>Ga0315905_10006012_pt1 | contig 12344 bp, 10 predicted proteins | sample LakEriMetagenome_5_FD_203522 | JGI IMG/M metagenome (GOLD analysis project Ga0315905, IMG submission 203522) | Freshwater fungal communities from buoy surface, Lake Erie, Ohio, United States - Buoy 4 MA121 | ecosystem: Environmental > Aquatic > Freshwater > Lake | place: USA: Lake Erie, Ohio... | reverse complement strand
ACGCAGCAAACTTTATTTGCGGCTAGAAGAGCTTCTTACAACTCTGAAGTGTCTGCACTTGAGCAAAGCATACAGGCACTTAAAGAGCAGTTGTGGGGTGTAGACCAATCGTTGGCCAACAGACAAGTTCAGATTCAGCTGCAAGAAAAGCATTTGAAATCCATCAAAACCTTGGCAGAAGAGGGCTATGCCCCTAAAAACCAAGTGTTGCAAATGGAACAAACTCAAACAGAACTGAAGACGGCGCTGTCGGATTTGAAATCTAACCAAGCAAGACTAAGCCGCTCTATTGAAGAGTCGCAGTTTAGGTTGGAGCAGCGAAAGCAAGACGTCATTAAAGATGTGATGGCACAACTGGCTGAGGTTAAAAAAGAAGTGCAGGCGGGTAAAGAGCGGCTGACCGCCACTAAAGAAGAACTGGCACGCACACAAATTAAATCTCCCGTAGATGGTCAAGTGGTTGGCATGAGCATCAGCGCTACAGGTGGTGTGGTGATGGCTGGACAGAAATTGATGGATGTTGTGCCCAAAAGTGAAGCGTTGCTGGTTGATGCAAAAGTGTTGCCGCACATCATTGACAAGGTGCATACTGGAATGGATGTATCTGTTCGGTTTAATACTTTTTCCAATACACCGCAATTGGTTGTGCCGGGTAAATTGGTGGCTTTAACTTCGGATGTCATAAACGACCCTAGCGCTGGAATGGCTGGGATTAGTAGCTATTACTTAGGCCGTGTGGAAATTACGGCAGAGGGTTTACAGATTCTGGGGTCTAGGGTGTTGCAGCCAGGTATGCCAACAGAGGTGGTTTTCAAAGTGGGTGAACGTACCTTACTGCAGTACATCATGTATCCGTTGACTAAACGGATTGCTGCTTCGATGAAGGAAGAGTGATGCGTAAGCAGAAGGAAAATTTGTGCAGGTTAGTCATTCAATTTAAGTTGTTTTTGGGTGCCTCTGTGGTTTTATTTACTGTTGCTACACATGCGGTGACACTTGAAGATGCAATAGAAAGCGCTTTGAAAGTTGATCCTTCATTGAGGGCTAGTAAATTTAATGTTCTTGCAACTGAAGAAAACATCGCAATAGCTCGGTCTAGGTTGCTACCACAGGTTTCACTTCAGGGCTCTTCGAATCAACTTACCCAAACTACAACCCAAGAGTTGTCTTCTGGCGGCAGTTCCTCAAGAAGCTTTACCGGCCCATCTGTGAATCATCAATTTGTAATAAGGCAGGCGTTGCTTCGACCAAAAGAATTATCTGCACTGCGTTATGCAGAGTTGCAATCTCAATACATGGAACATAAATACAGGTCTGACGTTAAGGATCTTCAAAATAGGGTTCTCAATGCATGGATTGATTTGTTAGGAGCTCAGCAAATTGCCCAAGCCTACGAAAAGCCACTGCTGTTAATGAAAGCAGCAGCACAGCAAGAGCGAGCAAAGTATGAACAAGGAGACAGTACTAAAGATGCGGCATTGGAGGCGAAAGCACAATATGAAAATTCAAAGGCAACTCATATACAAGCAGTTGAGACCTTGAGAGTAAAGAAAATTGTTTTTGAAAACTTAACAAAGATTCCTGCCGCAACTTTTGCTGAGAAAAAACTTACAACCGCATCATTGCCTGAGTTCGCTGATGCTGACAAAGCCTTGCTTTGGTCGACTTTTCAAGATGCTTCGTTGGAACTCAAGATGTCGAAGTTGCAACAGCTTATGCAGCTAGAGAGAGTGAAAATGGCTGAGGCAGATCACAAGCCTACGATAGATTTGTTGGTTGCTCTCAATCTTGCGCAGAATGATGCTACAAGTACACAAGGTTATCAATATAGAAATAAGCAAGTAGGAATTCAATACATATTGCCACTTTTTGCAGGAGGAGGTTCAACAGCAGCCACTCGACAAGCTATTTTGGGATATGAAGCTAGTTTGGCAGAGAGTGATGCTTTATCTTTGAGAATATCAAATGAGTTTGATCTTTCATGGAGTCTTCTAATCTCTAATCTTTCTCGTCAACGGGCAATGCTGATTGCTTTGTCCGCCGGACAAGAGCAATTAAATGCAAGCTATCGAGGTCTTGATTTGGGTGTAAAGACAATTGCTGAAAATGCAAACTCAGAATTGATTTTTGCTAGGAAAATGAATGATTACATATCTATTACGCAAGAATACATAAGGAGTATTTTGAAAATAAATGCGAAAGCATTAATTCATGAAAATTGAAACTTGAGATCTGAAAAAATAGCTAAATAGCTTAAATTCTGCTGGCATGAGTTATGCAGGTTGAATTAATGTGTAAATTTCGACATAAGTTCTAATTAATAGACTTGGACATTTTAACTAAGTACTGAAACATTTATGAGCCCTTGCCATTGCAATTACTGTGGAACTCTTTTGCCGCTGCCTTCGGACTTGGCAGGACCTACTTCATTGCAAGAGCAACTATTGATAAGTGGCATAAAGAAGAATGATTGTCACGGCTGCGGTGCAACCGTTCGTGAGCGGCAGCTTAAGTTCTACTTTGATGAGGTGAAGATACTTCAAGGTAGATCTAACTTACGGATTTTGCATTTCAATCCGGAGCCTCGCTTTCTTAGCTACTTGGCAAACTTTAAGCCTGAACTGCATATACTTGCGATGGCAGAAACTGCAGATCGTCGTTATGAAGTCTTAAATATTGAAAGTATTCCCTACGACAATGATGTATTTGACTTGGTTATTGCTAACGATCAGCTTGAAGTTGTTGCTTCATTGGAGCAAACACTCAATGAACTTAATCGAGTCTTAAAACCGAACGGACTTCTTGTTCTTCAAACTTGTTTTAGCCATGTGCTGAAGGCCACTTGGGATGACGCTGGACTCGAAAGTAGTGAACTGCGTGACGCCACTTACGGAAATAAAATGCGTCAACGCCTATTTGGCACTGACATTATTCATTGTTTAAGTAGACAGTTAAACAACAATGTCTTACATTTTTCGCAATTGTCGCCTTCTGGCAATCCGCATGCTTTGGATACACAAGAACCATTTATGTTATTTCGTAAAAAGTTGCCTATTGGCGACCAAACTCTTGTACCTGACGCAGAATTCATTGACAAAAGGGTAATGGTAAGTATTCTTTGTGTGACCTATAACCAATCAGCATTCATTGTTCAGACTTTGGCGTCGTTTCTTGAACAAAAAACAAATTTTCGATTTGAAATTGTTATTGGTGATGACTGTAGCACTGATGGCACTTTAGATATTCTAAGAAGTTGGGCTAGCCAATATCCAGATGTCATTAAGTTGTTATCTGACGGTCCCAACGTAGGACCACATTTGAATTGGAAAAGAACATATGAGGCGTGCTTAGGACGTTACATTGCAATGTGTGATGGTGATGACAGATGGACGGATCCGCTAAAGTTGCAAAAACAATTTGACTACATGGAATCGCATACAAATTGTGCATTAACCTTCGGTAATGTTCAGGCGCACAAAAATGGTTGTGTTGAATACAATTACATTGGCGGTGCGAAGATGGACTTTTCAGCAGAGATATTGCAACACGCCCCTCCGATTAATACGCTGACAGTGATGTTTCGAAACGTGCTGGGAGAGATGCCACCAGAAATATTTGCAAGTGGTGCTGGGGATTTATTTACTTGGTCATTGTTGGGGCAGCATGGATATGGACATTACATGCCAGAAATCTTGCCGTCAATTTACAACCAACATCCAGGTGGGGTTAATTCTTTAGCTCCACCGGCTATTCAGCAACGCTTGCGTATGAAAACGTTCTACGCAGCTTATCACTATTACTCTCGAATTGGCCGTCCTGAATTAGCTATGTATTTTTTACAAGGAGTTGTAAGTGATGTAGCTAATATCGTAAAAACAAGTTCGCCAGAACAAAGTCAATCATTACTTGGAAACATGGTTTCAGAAATATCTCACGCTATGCGCGGTTTGCAGCAGTTCGATACAACCACGCTTAGCGCCATACTTGACAATGTGAAGGTAAAGTCTGAAGATAAAAAACATGCCCTGCTCAAACAGAATGGCTACGACGTCAATGTGAGCGTTGAATAAATCAGATCATAACGTTCGTCCATCCTGCGTAACCAGCTGTGTAAATAGTAATAACTTCAATCATGCCAAAGCCCATCTACGTAACTCAGCCCTTTTTGCCTCCTTTGGATGAGTTCACTCCGTATTTGAAGCAAATCTGGGAGAACAAAGTTCTGACCAATTGTGGCCCTTTTCACGAACAGTTGGAAAAAGAGCTCTGTGTATATTTGGGTGTTAAACACATCAGTCTGTTTACCAATGCAACGATTGGGCTTGTGACCGCCCTGCAAGCTTTGCGCATCACTGGTGAAGTGATCACCACCCCTTATTCTTTTGTTGCTACGGCCCACTCATTACTGTGGAATGGCATCAAACCCGTGTTCGTAGACGTTGATCTCAATACGCTGAACCTGGACCCGGCAAATATTGAGGCCGCCATTACACCGCAAACTACAGCCATCATGCCTGTGCATTGCTATGGGCACCCATGCGATGTGGATGCCATCCAAAAAATCGCAGACAACTACAACCTCAAAGTTATATACGACGCAGCCCACGCTTTTGGCGTCAAGTGTCATTGCGGCAGTGTGCTCAACCACGGTGACCTGTCAGTTTTGAGTTTTCATGCCACCAAGGTATTCAACACCTTCGAAGGGGGGGCGATCATTAGCCCTGATGAAAAAACCAAAGTCCGCATTGATCAACTTAAAAACTTTGGACATGTTGGTGAAACAAATGTGGTTGCACCTGGCATTAATGGAAAAATGAGTGAAATCAATGCCGCGTTTGGGTTACTGCAACTCAAACACATTGATGATGCACTTGCAAAACGCAAGATCATTGACAATGCATACCGAGAACAACTCAAAGGTGTTAAGGGCATTACTTGCCTGAATGACTCTGGTGAAGTCCTTGCTAACTATGCGTATTTTCCTATACTCGTTCAAAAAGATTATCCAATAAGCAGAGATGATTTGAATCAACGACTCAAGGATGCGGGAATCAATCCAAGGCGATATTTTTATCCATTGATCACAGAATTTCCGATGTATCGGGGTTTGCCATCGGCAAATCCAGAAAATTTGAAGTATGCAAGTGCTGCATCAAAGCAAATACTGTGCTTACCAATTTATCCTGATCTTTCTTTGGATGTTGTTGAAAGAATTTCCAATTTCATAGCGGATCAATAAAAAGAAAAATCATGAAACTGGGCATCATGCAGCCATACTTCATGCCGTATATTGGATATTTCCAGTTGATTGCATCGGTAGATCAATTCATCGTGTACGATAAAATAAAATACACGAAAAAAGGCTGGATAAACCGCAACCGCATGCTATTGAACGGTAAGGATGCAATCTTTTCCTTGCCTCTGAAGAAGGGTTCCGACTCCCTTGATGTCGTTGAGAGGGAATTGGCGGCGGACTATGATCGTAAGAAACTACTTAATCAATTCAAGGGAGCTTACAGCCATGCTCCGCAGTTTGAGTCTGCCTATCCTATTATTGAGCAGATTGTGCTCCATGAAGATAATAATCTTTTTGGATATATCAACCACTCAATAGTAAAGCTGTGCGCGCACCTAGGCATCAAGACGGGGATCAGAATTTCTTCTGAAATTGACATTGATCACGAGTTGAAAGGTCAAGACAAGGTCTTGGCATTTTGCAATGGTATCGGAGCAGATATTTACATAAACCCGATTGGTGGTACCGAGCTGTATTCGAAGAGAGACTTCAGCTTACAAGGAGTAGATTTGCAGTTCATCAAGTCAAGAGACTTTAAATATTCACAATTTGGTAATCAATTCGTGCCGTGGCTTTCAATTGTTGATGTGCTAATGTTCAATTCAAAAGAAATCATTTGTTCGGATTATTTGTCTGCATACGAAAAAATAGAATTAGATGAATAAGTTTAAAATAACAGTTTGTGCCTCAGGTGGAGGTGGAAATTTTCAAGCCCTAATTGACGCACGGAGAAAACATGACTTTCAGATTAATTGTTTAATCGTTGATCGTGAGTGTGGTGCAATTGAGCGTGCAAAAATTGCAGGAATTCCTTTTTTCCGAGTCGAAAATTCAAAAAAAAATCTAAGTTTAGATTTAAATAATTTAATTCCCGCGGACACAAACCTAATTGTTTTAGCTGGATTTATGCCAATTGTGCCGAAAGATATGTGCGATAAATGGAAGGGAAAAATCATCAATACCCATCCATCTCTTTTGCCAAAATATGGTGGAAAAGGCATGTATGGTGTCAAAGTACAAGAGGCAGTAATAGCAGCTGGTGAGCGATATGCAGGTTGCACAATACATTATGTAAATAGCGAAATTGATGGTGGTGAGATTATTTTGCAAAAATCTATTGCTGTGAATTATAAGGAAAGTTCTTGGCAGCTTGGGGGGAGAGTTTTTGTCGAAGAGGCTAAGCTTTTAGTCGAAGCAGTTAATCTACTTAAATCTAAGAAATATTTAATGAGTTCACTATGAATTGGAAAAAAATCGGAGTTATATTTGATCCTTCAAGCATTAATAATCGTCCGGAATGGATGAATTGTTTTGCGCAGGCACCTAACTCAATAGTATTTGATGATTTTGTTCGTGTATATTTTTGCTGCCGTCCATTGCCCGATAGTCGTAAACAATTTGTAAGCTATTGCGCATTTGTAGATTTGGACCGTAAAGATTTGAGTAAAGTACTGAGAATTTCTGAGAAACCTGTTTTATCACTAGGCGGCCTAGGTGCTTTTGATGAATATGGTACTTATCCTGTTTCCTTTGCACGAGATGGGAATGACATAGTCGCAATATATGGTGGTTGGTCTCGATGTGAATCAGTGCCATTCAATATTTCATTAGGCTATGCTCGTAGTTCAGATGGTGGAGTTACATTTGAAAAGACTGGGGTTGGTCCTGTGCTTTCTCACTCAATAAATGAACCTTTCGTAGTGACATCACCAAAGATTAGAAGGTTTAATAACAAATGGTTTCTTGGATATACGGCAGGAAGAAAATGGTTCTTGGATGAGAATGGTACGCCAGAAATTATTTACAAGTTGCGGATGGCATATTCTGAAAATGGAATAAATTGGACAAGGTTTGAAAAAGATTTAATCCCTGATCGTATTGGCGAAGATGAGGCGCAGGCTTGTCCAGATATCATTGAACTAAATGGAAAATACCATATGTTCTTTTGCTACAGATACGGCCTAGACTTTCGTTCAAATCCGTTACGCAGCTATCGGGTGGGGTACGCAAATTCTACTGATCTTTTGAACTGGAAGCGTGATGACAGCCAGATTGATCTTGATGTAACACCTGGAAGTTGGGATGCGGAAATGATTGCTTATCCGCATGTCATCGAACTTGATGGCCAAATTTATATGTTCTACGGAGGAAATGGAAATGGCAGAACTGGATTTGGACTTGCTAAACTTGAAGGTGAGTTGCCAGTATGAAGTGGAGGAAACTGGGAAGAATTTTTAGCCCTGAGGATCACAAATTATCGAACGGATATTCACTGTTTGCAAAATCTCCTCAGGCTTTAGTGTTTAATGATTTTGTGCGCATTTATTTTTGTGCACAGAAAAAGACTGCGAATGGAAAATATGTAAGTTGCCCACACTTCGTAGACTTTGATAAAAATCTTAATAAAATTATTCGAATATCTTCTCAGCCAGCTATTAAATTAGGATCTTTGGGTCAATTCGACGAACATGGCATATTTCCGATGAATGTTTTGAGACATCAAGATAGGGTTCTGGCTTATACAACTGGATGGAGTAGGAAGGTTTCAGTATCAATAGATATGGAGATTGGTTTTGCCGAAAGTTTTGATTCTGGTGAGACCTTTTTGAAACCTGGGCTTGGTGGGCCTGTTATGTCACCGAATATTAACGAAGCTTGCATGGTCGGAGATGGATTTGTTCGTCACTACGGTGGAAAATTCCACATGTGGTACATATTTGGTGATAAATGGGAATCGCTTGTCGAAGGGGAAGAGCCTGATAGAAATTATCGAATTGCATACGCTCACTCAAAAGATGGTCTAGTTTGGGAGCGTGATGGCCGTTATATCATTGAGGCGAAAACGGAAACTGAATGTCAGGCACTTCCAACAGTTTTTACTATAGGTAATAAGTACCATATGTACTTTTGTTATCGAGATGCCTTTGACTTTAGGAGTAATCGGGATAAATCATACAGGTTAGGGTACGCTTATTCACTTGACGGAATTAAATGGATAAGAAAAGATGATGATTCGGGTATTGATGTTACTCCGGGTAATTGGGATTCTGACATGATGTGTTACCCCAATGTTTTCGAGTGCGATGGAAAATTTTATTTGCTTTATAACGGTAATGAGTTTGGCAAGTACGGCTTTGGTGTAGCAATATTAATTGATTCATGATGGAGAACTGACATGTTAAATCCGAGAAATTTCGATAATGAGATAAAAGATAATGAGGGACGAAACTATTTTTATGGTTTTGATTATGATGTTATGCATCCATATATGGTTCGTTCATTTGAGCCATTTTTTCGATCCGGTAGTCTATTGGAACTTGGTAGTTTCAAAGGAGAATTCACTCGCCATTTACTCAATTACTTCGACGATCTTACCTGCGTCGAAGCCTCTGGTGAGGCAATTGAAGAGGCTCGAAGTAAGCTTGGCAATTCAGTTAAGTTGATTAATGAAATGTTCGAAACTGTCACCCTCTCTCAACGCTACGACAACATTGTTCTAACTCATGTGCTGGAGCACCTTGACGATCCGATTCGCGTTCTCAAGCGAATCAATGATGAATGGTTAGCCGAAGGCGGGCGCTTCTTCCTTGTTTGCCCTAACGCCAATGCACCTTCACGTCAAATTGCTGTCAAGATGGGCCTAATCAGTCATAACGCGGCCGTCACACCTGCAGAAGCAGAGCACGGTCACCGCTGTACTTATTCACTTGACACACTTGAGCGCGACGCAACAGCAGCTGGTCTGAAAGTTGTACAACGCTCGGGGATATTTTTTAAAGCGCTTGCAAACTTCCAATGGGACAGATTGCTACAAACAGACATTATTTCCAAGGAATACCTCGATGGTTGCTACAAGTTGGGTCAACAGTATCCTGACTTGTGTTCCAGCATCTTCTTAATGTGTGAACGCGGTGAATCGAAATAAAGAATATCTAGCTATCACTAATCCATCAATAGCAGTGTGACCCTGACCCAGTTTCCTTACCACTCAGAAGTTAGTAAATCCGGCGGACTTTGTTCCATCACTTTGTTACGGCAAGGAGGGGGCAGGTCAATATCTAAATCCTTTTTTAAAAATTTTAGTGCCTAAATCGCAGTGTAATTGATCTTGAACCTGCCTACTAATTACTCGCAAGTCACTAAAGTAAGTACCTCAAAATCGTAAAAGTATAATTTTAAATCTTTCTCCAAATAATTATAACCATATTTAGTTGAGAGGTTTTATAAATAATTTATAATTAAAAAATAGAATAAATAAAAATTATTTGATTTTAAAGCATCACTCAACTGGTTGCAATCATAGGCTTAAAATTATTTGTTGAAGAAATATAATCATTGATTATTTTATTGTGACCTCCGATTTTTATATTATTTATATAATTTGCTAGTCGCTTTTCATATACTTCTTTAAATTCAGTCAAAATAATAGGTCTTAGTCTGTGATAATGAATCATCTCAAGTACAGACAGTTCGTTTGATGACCAAAATAACTCTTCAAGATGTCCAACATGTAAATGCCGAAGTCCTGAGGCATTGTATGACCAACGGTATTGATGCTGCGAAATTGCTATTTCCTTTTTTACTATGCTAATAGTGGTATCAGATTGAGATTTACAAATTTCACCCTCTGAATCAAGGAACTCTTGACAGGGCCCGATTTCACCAAATGCATTTATACAACTTTCTCCTACGCGTGTAGATTGGCCATCTAAATGCAATACATTTGAAGGTAGATAATGAGAAAATGAATCTGCATATTTTCTTGTAATAACGTGATAGAAATCAATGCCTAGCTTATGCAGAGAAGGATATTTATACATAAGATGAATGAGTTTCAAATCAAAATCAACAGAATCAACTAAGCAGTCATTGTCGGAAATAAAATAGAAATCTGAATCTCCTGCCTCACAGTATTTCGAAAAAATTGAAAGTGCTGAACCAATAATGGGAAATTTTTCAGTAATTATTTTGTCTACAAGTCCTTCGGATAGGGCTTTACTTTTAAAGTGATCCCAATGATCGAGAATCTTTGTAGGTACTGTATATTCTGTCCAACCATTATTAATTAGAATAATTTCCGCACGGGAGCCAGAACATTCTTTTATTGATCGACATGTAGCTTCAGTGTAGTCGGTTCTTCCAAAGCACAAAATAAAGAATTTCATATTTGCAGTCTCATTAGTTTAGTTGCCAATCAAAGCGTCTGTAAAAGTAAAAAATAAGTACACGATCTATAGTTTGAAAATTACAAAGTCATGTTTTATTGAGGTCTATTTAGCTTGTCAGAAATAGTTGAAATTAATTTATGAAACTCGTTTATAAAAAAATCATTCTTGGTTCGATTCCAAGCAATTTTCAGTGCATCAGCTGTTTGACACTCTCCAGGAAACTCATTCAAGCGGCTTGCTGAGTATGCGCATAGAAATGTGTTGTAGTTTGCTACTTGCCAATGTGGTTCGGTAACGAACAAGGTGGACGCTATTCTTTCCATTAAGAATACTTTTCGTTGAACACCATCGCGATAGCTAGTTTTTTTGAGTAATCCAATTTTGACAGCGAAATCGGGGTGCTCTTCGCAGAGATAAAAAACTCGCTCATTGACCTGAAGCCAGCGACGCCAGAATGCTGGTTTTGCAAAAAAATAATTGCTAAAAACAATCTGCGTACTGTCCATCACGCACGATTTGACATCCAAGTCCAGGCCTATTGTTTTGAAAAAAATGTCTGCAGTTTCACAAAACCCGGGGTCGAACAATTCATTTTGTGCAAATACGTTTAGGAACATCGCACCCATGTCGGGTTGTGGAGAGATGATTACAACATCTTTACCAACCCCTTCTTCAGAAAGAAACGCCATTAAACGTGTGCCATCTAATCCAGTTTTATCGGTAAATCTTGGAGAAAGAAAACCGTAAAGGCAATTCTCATCAAGTTCGTTATTCAAGAGGAACTTGCGTATGGGCCAATACTCTTGCCAGTCACTGCGTTCATTGGCGGTGTGATCTAACGGCAGAAAAGGGGCTTCCACCGAAGCAAACAACTGCGGCGTGTATGCAATGGTGTAAGCCTTGATTTGAGCTGGCTGCAAGATTTTGGGCATCTGTAGATTTCTCGACATCTTGCATCTTAAGCAATTTCTAAGCCATTTGAATTTCCGACTACCCGGTGGGGGTAGTCGGAATATTCACACTGGTTGTTAACTTAGCTTAAACCAGACGTCCACTAACTTATGAATTTCTTCATCTGTTGTTTGGTAGCTTGACTCAAGACCAATCCAGTTTCCTGCATCATCTTGCGATACAGGGGTGAAGCCAAGAGAAAGAGATTGAATGGACAAGTCTTCCAAAGAGTGAAGCTCATCTTCCTGGCTCAAGCCATCTTGATTAACGTCTTGCCACACCATCAAATTGGCAAATTGATGATCTGCGGCGTCAATCAATCCGTCTTGGTTATTGTCAAGAGCAGCCAAAGCTTGGAAGCCATCCACTGCTTTTTCACCATTTGGCAACATAGTTGAACTTCCGAACAACTCAGCACCCGAATCGATGAATCTGTTGCGATTCAAGTCTCTAACCAGCAATCCATCTTGAGGTCCAACCCAACCAGTGGGAATACGGTTTCCAGACCCCAGCAAGTCAAACTGAACGCCATCACTTAAAGCTGTTGTATGAATTCCATCATTTCCTAAGTCCAAAACCAAAGGTGTAGCAGAGGCCAATTGTGCTGTACTCATAGCATTTATTTGTGCGTCAGAGAACTTTGTCATGCTCGTACCCAAGGTAGTTGTTAACTGCCCCAGTTGAGCTGTTGTCATGACGGCAATATCACGAGCCTCAATTGCCGCTAATTGAGTTGTAGTAAATCCTGCAAAGTCTGCTGCATCAATTGCCACAATTTGAGCCGTTGTTAATGCCGAAACCTGTGAAGGAAGTAAGGCGGCCATATGGCTACTGTCCATCGCCTGTAATTGCGAAGTAGTAAGCGCTTGCAACGAAACATCCGTCAATGCCTGAATGAATGTCGAAGTCAAGCCTGCATAGTCAGCGGT
>Ga0315905_10006010_pt1 | contig 12345 bp, 7 predicted proteins | sample LakEriMetagenome_5_FD_203522 | JGI IMG/M metagenome (GOLD analysis project Ga0315905, IMG submission 203522) | Freshwater fungal communities from buoy surface, Lake Erie, Ohio, United States - Buoy 4 MA121 | ecosystem: Environmental > Aquatic > Freshwater > Lake | place: USA: Lake Erie, Ohio... | reverse complement strand
AATCCGTATCGCGAATACAGCTGGACCCTCATCGCATTGACGAATCTGTTTCCGGACGACTTCGAATGGAAAGCGGCGGACGGCAAAACGTGGACCCTCGAGCCGTTGGTCGAATTCGAAGCCAGGCAGGATTTGACCACCAGCCCATGCGGCGGCATGCATCGCGCGATGGGCTTGGCCCACGCCGTCCAATACTGGAAGCGCCGCAACTTGAGTTTCACGGGTGGTTGGTTGGAAGCTCAGAACAAACTCAAGGAGACGGTCGAGACCATCCGTCGTTACCAAAACTCCGACGGAACGTTCTCCACCAACTACACCAGCCGTCCCGGCACCAGCGCTGACCTCAGTTCGCGCATCGGCACGACCGGTCACACGCTCGAGGTACTGGCCTACGCGTTGGAACGGGACGAACTGCGGCAGCCTTGGATCGAGAAGAGCGTTCGCCGATTGTGCGACATGCTCGAGGCAGCCAAGGACGAGGAGCTCGAGTGCGGCGGCCTGTATCACGGGCTCGCGGGTTTGCGCATCTACCGCACACGCGTCTTCGGCGACAGCGCGGCTCCGAAACAGTCCACGAAAAAACCGGAGTCCGCGAAGAACTCCGGTTGAGGGATTTTAAGACTTCTAAGCGTATGGCCTAGTCAGGAATAGTAACGACACCGCCATCCATCATGGATCCGAGTCGGCGATAAGCTACCGTGTCAATGGTGTCCGGGATGAATCTGACGCTTCCATCGGCGAGAGCAAACTGGCATCCGCCCGAATGTTCGCTCATGAAGCCGTAATTGTTTTGCCAGTCGGCATCGCATGCGATCAAGTCAAGTCGCTTTCTGCCTGTAGTGGCTAAAGAGCATCGTGGACTTGCGTTGGGGTTGATTGCACATGTTGCGCTTGAACCTTCCGCAGAGTACCACCAGTTGAATCGGGAGAAACTACCTACGGACTCGCCAACCATGATGGTATTGCTTGTACCATCCTTGATGGCTGCCATCAGCGTTTGGCAAGCTCGCCCGTTAGGCTCCGAAGGCAGGCCCTTGACTCCACGGTAGCCTGGAAAAAAGATACCGTTCCCATTTCCATAGGCATTGCCATTTTTAATGAGGAAAGGGTCCACGCGAAATTCCGGATCGGTAGCCGTGTTGTAGATGAGGGTTGACGGAGGTGTTGGTGGAGTTCCCCACGCCCAGTTCGACCCCGCGCATCCCACATAGCTAGTAGTTGCTGCATCCACAAAGTAAAAGGACTCAGGATTCAAGGTCCGCGAACCCGTACGGTTACCAACACTGTCCCGAGGAGTCACATCGCTCGGGCAACGATAAAGGTTGATGGTCTGGCTAGCGGCCGGGAGATTAATCGCGGAGAACGGGGGCGCAGAAAAATTAAGTCCTTGGTAGATAGCATTCTGTTCGATGTTCGGCAGGATCATCGTCATCCAGGAGGCTTGATTCTGGCCAGCTCCCGCTACAGTCGGATCAATCGTCGAATAGTTGATCGGAAGCGACCGGAACGCGCCTTCGTAGTTGATCGCTCCCATGGCGATTTGACGGATGTTGTTGCCGCAGCTCATGCGTCGGGCAGCTTCGCGGGCTGCTTGGACGGCGGGCAACAGGAGGCCTACCAACACACCGATGATGGCGATGACCACGAGGAGTTCCACGAGGGTGAATCCTCGAACTGTCCGTCGATGGAATTTCATTTTCATTCTCCGATAGAGGAAGAGTAACATGATTGCATGCGATTGCAGAAACGCGAGCAAGCTACACGGCCCGTTTCGCCAGCAAGGGTGTGTGATGCATGCCAAGGCAGAAATCGACGTCGCGGCCGCTCCCGCTCCCGTCGCGGCCTAACTCTTATGGTACGGGGAGCACCGGCAAAGTCAAGAAAACGGGGGCAAAACACGGTGTTTCCTGACGTTTCACCCGCGATAGGCCCGTTCTGCCGCCGCGATGCGATCCCTCGCTGCCGCGTTTTGCAGTTGCGGTTTTCGCAGCAATCGCAACCCGAAGCGTAAGCGAGGGATGAAGTTACGTCACTTTTACACAGCCGACAAAAGTCGCTTTTTCGTTTCCATGAGCCTGAGGCGCTAGCCGATTTTTTGCACGTCGATCGAACTCGGCTAGCGCCTCAGGCTCAATTTTGTACGTCGATCGAACTCGGCTAGCGCCTCAGGCTCACTTTTGTCGGCTGTGTCCACTTTGAAGTCACTCCCTCGCGCGTCTCTCGCTGACGCGTCGGGTTGGGATTGTGGGGTCGCCCCGATTGTCCTGCTTGTGCGGTGTGTCGTTGTTTTCTTGACAGCCCACGGGATGGCGTCCAAAATCTGGGATATCCCTCCTGATACTCCCTCCCCTTCCCACCCACCCCCCGGGAGTCGCGCTGAGCATTCACTATGCGATCGCTCTGTGTACCTATCCTTGGTGTACCTGTCCTTGCTGGCGTGATGTTGGCCGTCGGGCTCTTTGAGTCGTCGGCCTTTGCTCAGCAATTCGAACAGGGCAAGTCGCTTTACGTGTCGCTTTGCACCGCGTGTCATGGGGCGGCAGGCGAAGGGGTGGCCGAGAAACGAGACCAACCGCTGCGAGGGGATTTGTCGGTGCTCGAGTTGGCCGAGACGATTCGCGAGACGATGCCGGAGGATGCGCCGGGGAGTTTGTCCCAGGACGATGCCAGCGCGATCGCGGTATATGTGCATCACGAGTTCTACTCGCCCATGGCCCAACTGCGCAACGCGCCCCCTCAGGTCGAGCTGAGCCACCTGACCGTGGAACAGTACCGCCGGTCGGTGCTCGATTTGATGATCCCCTTCACCCATCGGCCTGTGCCGTGGACCGACGCGCGCGGATTGAAGCGGACCGTGCATCAAGGGGAATGGGGCAAGGATCACAAGAAGGTCGAGGAGCGGGTCGATGCGCAACTGATCTTTGATTGGGGAGAAGGCAAACCCCTGCCAGAGATCGATCATGAGAAGTGGCAACTGCGTTGGGATGGTTCGATCCTCGCACCGGTAACCGGTGTTTATGAATTCTATCTCGACGCCAGCGTGCGGGCGAATTTGTTCGTCAACGACAACGCGGTCCCATTGATCGATGCGAGCGTGGTTTCGTTCGAAAAAAGTCTCAACGTCGCGAGTCTGTTTTTGGTCGGCGGGCAATCCTACCACCTGGCATTGGATATCCAGCGTTCCAAGGAGCCTCGGTCCAAGGTATCGCTCGAATGGCGCATGCCGGGCGGATTGCGGCAAGCGATTGCTCCGCGTTATCTGTCGCCGACGTGGTCACCGCTGCAATTGCTATGCTCGACATCGTTCCCTCCGGACGACGCGAGCGTGGGGTACGAACGCGGCCGCAACGTATCGCGCGAGTGGTACGAAGCGAACGTATTGGCAGCGATTGAGATCGGGAATCGATTGACCGCAGACCTCAAGCGTTGGATGCCCGACGGGGCCAATGATCCGACGAACGTCGACGCGGTGCGAGCTTGGTGCCAGCGTTGGGTCGGGGTCGCGTTGCGGCATCGATTGACCGAGGACGAAAAGCGTTGGTACGTCGATCAGCACTTCGAAGGCAGCTCCATCGAGAGCGCGGTAAAAAAGGTTTGCATCCTGACCCTGACCTCGGGTGAGTTCCTGTATCCAGCCCATCGCCCATCGGAGGATGAGAACAACATCGCGCGGTTAGCGATAGCGTTGTGGGATTCGTTGCCTGAGGAGTGGATGCTCGACATGGCGGCGCGCGGCGAGGCGCATTCCCCGGAGTCCCTTTCGGGGTTGATCGAGCGGATGACGCAGGATTCCCGCTTCCACGAAAAGATGCGAGGGTTTCTGAGGGCGTTTGTCGGGATGGGCCAGTTTCGCGAGTTGGCCAAAGACGCGCAGCGCTTCCCCGCATTTGATGCCATGGTCGCGGCCGACCTGCGCGAGAGCATCGAATGCTTCCTCGATGAACTGGCGACGCATCCCGAGCGCGATTTACGCACTTTGCTAACGGCCGATCACCTGTATCTCAACGGTCGATTGGGAGCGCTCTATGGAGCCGATTTGCCGGCCGATGCACCGTTTCAAAAAGTGGATATGCCGCGCGAGCGCTGGTCCGGCATCCTTTCGCATCCGTTTCTGACCAGCAGTCTCGCGTACCACAACGCCAGCAGTCCGGTGCATCGCGGCGTGTTTTTGGCGCGGCGGGTGCTCGGTCGACTGCTCCGTCCACCGGTCGACGCGATTCCGCCCATCACGGAGGAGACCGCACCGGGCATGACGACACGGGAGCGGGTCGCGATGCAGACCGGGGGTGCAGCGTGCCAGTCATGCCATCGCGTGATCAATCCGCTCGGCTTTGCTCTCGAGAACTACGATGCCATCGGCCGATTTCGGACCGAGGATGGGGCCAAGGGGGTGGATGCCTCGGGGCAGTACGTGACTTCGCAAGGGGAGCGGGTCGATTTTCGGGGAGTTCGCGAGTTGTCGGACTTCCTGCTCCGATCCGAGGAGGTCCGAGGTTCGATGGTGCGCCAGATGTTCCAGCATATGGTCAAGCAGCCGATCGCCGCCTGGGGGGTGGATCGCGCTGGCGAACTGGAGCAGCGATGGGGGGACCAAGGTTACACGACCGCTTCCCTCGCTCGATCGTTGGCAATCCTCTCCCTGAGCACCCCAGAATTTCGCGGCAAGGGAGCCGCAGATCGGATATCTTTGCAATGACACAAATTCCATAAGGACCCGCGACGTCAAACGTCGAATTGAAATCCATGAGCCTATCGAATCATTTGACACGCCGAGAATTCGCGCAGCGTGCAGGGATCAGCCTGGCCGCCCTTCCGTTCCTCACGAACTTGACCAGCATTGGTCGAGGCGCGGAGGGTTCTCCGCGGCAGCGTCTGGTGATCGTTTTCAGTCCCAACGGGGTAATCCCACCGGCGTTCTGGCCGGACGAGGACGGGAACGCATTTCAGCTCAAACGCATCATGGCATCGCTCGAGCCATTCCGCGATCGGTTGTTGGTTCTGCACGGTGTCCACGATCGGATCCGCGGGGATGGGGACAGCCATATGCGGGGCATCGGCTGTTTGTTGACCGGGTCCGAGTTGTATCCCGGCAACATCCAGGGAGGCTCCGACACCCCCGCAGGTTGGTCCAGCGGCATCTCCATCGATCAGGAGATCCGAAATTATCTGCAATCGCGCGAGGAGTCGCGGACGCGATTCGGTTCGCTCGAGTTCGGTGTCGGGGTTCCCGAGCGCGCGGATACTTGGACCCGCATGGTTTACGCGGGTCCCAACAAGCCGGTCGCTCCGATCGACAACCCGTATGCCATGTTCAACAAGCTTTACGGCCAGCGGCGCGATGAGGAGAGCGTCAAGAGTATTCTCGATGAGTTGCAAATCGATCTGGACCGGATCAAAGCGCGGGTCAGCGAGTCGGATCGCAAATTGCTCGACGAACATGCGGCCCTGGTTCGCGACATGGAGCGGCAGCTTCAGAGCAGCGCCAAGAGCGGTGGCGGTGCCGTTCATGCCCTGCCGCAGCTCGACCCTCTGGTCGAGGACAGCAACGACAATATCCCTGCCTTGACCCGAATGCAGATGGACTTGATGGTGCATGCCATGGTGGCGGATTTCGCGAGGGTCTATACGTTTCAGTTCACCAATTCGGTCGGGGGGGCCAAGATGCGATGGCTGGGGATCGAGGAGGATCACCACGGCTTGTCGCATGAACCGGACTCGAATGCGGATGCGGTTGAGAAGCTGACCAAGATCAACATCTGGTACTGCGAGCAGATCGCCCACTTGGCCCATCGGCTCGCCGAGACGCCTGAGCCCGGTGGAACGGGCACCATGCTCGATCACACCACCATCGTGTGGACCAATGAGTTGGGCAAGGGGAATTCGCACACGCTCGACAACATCCCCTTTGTGGTCGTGGGGGGTGGCATGGGTTGGAGCATGGGTCGATCGCTGAAGCTGGGTGGGGTATCCCACAACCGATTGCTCATGAGTTTGGCCCACGGCTTTGGTCATCGAATCGCAACGTTTGGAAATCCCGACCACTGCAACGATGGTCCTCTGATTCTCAGTTGATCATGGCGACGTTAGTCATTATCCGAGGGCCTGGTGCTGGGACCAAGATCACGCTTCGCGAAGGGGTTCAGCGCATGGGCCGAGATTCCCAGTGCGAGATCCATTTCGACGATTCCGAAACATCTCGCAACCACGCCGAGATCCAGTGCGGGGACGGAAACGCGGTGATCAAGGACCTCGGCAGCAGCAACGGCACCTTCGTCAATGGCGAGAAGGTGGAGGCTCGCGAGCTCAAAGCGGGCGACTTCATTCAGATCGGCAAGCGGTTGCTGGTCTATCAGCCGTCGCACGGAGAGACCCTCGTCGAAGACAGCGACATCGACATTTTGCCCCCCAGCGACGACGATGCCTCGCAGATCATCGGACGCGCGGATCTGGAAGAACCGATCGGCGGGACCGTGGTTTGGAAAGGGGAGTCCCCCGCGATTGAATCGAGTTCTCGCTCGATGTGGGAAATCATGTACCGCACCTCGGTCGCCGTCAGCCGAACGCTCGATATCGATCAGTTGCTCCGTCAAATACTCGATCTGATTTTTCAATGGGTCGAGTGCGACAACGGATGCATCATGCTGGCTGATCCCGAGACCGGGCAACTGCGCCCTTCGGCACGGCGCAGCCGCAGGCCGAAGGCGAAACATCGGCTGGCGATCAGCAAGACCATTCTCGACTACGTGGTCAAGAACGACGAGGGTGTTTTGACGAGCGACGCGCATGCGGACCAGCGCTGGGACTCGAGCGCTAGTATCGAAAGGGGCGGGATTCGCGAGGCGATCTGCGTTCCGATGCGCGGACGATATGGGATGGTCGGCATCATTTACATCGATACCAGCACGGCATACGGCAATCGCATTCGAAATCCACAAACCCCTATTTTCAATGAACAGCACCTGAAGATGCTCATCTCGATCGGGCACCAGGCAGCCCTGGCCATCGAGGATACGACCTATTACCAGAGCATGCTCCAAGCCGAACGACTTGCAGCCGTAGGGCAGACCATCGCCACCCTCTCGCACCACATCAAGAACATTCTGCAAGGGTTGCGGGGTGGGAAATACATGGTCGCGGAGGGAATCAAACGGGAGAACCTCGAAGCCATCGGGTCGGGATGGAAGATCTGCGAAAAAACCCACGATCGGATCGAGTCCCTGGTCTTGGATATGCTTTCGATCAGCAAGGATCGGAAACCGGAACGGCGACCGACCGATCTTCGCGAAGTGATCAGCGATGCGGTCGACGTGTGCCGTGCCCGGGCCGACGAGAACCACGTCGCCTTGGTGTGGGACAAGCCCGCGAGCTTTCCCCGCATGATGCTCGATTCGGAAGCCATGCACCGCGCGGTCCTGAACTTGATCGGCAATGCGCTCGATGCGTGCGGCGAGAAAGCGGATGGACAAGTGGCGGTCACGCTCGAGGAGAACACCGATGGGGCGGTGCTGCGGGTGATTGACAACGGGGTCGGGATCCCGGAGTCCGACCTGCAAAAAATCTTCTCCTTGTTCGAATCGTCCAAGGGTAGCCGTGGAACGGGACTGGGATTGCCGGTCAGCCTCAAGATCGCCAAAGAGCATGGCGGGAAACTGACGGTCCAAAGCGCCGTGGGTGCTGGAACCACGTTTACGCTGGAACTTCCATGGCGGGCCAATGCCCAGGTGGCGGACGCTTCGCAGCCTGTTGAAAAATGAAAGCGGTACGGCGCATGCCGCCGCTTGGTCATCTGCTTTGTCATCGGCCGGGTTTGCGAGTAAGCTTTATTCGGTAGGCTTTCGTCAGAGTCGACAACTTTTCCCACGGTGACTTTTTCTACGGTGACTTTTCCCACGGTGACTTTTCTACGGTGCGCCCGTATCGGCTGTTGGCTGTTTCATGACTTTGGATCAAACCCTTAACCAGTCGATCGGAGAGCAGCTTCGTGCGGAGGAATTGAGCCTGCGCGCGACTGCCCCTCCCTCCGAGGTGCCCGGCTATCGCATGGAACGGTTGCTGGGCCAAGGGGCGTTCGGACAAGTATGGATCGCAACCAACCTGAACACCGGCCGGACGGTTGCGATCAAGTTCTATCTGCATCGTTCCGGAGTCAATTGGTCGCTGCTGACCCGCGAAGTCAAGAACCTCGTTTCGATGGCGGGAAATCGGGCGATTGTCCAAGTCCTCGAGGTCGGTTGGGATGCGGTACCTCCCTACTATGTCATGGAGTATCTCGAGCACGGATCGCTCGACGATTTGATCCGGAGCCAAGGCTCGCTTCCGGTCCCGCGCGCGGTGGAGTTGTTCACCGAGATCGCGAGCGGGTTGAACCATTCGCACGGAAAGGGGGTCCTGCACTGCGACTTGAAACCCGCCAATGTGCTGCTGGGCCCTGACATGGAGCCTCGGATCGCGGACTTTGGCCAAAGCCGATTGACCGATGAGCAAACACCCTCGCTGGGGACCTTGTTTTACATGGCCCCCGAGCAAGCAGATCTCAACGCGGTCCCCGACGCGCGATGGGATGTTTATGCGCTCGGGTCGATTCTGTATTGCATGCTCGTGGGAGAGCCACCCTATCGAACAGCGGAGATTGTCGCATCGCTCGACCAGGCGGTTCAGCTCCAGGACCGCCTGAAAAACTATCGCGACGCCATTTTGCAAAGCCCGTTTCCCCGCGAGCATTACCGCGCGCGAGGAATGGACCGTTGGCTCAGTTCGATCATCGACCGCTGCATCGCCAAACGACCCGAGGATCGATTTGCCAACGTGCAACAGGTATTGGCGGCGATCGAACGCCGTCGCGTCGCGCGGTTGCGACGGCCTTTGATGCTGCTGGGGATCGTCGGTCCGCTGCTGCTGTTGGCCATCATGGGACTCTTCTATTGGCGGGCTGTCAACGTCGCGGAAAGCGATCTGTCGAACGAGCTTCGCGAAGGGGTGCTGCAAAGCAACTTCTTCGCCGCTCAGGCCGCGGCGGGAACCCTCGAGTCGGAAATCACCGGCCTGTTCCGGTTGATTGAAGAAGAGTCAGACCGAGCGACACTGCAAGAACTCTACATGAATTGCGTCGACCAGGCCGGGATCGAGCTACTCAGGTCGCTTGCTACCGAGCAATCCGCACCGACCGATAGCAAATCGTCCCTGCAGCAAATTCCCGCCAGAAATCAACTCGATCTCTATCTCAAGGATCGCTTGGACTTGATTCGCACACGCGGGACCGCGGCCACGAAATCGACAAAGTTCGATTCGCTCTTTGTGATGGACCGTTTCGGCACGATCCTCTCATCCGCGTTCGCGAACGAACCGGGCACCTCGCTGATCGGCGAGAACTTTGCCTTTCGAAGCTATTTTTCTGGTCAAACCCAGGACCTCCCACCGGCCACCCCTCGACGCAATATCTCCCGGACCCAGGCCTCGCATTTGAGCCTTCCCTTCCTGTCGGCGGCGACCAACCGATGGAAGATTGCGGTTTCCACCCCGATCTCCTTCAAAACCCCCGACGACGAGGAACGAGTCATGGAAGGGGTCATGGTCTTAACGATCAACGTCGGTGACTTGGAACTCCTTCATTCGTTTAGCTCGCATACTTCGCGCAAAGGATCCGGCGAGGAGCCGACCCCGAGCCAATTCGCCGGTTTCGCCGTTTTGGTCGATGGCCATGAAGGGGACCGGGAAGGAACCATTCTGCAACATCCCTTTTTCTCGGAGGCGGGAGCTGAACCGCACCAGGATTCGAGCTTCCGTTTCCAGATCGATCCGAGCATGTTCAAGCGCCTCAAGGAGACAGGAACCTATCGCTACCGGGATCCGATCGCCCAAGACCCGCTCGGCGGTCGTTACGATGGAGAGTGGATCGCGGCTATGGAACCGGTCGAAGTCTCACGTCGTAGCGTCGACGACTTTGAACGACGTCAATCCACCTCGCTCCTATTGCTCATTCAAGTCCCCGCCAGTTCCATCACGGGCCCGGTCGCGGTGATGAGCCAAAAGCTATCGGGGTTGTTTCTCGCCGCGCTCCTAGCGCTGCTGACCGCCATCGTCGCGTTGTGGATTTTTGTACTCCGTTATATGCGGTTGCCAGACAGTTTTGCCGAGGCCGCCCGCGCCCGAGCCGATTCCTCCGAAGCCAAGTCGGGGAGCGGCCTCGACGGGCTAGCGAGCCCCGTTAGCTAGCATGCGCGAAGCGGACTTGGGGAAAGCGGGGCAGGATGCGCAATGTTTTTCCGCGTGTGCACTGTCAGTAAATTTTGTTGCGACCGGAAAAACCCGCAAGTTTTACCAGAGATCAGGCCGAAAACCTCTATGTCCGACGATGCATTCGTCATTGCACAACAAGGGTTTTATCAATGTCCTGCAAGCAATTTCATCCGGCCTTGTGGCTCATTCTGATTGCAACGGTCTGTACCCAGTCAGGTTGCGTCGGCTTATACAATATGAACATGGGTCCGTTCGGGATTCCGATTCCGATCTCCCCATATCTCCAGGACAGTGAAGAGGTTCAGTTCCACATCCACGAGCGTTATGCTCGGGTCCCGATCATGGGTCCATTGACGCGGGGTCCACAAAACCACGCAGCGATCGATCCGCCGAGCGATGACGAAGTCATCCATGCCTTGGAGCGGGCACGGCCGATTCGCGGAGGGATTCCCCTCTTGCATGAAAAGCAACGGAACCGAGTTCGGATCGTGAAGTGCAAGATTGCGGACTATGTGGACGAGCCTCGCTTCGTTCCCCTGATCGGTTTCGCCCAATTGCACCATGCTCATTACAAGTGCACGGTCTACTTCGAAGAGCGGACGATCAATGGCTGGCCTGTCCCCTACACCTTGGATGACAAAGAGTGCGTCGAAGTGATCTATATCGACCACAATCACTTCCACATGGCCGGAGATCCTGACGTGGGCGAGTGCGGTCCGTACTAGTCAGCACGCGATTCTCCGACCTGGACACACACGAAAGATGCCGACGCGAACACGTCGGCATTTTTTCGTAAACGGGTTCGATTTACGGAATGGTTCGGAATTTCCAATCCTTGACGGCGACTTTGGATTGAAAGACGCAATAGCCCAGCGGCCGGGAGCGCATCACTTCGGCGCGGACAGAAAATTTTCGGTTGGCTCGCTCGACATGCAGGATTTGTTCATTGTCGATCCAGACGCTGATGTGAGTGGGATCGACTCGGACTTGGAAGTGGTACCACTGTCCGTTTTTGAAGTTGCGATAGCTGGCGGTCTCGTTTTCGCTTGCGTCGTTGCCGTCGATGCTGCTGATTCCGACCAATCCGCCACCCCAACCGCCGCAGATGAATGAACAGTATTCTTTCCCCACGGGGAAGGTCACCCCCGCAAAGAAATCGGAGCCGTCGATGCGACGCGCCGACCACTCCATCTCGTAGTTTTCCGTGGGGAAGTCTTTGCCCAGGCGGGTGATTCCGGTCAGCGGATCCCCTAGCTCGAGCACCAGTTCGCCTTTCTGGTTAACGATCTCGCCTTCGCCGCCGAAGTTGGTGATTTCCCAACCGTCCAAGCCGTCGGCGGGAAGAAGGGGTTTCCATGCCGATTCGGTTTTGGTCGCGGCGGTGGGATTGTCCTGGGCGTGCGCATTTTCAAGCGAGAGCAGGAACGAGTAGCACAGGAGCAGCGAGAAAGCAGCGAGAAGATCGGAGAGGTAACGCATCGTTTTGGGATCTGGCAGGAGGAAAGAACGTGGGCATGTATTGTATCCCGTGCTTGACCGGTGAAAGCTAGCTCAACGGCCGATGGCAAAAAGGGGGGAACGCCAATTGTACAACGGACTTCTCGTCCGTTGCACTGCCTAGTTCAACGCTGCGTCCCAGCGGCTCTGCGAGAGACACGTCCGTTCGACGTGCAAAAAATCGGCTAGCGACTCAGGCTCATGGAAACGAAAATGGACGTTTGTCGGCTGTGTCGAACTAGGGCGAAAGAACGTGGACCTGCATTGTATCCCAGGCTTGACCAGGCAACGCCAGCTACACAGCTAATCCCTCGGGCGGATCGACGAACTCGGGTTCAACAAGTTTCGTGATGACTCCCGATTCATAGCCGCGCCGCAGCAGTTCGCGTACCGCTTGGCGTCCTCGTTGGCCGAAGTCCAAGGTCCAATCGTTGACGTACATTCCCACGAACGTGTCGGCCTTGTCCCGCTCCAGTCCCCGTCCCCACCCCAGAGCATAATCGAGGGCAGACTTGCGATGCTCGAGTCCGTGCGCGATGCTCTGGTAAAGATATCGGTTCACATCGCGGATGACTTCCGCGCCGAGGTCCTTGCGAATTCCGTTGGCTCCCA
>Ga0315905_10006009_pt1 | contig 12345 bp, 15 predicted proteins | sample LakEriMetagenome_5_FD_203522 | JGI IMG/M metagenome (GOLD analysis project Ga0315905, IMG submission 203522) | Freshwater fungal communities from buoy surface, Lake Erie, Ohio, United States - Buoy 4 MA121 | ecosystem: Environmental > Aquatic > Freshwater > Lake | place: USA: Lake Erie, Ohio... | reverse complement strand
ACCGAGAACTGCTCGGCCCCGACGCAGTCGAAGCGGTGCTGTGGTCTTGTGCGGGGTTTCTCCGTTCCACTGCTGCAGAGCCGATGGCTATTACGGTGACGGCTTGCGCGGTCGACAAAGAGGGAATTGTCCTCGCCCACCAGGTGAGGGAGGACGAGGACCTCGACGAGCGGGGGCTCTGATCAGACTCCGGGCCCGGCTTCCGGCATCAGGCACTTATCGCTATCGCAGCCGGTGGGCCCCTCCACTTGGGGGGCTCCGCCGACTGCTTTGCTGTCGAAGTGAGCCAGAGCCTCAAAAAAGCAGTCGTTGGTGCGGCGCTGCTCAACTTCAGCGCAGAGCGCCTCGTAGCGCTCCTTGCTGATCGGCTCAAACGGCATCCGCGGGAAGGTCTCCTTGTCCTCGAAGCGGGCCAGCAGGGCGGCAGATATGTATCCCTGGTCCGTGTCGATGGCCGTGTGGATGGCCGTGGCGAGTGGCTCAATCTCGGCCTCGGTGAGCTCCAGGGTGGCACTGGTGTTGTGCCCCGAGTAGTGCTTCTGCACGTTCATGTAGAAGTCAAACTGAGCCAGAACGGGGAATTTGCCGGTGTCGATCTCGGCCGCCCCCTCCAGCTCTGCCCAGGGCGTGGCAGTGGGAATCTCCACCAGCCACTCGGTGCAACGCGGGTCGTGCGGGTCGCTGAGCAGCCTGCCGCTCTCGTCCTTATCGGACTGAGATGGGACGACAGGGTAGCCATAGGCCAGGCAGGCCAAAGCAATCGGGTCGTCCTTGGCGAAGGTGATCCGACGAATGTAGTAAGGGGCCTTGGGCGGATGCCAGCCCGGGGAGGCATTGGTCAACAAGGACTTGCTGTTGTGGCTCTTGATGGCACCTGCCCAGTACCAGGCATCGTCGTCATCAGCGCCCAAGCAGATGTCTGCGGTGGCGGTATTTTCGATCTGCTCGATAGCGGCCACCTGCCAGTAATGGTGCCCGAAGCAATTATGCGTCTTGCGCATATCCCGTCCCTGGCAGTGGAGGCTGTAAGTGGCCAAATAGTCCAAAGCTGGAGCAGTGCTCCAGAACCGCGAAAGGGTCAGCTTCCAGTAGGGTTTTTTGCCGTTCTGGTGGCGCTGCAGGCGGAAGACCAGGCCCACGGCCTCCCCTACCTGCTGGAGATGGCGGGCAAGGGGCTCGCTTTGGATCTTGATGACAGGCGGCTGATTTCGTATCTTGCTGGCCGTCGCATCAATCAGTCCCGCAAAGAGCGAACGAATCGCACTGGCAGTGGACTGGCGCAAAGACAAAGGCAGCCGGTCTGTCTCAGGGGCATCGGCGATCAGGAGGCCGTTGGTCTCCAGCCAGCGGCGCAAGGGGGCCTCGCGGCTGAACAGATGAATGGTGTGGCCCGAGAGTCGCCGCTTGAGCGGTGTCTCAAACAGGTCCTCGAACCACTCGTTCAGGCGGTCTGCGGCTGCCCCCTCCGTGAGAGGGAAGGAGAAGTGCAAGCAGTCAGGAGCCATGTTGCGCAGGGCCGGCCAGGTGACCCGGGCGGGGTTCTTGATCAGCGAGACCCCGGCCACGTAGGCCAGTCCTGGTGTCAGAGAGCTTGGGGCTTTGGCCGGGGTCATCTCAGGCTCCTCCAGCTGCTGGGTGGCGACAGGCCGGCCGGAGTGTTCTCCTGGGGAAGCTTGAAGCTCGTGGCCAATCCGAAGAGCTTGAGCTTGAACCCAGCCCATGCTCTCTACCCAGAAACGGTGGTCCGGGGTGCAGACGATCTGCCGGCCGCTGACCAGAGTGAGACGTAGGGCGGGCCTGGGTTCGTTGCGCACGGTGTCGACCACAGGCAGTGTGCCGCGAATGAGCAGGGGGTCATCCTGATGCCAGGCCCAAAGCAGCTTCGCTTCGTTGAACAGCAGTAGCCCCCGGCTGGTGACGCGCACCGCGTCGAGCCCCAGGCAGCCAGCGGGCTGCACGGTGGTGCAGCGGTTAGGGACCTTCAGGCCGTGGGCCTCGCAGTAGGTCGCTACTTCCTCTTCGACGACGGCGCGGAAGCGGCGCAAGGTCTTGACCTCGTAGGCGGAGAACACTGCCCCCTGGGCGTGGGGCGGGCGGCCTTCGGCCCACCAGCGCAGCCAGTCGACACCCAGTGCGCGCACGAAGTAATCGAACAACCCAGTGAAGCTCACCCCGACAATCGGGTCTCGCAGCCGGGCTTCCTGCATCCGCTCGTCGCAAAAGTGGTGGTGAAGTAGCACAGACACCGTGAGCGCAGCGGCGCGGAAAGCCTCCTCGACCGCTCTGGAGTCGTTGGGGTCGAGCCGGTTGAGGTGGACTTCAGCGAGGTTGCACAGGAAGTCGGAGCCGATTATCTCACCGCACGGATTAAGCCCAAACCTGCTGATGCGGTGGTTCAACTCCCGGCGCTGCTCGGGATCGAGACCATCGAGATCGCCCGTGCCGAACAGGATTGTTGCAAGACCTTTGGCGCCGTCCTCCAGCCCGCCTTCTTCAATCGCTGCAAGAAAGCTCTCCTTCAACCACTGGGGCCCGAGGACGTCGGCATTGGCCCGGGCCAGGGCTTCAGGAATGAACTGGATAGCCCCCTCGCCGCAAGCGTGCTGGCTGCGCACCGCTTCGAGCACTTCGCCGCGGGTGGGCTTGCGGTGAAAGAGCCGGGTGTGATTGGCCATCCGCAATGCGTCGCGCTCCGGATCGATCGCCCAGTGGCCCTGCTCGTCCTGGCCCCAGAGATTGCGCTTGGCGCCGGCGGCCTCAAGGTCGTCTTCGTCGAACTGACGCATGCCGGCGCTGCGGCGAATGTTGCCGGCCACGACGCAGCGGGCGGCCTCGTCGATGATCAGGCAGCACTCCAGGGGCGTGAGCTGGCGGCCAATGGCGCGGTTCAGGATCCCTGCTACCCGGGCATACATCTCAGGGAGGGCCGAGGGGTTGGCCACCCCACCGAAGCCCTTGAGCCGCTCGCCAGGTGGGCGCACCCAGCTCAGGTCGATCGTGATCTTGATAGCGCCAGAGGTACTGAAAAACCCGACGCCGCAGGCAAGCTGGATGAGCTTCTGGTAGGAAGTGGCCCAGCCATCGCGAGAATCGCCGACCTTGATCAGGAGATGCTCGCAGTCAACAAGCCTTGCCGCCGTGCGAGGACTGCGCTCATCCGGGGCAGCTGAACCCAGGGAGCCGCGGTAGTCGATCTCCAGCCGGTTGACAACCTTCGGCAGCCGATCGACATTGGCCCGAGCAAGCACCGCACCGGTGCCGGTCCCCTGCATCGCCAGGTCCATCAGCAGCCCGAAGGCGCTGAGCTGATCGACGTGGACCGAACTGCAGTTGTATGCGCCATAGAAGTTGCGCTGGTCGGTGGCCCAGGGGGTGCCACCGACCCAAAGCCAGCGCCCCGAAGGCAGGGATGTGAGGTCCAGCTGGTGCCGGCGCAGCAGGGCTTCTTGCTCAGGGTTCAGTCGACCCAGCTCAACCAGGGCGCTGAGATTGCGCTCGACCACTTGCTCCCAGGATTCACGGCTGCCGTCATCCAGGCGGCGGGAGTAGGAGCGATAGAACAGAGGGTAAGCAGATCGTGCGTCGGCGGGGAAAGGGTCACTGGAAGGGTGCATAAAGTGGCGAGTGCAGCTTGGGTAACCTAGAGCCACAGCGGGCGTTCCGCGCCCTTGCGAATTGCAAATTTCAATGCCATGGATCGCCGTTACCGTGAGACTCGCGATGCCGTTGATCGAGGCGCTGGCAGCCAGCGACTGATTGGGGCTTACCTGCAGCGAGCTGCCCGTGACAACCGGCGAGCGGCGGTGATGGGCGGCAGCACGGGCCAGCCCGATCCGGTAGAAGCGGCCCGAAGGCGGGGCATCACTTCAGCCCTGCGCGGGGCGGAGCGCCGAGAAGGGAACGCAGTGTTTGAAGGCAGCCGCCAAGAAGTCAAGAATCGCTTTGGCGGCTAGGGCGGCGCGGGATCAACACCTCAATCGCCCCGCCCCGGAGGACGGCTCGCAATGGCGACGCTTCGAGCAGCTGTATCGCTTCCTGCGGGGTATGGCAGCGGGGGGTAATCAAGGCGCGCCGGCCGCTGCTCCAGTCCTTGAAAGCCGGATCCCACCACTGAAAAACGTGCCACCAGGCCGGACCCCAGTGCCTGCTGCGCGGCTTGGTCGGCTCCAGGTTCTTCAAGGCCCGGGCCAGCCTGGCGATGCTCTCCACCTGCTCCCGGCGCAGGACGAGGGAAGGGTGATGGTGAAGAGCCTTGGGCAGGGCCTGCCGCCAGGTGAGGCTGCTGTTGAAGACGATGGCGCGATCCAGGGGGCAGTGGCGGCCGGTCGGAAAGCGGAAGCTGTGCGGAGGCAGGCTCACTTCTCGTGGGGGCGGAAGGAATAGCCCTTCCGGTACAGCTGGCGGTAGTGAGTCTGCCAGGTCTGGTCGCCGCTGAGTTCGTTGAAAACGATCCGCCCGATCGGAGAGAAGGCAGCATGGAAGCTGTTGAGGCCCTCAAGAAACGCTGAACTTTCGGCGGGCGGGAAAAAGGCCACAAAGCCCCAGTGGGGCGGGGTGTAGGCATCAAAGCGCCCCAGCTCGCTGTTCCACCAGCGCACCCGCGGCCGGCGGAAGGGGAGGCAAACAGGAAAGTCCCAGATCCAAGGGCACTTGGTGGCGCTCTCGCTGTTGGTCAGCAGGATGGTGGCCTGCTTGACCCGCCCAGCGCGGTACTCCTCCAGCAGCTTGTGGAGCATTCGGCGATTGGGGTCCATGCCGCTGGGGCAGAAAACCATGGTGCGGCCCTGGCCCACCGGGCCCCACTCACGCTGAAGGATCTCATCGAGAGACTGCTCCTTGGTGTTGTAGATGGTGCGGGCACCGATCAAGCCGTTGTTCAGCCTGGTGGAGTAGGGATCCAGGTCGATCCCGCCCATGGCCGCCCGGCTGGCGGTGACAAAGTCCTCGGGCGGAGCACTGGCGATGTACTCGCTGTGCTCCGGGATCCGGCCGCGGCTGGGCCGGCTCAAGAGGCAGCCTCCTTGAGCATCTCGGCGATCGCCCGCTCGGGCGCCTCGAAGGGTACGGCCACACAGGAAGCGCCCTGGCTCTCGACCATCACGAACAAGGCGTGAGTGTCGTGGTTGAGGGCGTCGATCGCGCCAAGAACAGAATGAAAGAAACCAACAGCGTCAAAGTCGTCGCACTCCTTGGCGCACTCTTCGTCGGCTTCAAAGTCCGCGACGGTGATATAGACAGCATCGCGCTTGCCCTCGACCATGCGAATCACCAAAGCGCCAGGCCCGCGCTCGGCCCGAGCGTTTTCGTAGGAGCCCAGCATGTCAAGCAGCACCAGCCGGCAGGCCATAGTGCCAATACGGCGCATCACCTCGGGCTTTGGAGAGGTGTAAATGTCGGGGAAAAACTGGTGAAGAATTTGCTCTTGATTGAGGCGGGGCATGATCAGGGGCGCTTAAAAGAACTGAGAAAAAATCGGACTGGATCAAGCATGAACGCCGCCTCCATCTCTCGCTCAAGCCGCTGGCTGTCTCCCTCAGCAAAGGCGGTATTGATCCGGGCGTCGCTACAACAAAGCACGTTCTCCATCCAGCTGTGGTCGATCACGGGGCCAGCAGGGCTCTGCCCAGGCGTTTGGTTTCGTAATACTCAGCGATCTGGGGAACCCAATCCTTGAACTCAGCAAAGAGCATCGCAGACAGCTGGCGGATCTCCAACTGAGCATCGGTCTTGGCCCGCAGATCCATGAAGTGCATCAGGGAGCGGGCGTTGAAGGACACAACAAAGTGCTGGCGGATACAGTAGGGAATCAGGCCCCGGGCGTGCTCTTCGGCCATGCCAAGACCCTCCTGGGCAACCTTGACGGCAAAAGCGCTTGCCAGCTCTAGGCATTGCTGGAAATCACGCCCTCGTTGCAAGTCTCCGTAGACGTACCTCTTCCCGGAGCGATCACAATAGATCCCAACTGGGCGGAGATAGAACACCTCCTCCAGTGGACGCTTGCCTGTGACCACATCAACAATTCTCTGAGATGTGTACCTTCCGGATTGCACGTCGAACGAAATCCCGACCCGATGGGTACGGGCCTGCTGCATTAGGTCGTGAGGGAAGCCGATCACGTTGAAGGTGATCGACGGGTGCTCAAGAGGTCCGTAGTGGCCGCGCTCGTTCTTGAGCAGGTGCCTGACGATGATCTCGCCGGCCAGCTGTTCGGTCTCGGGGACCGGCTCATCGGCGACGGCGTTCTCACTGTAGTCCTGGTGCATCGCTTGCCAAGCCAGGGTCTGGGGCTTGGTGGAGCGGTCCAGGCGGACCACGCGGAAAAGGCGGTCGGGCGCCTGCAGTAAAAGGCGGTCGGGCGCCAGCTGTTCGGACAAGAGGAGGTTGCGACTCGCTGCACTATACAGACACACCTTGAGCCAGGCAAGACCGCCTACAGGTAGCTCTTCATCTTGTTGGAAATGTCGCCATAGAAGCCCTGCAGGGCTTCAGTCGGATTCTTCGGTAGGGCGAGGTTCGGGGACAGGGCGCTCATGTTGCGGCTGTCAATATCCGCCATCCATTGGGAGGAGTTGAAGGTCATCGCGTCGAAGCGATCGGCCGACTTGGTAGTGCTCTCCTGGGTGGCGCGGGCCGCGTCCAGCATCCCCTGGGTGGCCAGGTTGGCGTTGTTGGAGCGGGCCTGGGAATTATGGGCTTCGTCCCCGGTGCCGCCTCCGAACTTGAGGGGAACCCAGGGGTTCTGTTTTGGAGTGGTGGCGGGAAGAGACTCGCGATAAGAAGCCTCAGCCCGGTCCTTGGCAGCGGTAGTGGCCTGGGCCGCAGGAGAGCCGCCGGCGCCACTGGGGGTCACAGGAGATGCGGACTGCTTCTGGCCGTTGAGATGGCTGATGACCTTGGCCAAGTCATTCGCACTGTCCAGGCTCTTGATTCCAAGCTGCCTGGCGGTTGCCTGGTACTGGGAGTTCTGGAGATCGGCCCGAAACCGAGCGTTGTCCGATCCTGGATTGCGGAGCTCCTGCCCGCCCTTCAGTCCGATACTTCTTTCGTAATCGTCGGAGGTCCAGCCCATGGTCACGGAGAGGCAGAGCTGGATTCTACGGGAACTCGCCCTGTGCTCCGTTGCAACAACTTGCTGGTGTAGCTCTGGTGCTGCTCAACTTGAAGGCATAGATCGACTCGATCGATCGTGGCCGCCCGGTGGAAGTGGGGAACGTGCACCACTCGCAGGTGCAAAGGATTACAGCAGGCACGGTTGCCGCAAACCGGCTTGACCTCCAGCGCACCCGTGTCCCCCCAGGAAAACCAGGAAGCGACCCGGTAGGGAGCAATGCGTGTCTGCCCGCCAGTAAGCCAGGTGGGGCGACGCACGCTTAGAGACCAGCTGCTGCGGCCGTAATCCAGAACTCGGTTCTGGTGCTCCCAGCAATCATCCGCCCCGCGCACGTCAACCAAGGCCCAGAACTCCAGATAGTGCAACTGGTAGGAGCGCAGAACTGCGTTGACGTCCAGGTTCAGAGTCGGCCGAACCAGCTCTGCAACGCACTGAACACAGGCCTGAGTGTCCGTGTAGCGCTGGCTGCGGTAGTCCCGAGCACCGTGGCTGTGGCGAGCGAACAGGCAGGGCTTGCCCATTGCCACTTCGGCGTGAAAGCCTTCGCCCAGGTACCAGCCGCTGCGCCGGCGGGCCATCAGCCGTCCAAAGGCGTCAGAGGGTAGCCGGCAGGCGCGCTCTTCGTGCCACCCAAGGCGACAAATTGCTCAGTCCGAGGGAGCGGTCTGGTGGTGTGGGTGGCCCAAAGCTCGCGGCGGGTGGAGCCCTCTACCATGACTGGAACCAAGGCAAGAGACGCTCGCGCTCGCTCCGGCGAGCTGTAGACCATGCCCAGACGGCCGTCAAGGGAGTTCTTGACGCGGGATCCCGGAGGACAGTTGTGCAAGGTCTGCTGAGCAAGTGGGTGCAGCATAAGCACTGGCGTGGGATTACACCAGCCGCAAGTGCGCGTCTTCAGTTTCCTCGTGGTCATCGCGATCTGGATTTGACGCAGCAGCTACATGCAGAGGGCCTTCAATGGCCAGCAGCTCGACGCCAACGCCGGCCTCTAGGAAGGCTTGCTTGGCCTGGGTGATGGATTCCTGCCAGCGCATCGGCATAACGAAGTCCGGGGCAACCACCTTGGTTATACCGGACTGAATTAAAGCGGTAGCGCAATTACTGCAAGGCAGCAAAGGGTAAGTGTAGACGGTAGATCCATCAAGGCAGACGCCGTGACGGGCCGCAAAGGTGACCAAGTTCAGCTCAGCGTGAATTGTTAAAGCGAGACGAACGTCTCGGTTAAGCAAGCGCTCTACGCTGTCGATCATGCCGGCAGGCAGGCCGTTGTAGCTGGTGGCTAATACCCGCCGCTGGCGCACGGCTACGGCGCCGACTTTGGTCGAGGGGTCCTTGGACCAGGCGGCGACGGTGGCAGCCAGGTATAGGAAACGCTGATCCCAGTCCTTAGGGATTTTGGGATAGCGGATGGAACGGAAGGTGTCAGCCAAGGTTAAAAAACGCCGAAAGGGTGTGAATGAGAAGCGCCCAGAAAAGTCGCAAGAAAAAGAGTGAAAGAATCAAGGGCCACAAAATAGCCTTGGACAGGCACAGGACTGGGTCCGCTCGCTCCCACCAGACTAAGCCGGGCTTCCAGATAACAAGAGCAGACCAAACAAAAGGAATGCCCGTGAGATAGACAAAGAGGAAAGTGGTGGCGGTCATGGCTGAATAGGTACTGCCAGAAAAGTGCTGTTAAAAGGAAGCGATCTGCCGAACATCAGCAAAAAGTTATCGACTCGCCCTTTAGGGTAAACAGCCTTGATCGTGCAATGTCTGCCTTTTTCTATCTCCTGCTCGCTAATCGGAAGCTGGAGTTTCCATGTTATCGAGTAAATGTCATCGGCGCACCATTGCTCAATCAAGCACATTCCAGTTTCGGGATGACACCAACCTTCCCGCTCCCATGGCCGCTCACTTACCGGAACTGGAGCAACCACTAGCGACAGGCCAAGCTGAAGCAAAGCGCGCGCTTCGGCGGCGAGCGGATGAGACGTGACAGGCGGAAACGCAGGCAGCGGCTGAAGGTGGTCCAGCTCATCAGCCATGCGGGCGATGAGATCATCGCGAAAGGTTTGATAGTTGACGGTTGGGATGCTCATGGCTGGGTCCTTTTGATCTGGGGCGCAGGCTGTGAAATAGCAGCCAAAACGGCTGCAGCGGATTCAGCGGTAGCAAAGCGATGGTCGTCGAGCCATCCTTGGGTTCGGAACGATGGCATTGGCTCGTGGACCCATTCGCCATCAGTCGAAAGGCATTCCAGGTTGCCGAGCCACATGTCCCCTTTGTGAACGGCCCACAAATCAGGGGACTGCCTGGTTCTACGAATCGTCACACCATTGCCGGCGGAGTAGGCCGCTGGCAACAGTGGCGGGGTACTCACGGTTGCACCTCCCCAGCCTGGGGCGCTGGTGCTATCTCGCCTTCGTAGCCGCAATTTGGGCATTCACCCACTGGCACCGGGGCGGGCGCGAGGATGGCCCAGATCGCATCAATAGCCGCATCGGCAATCTCGGCCACGCGGTTGCTGTCTTCGGCAACCAGCACAAAATCATCTGGGCCCATGGTCCCGACGTTCCATGCCTCCCATACGCGCTGGCAGTCGTAGGCCGTGCCCAGTGCTTCGGCTACGGCCTGGTGGACCGCCTCACGCTGCCGGTCGTCAATCTCGGCCACCGGCTCAAGCCGGAGCGGTTCAATGCTGACCCCGGCGCTACAAGCTGTGATTCGCCCCGGCTCTGACTTGAGCAGATCCAAGCACCCCTCGGGCAGGCGATCGACAATCGGGTAAGCGGGTGATGCCAAGCGCTTGAACAGGGTGGCGGAGTCGGAAAGCACTTGAGCCAGTTCGTCCGTGGGATCCTTTTGTCGAAGAGATAAAGAATGACCCTCCAGGAACTCGACCAAATACCACAACGGATGCAACTCCTCCACCTCCCCAGGCTCCGGCGCTTGCGGGGTGGCGGGGCGGCACCACAACTCAACAGCTTTAGCTAGGTCCATCCGTCCGCCCTGGCCTTCGCGTGCTGCAACCTGCTGAACCCTGGCGATCTCGTTGACAAGTTCAGGCCACCAAGCGTCATCGGTGGGTGGCGTTTGCGGCTCTGGCGCTGGAGCCCCCTGCAGCGGGTTGCCCCACAGCTCCAGCGCATGCCGAATTGCCGACACCGGGTCGCCGTTAAACTCCGCCGCCAGGTCGTAGAGATCTTCGTCGGTTGGCCGCTGCTTCTCCGGCTTAGCTTTCAGTGCGGCGGCATGGCGATCGGCCTTGATCGCCAGGGCCTGGGCCCAGGCCAGTTGCTCCGCAGAGTCCAGCGACTCCCACTGGTTATATTCGTCGGCCTGTTGATTCCATCCTCGCCGCAGGTCGTCCTCGCTGAGCGGGGCTGGGGGGATGTCGTCAGATGTCAGGGCGGCGCGGGCAGCGTCCATGGCGTCTATCCAGTTATCTATCTCAATACCTGGGATAACATCTTCGATTCTTTTGTCTAGTTCAACCAACCGCTCCAGTGCGGTGCGGATGGTGGGCGTGGCCATGGTTCTGGGTTGATGGGTGATTTGGATTCGATCGGGCATGGTCATCGGTCGATCTTCTCGCGCAGCGGGTCGGCAAAGTAGTTGGCGCTTGTGAAGCGTTGATCGCGGGTATTAGCGGGGATGGCTTACATAATCAACAGCCAAGGGCAAAGAATTAAAGGGTAAAAGGGTAAAGAATTAGCCCTGCGGGAGGCAACAGACGCGGAAACCGATGAAGTTGAAGCGGCCGTCCGGGAGGTAGCTGAGGCGGTAAGCCGAGCGGCAGCGCCTGGGAAAGTTGCCCCACGACCCGCCGCGCAGCAGCCGGAAAACATCAGGGGAGGCAACAGACGCGGAAACCGATGTCGTTGTCGCGGTCGTCCGGGCGGCCGATGCCGCGGCAAGCCGAACGGCAGGCCGCGGGGTGGTCGAGCCACGACCCGCCGCGCAGCAGTCGGCTAGCAACTCCCCCAGGCTGTCGCCCTCCATCCAGGCACTGCCATCCGTCGGGGCCCCCTCGTAGCTGTCGCGCCATTCATCGAGGCACCATTCCCACACATTGCCGTGCATGTCATACAGGCCCCAGGGATTGGCAGGGAAGCTGGCTACGTCTGTGGTCTGCTCGCGGCTAATCCCTCTCTCGCCTTGGCCGTAGGTGTAATTATCATCGTAATTTGCCAGTTTCGTGCTGATCGTCGGCCCAAAATGAAACGGCGTGGTAGTGCCAGCGCGGCAGGCGTACTCCCACTGGGCTTCGCTGGGCAGGGTGTAATTCTTGCCGGTGTGTTGGCTAAGGCGGTGGCAAAATTCCATTGCATCCAGCCAGCTCACCTGCTCCACCGGGCGGGTATCACCCTTGAAGCACGAGGGATCGGGATTCAGGTCGAGATTGATTTTTGGCAAACTCGCAACCTCCCGCCACTGAGCCTGGGTGATTGGTGTCTGGGCCATCCAGAAGGCGGCCAATGTCACCTCATGTTGGGGGCCTTCAGTCTTTGATCGGTCAGGCTCGTTCGCGGGAGAACCCATCAAGAAGCTGCCAGCAGGAATAAACGTCAGCGGGATTAGATCTGTTGTCGGTTTAGCGGCTGCAGTTACTGGGGGTTGGTCGGCGTCAATCTTCGCCAGCTCGGCCAGGGCGGCGGGGCGGCGCCACAGCTCAACGGCCTCGGCCAGGTCAAACCGTCCGCCCTGGCCTTCGCTTGCTGCAACATGCTGAACCCTGGCGATCTCGTTGATGAGTTCGCGCCACCAAGCATCATTTGGAGGCGTCTCTGGCACCGGCGCTGGCGGGGTGGCCATAGCATCAATCCCAAAATATGGACAACGTGAATCACCGAAGCGGGCGCAGTCGTCAACGCTTGATGGGCAGACTCCACATTTGTGGCACCGCCGAACCTTTACCGGCTTGCCGTCGCCAATGTCTTTCCATTCCCATTCGGTTGGCCCCGTCGGCTCTGGCTCAGCCTCCAGGGCGGCGTCGGCTGCGGCAATGTCTGCGCCTCCGACAGGGCCAGGGTTGATAGGGTCTGGATCTCCGTAGTGCTGCATAAGTGTTTGGGAGCAGTTGCAAGGGGAGCAAAAAATTTTCAGGAGAGGGGACGACGTGCAGGCCGCCTCACTCGGCCGCCTGCACGTCTGCGCCAGATCCTACACCTGTGTCAGCCTGATCGCTCATTGGCGAGTAGCCGGACTGCCAAATGCGCCTGGCAGCGGCATTAAGGGCGTCGCGACTGGCG
>Ga0315905_10006008_pt1 | contig 12346 bp, 11 predicted proteins | sample LakEriMetagenome_5_FD_203522 | JGI IMG/M metagenome (GOLD analysis project Ga0315905, IMG submission 203522) | Freshwater fungal communities from buoy surface, Lake Erie, Ohio, United States - Buoy 4 MA121 | ecosystem: Environmental > Aquatic > Freshwater > Lake | place: USA: Lake Erie, Ohio... | reverse complement strand
GGAGACTTGTGCACTATCGACCACGGGCCGCGGCACGGACTTTGAAAGCGCGGGCTTTCGACGTTTGATCATCAACGCTGTCTATTGAGGCATGGGAAAGAGCAATGAAGGTGTCACCGCGACCGGCGTCGTGAGTTTCCGGGGGCGAGACAATGCGGCGTCGATGCAGGTGAGTTGATCGGGGTCGGGTTCCCAGTCGCCATTGCGCAGTTGCCGCAACTGCTCCGACCAGGTGGGATTCGCGCCGGGATACTGCATCTCCAACAAACAGGCGATTTCCGACAGTCGTCCGCTGACCGCAAGTTCCTTGCGAACCCTGCGCAGCCATTGGCCGATGTACTTGCGATCCATGCCGTCATAAACTCCCGTGCCGCGACGGACCCCAAAGGTCCCTCGGCCCGGCGAGTGAAAAATCATGCTACACCCAGCCGGCTTAGAACCAAGGCTTGCGACCGATGATGTAGGTCTTCTCGAACTCCTCGTCGGTCTTGGTTAGATAAATAATGCCTTCGATCAGGCCGATGATCCAGATTGCAAGTTGGGGGATGCCGCAAAGCACCCAGCCGAAGACCCAACTGACCACGCCGATCACGCACATGATGATGCCCTCTTTCTGATAGCCGAGGAGGAATTTGTGAATGCCCAGTGAACCGAGCACGATGGCCAGAATACCCACGAGCAGCTTTTTATCCTTGATCGGAGTGCTTGAAAGCTGCACAGGACTGGGTGCCGCAGGTGCGGGCGGTGGCGTTTCCGCCTCCGGAGCTGGTGTGGACGGCGGAGGTGGTGGCATATCCTCGGCGTTGGACGAGGGTCTGTTTTCATCGGGAGAATATTGTTCTGTGGACATAACAAACATCTCTTACTACTCTTTTCCCGCCGCGGCAATGTAAAAGCAAATGAAACCAAGAATTATTCTCGCTCATACCACCTTGCCCGACGGCAGCGTCCTTGAATTGCACGAGCATGATTCGCGGCATTACCTGCACCTGCACGGCCAGCAACTTGCCGGATCGGCAACGCAATCGGCCGAGCAGGAACTCGCGAAGCTCGCCACCCATCCCTTTCGTCCGGCCCGGCAACCGCGAATCTGGATCCTCGGTCTCGGTCTCGGCGGACTCCTGAATGCGACCTGCGCCGCGATCACGCAGAAAAAAGCACTGTTCACCGTCTTCGAACCCATGCGCGAACTGTCCGAGTGGCAGAAGAAATTTTTTCCGTCGGGATCCACCGTCACCGACTCCCGGGTGCGGATCATTCACGATCTCACGCCGTCGTCGCTCGCCCGCGAACAAGGATCGCTGCATGCGATTTTGCTTCATGCGGACAGCTGCCCCTTGGAAAAAAACCGTCTGTTGATCGAGGATCGACGCTGGCTCGGCGCGGTGCACGATGCCCTGCAAGCCGGCGGCATGCTTGGCATCAGCGCGATGCGTCCGGTGCCGGGTTTGTTCACCCGCCTGCGCCGCGCGGGGTTTGATGTCGCCGAGCACATGATCGAGGTCGCATCAGCAGCCAAACGGCCGCGCCGTTATCCGCTGCTGCTGGCCCGCAAGCCGGCTTCGGACGCTGCGGAAAAGGAATGAACAATTCACCTTGCCGGCCGCGTATTCTCCACGTCACCCGTCACGCCTTTTGCTCATGAAACATCGCATCCCCACCACCCTCTTGTTCTGCCTGCTCACGTCCGCGCACGCGGAAAAGCTCGTCGTCAAAGAAGAGAAATTTTCGATCCGACCGGCCTTGGACGGGACCCTGCTTTCTGACAAAACCATTCCGTTGGCGGTCGATGCCAGGGAATGGTCCCTCTTCACCATCCTGGAAATCCTTCCCCACGGCAGCCTTGTGAAAAAAGGAGACGTGCTGCTGCGCTTTGATGCCGAGGATTTCGAAAAAAAACTGCGCGATGCCGGGTCGGCCGTGGATGCCGGTCAACTGGCCCTCGCCAATGCCGAGGATGATTTCAAGGCAGCGGAAAAATACCTGCCGTTGCAATTGCAGGCCGCGATCCGCAAGGACGAGGAGGCCGGCGAGGAATGGGAGTATTTTCAAAAAACCAGCCGCGACTCCGCCATCAAGGAAGCCGAGCTGGCTCTGAAACAGGTGGAGCTGCGTGCGGATTCGGAACGCGAGGAGCTGGTGCAGTTGGAAAAGATGTACAAAGCGGATGATCTAACGGAAAACACCGAGGAGATCATTCTCAAACGCCAGCGCGAAATGGTCAAGGCGATGGCCGTCAATCTGGAACTGGCAAAACTGGCTCACACGCGCACGCTCGGAACCACCCTGCCGCGACTGGCATTGAAACTCGAACGCGATGCTCAGAACGCTTCGATCGCCCGGCGAGAGAGCGAGCAAAGCCTGCCGCGCTCTTTGAAGCTGAAACGCATCGCGCTGGAACAGGCGCGTGTCGACTACAAGCGCCAGAAGGAAAACTGGGGAAAGCTCAAAGCGGATCAGCAATGCTTTGTGATCAAGGCGCCGGCGGACGGTTATTTTTTCCATGGCACCATTCAGGAAGGCCGCTGGATCACGGGTGATGCGGTGAAAACCCTGATCCCCGGCGGAGCAGTGGCGACCAAACGCCCTTTCGCCACCTTGATCCCTGCGGATGTGCCGCTGGTGATGGAGGCCTTCGTGGAGGAAAAGGTGCAGGCACAACTCAAGACCGATCTTTGCGGATTCGCCTCATCCGCTGGCAGACCCGAGATTTCCTTTCCGGTGAAAATCGAGAAGCTGGCGGCAGCACCGGGCATCGATGGCCGCTATCGTGTCACCCTTAGCGCGAAATATCCCGCGGATCTTGCTCTCGCCCCAGGCATGAGCACAACGGCCCATATCATTTGCTATCAAGAGGATGCGGCTCTGATTGTTCCCGCAAAAGCTCTTCACGCCACCGACGACGGCGGCTGGGAGCTGGAGATCGAGCAGTCGGAAGGCAAGACCTCGCGTGTGGCAGTGAAACGCGGCCGCACGTCGGGCGACAAAGTGGAAATTTTGTCCGGTCTGGCCAAAGACCAGGTGGTCATCACTCCCGGAGCATGAACCACGCCGCCCTCATCACCCTGACCCTCTGCTGTGCCTTCGCCCGCGCGGAGGAAACCGAAACTACGACGAAAGTAGTAGATAGCATGATCCTTGTTCCGGCGGAGTCGGTCACGCCGGCGGCCGTGGCGGCATCGATCACCCGCGGGGTCGATTACCTGCTCGCGAAGCAGAATCCCGATGGCTCCTGGGGTGGCCCGCATCGCACCAAGGGTCTGAACATCTACGCCCCGCTGCCGGGAGCGCACGATGCCTTTCTCGCCGGAGCCAGCGGTCTGGCGCTGGCCGGATTGATTGATGCGGGCGACCCACGCGCAGAAGCTGGAGCCGCGGTGACAAATGGCGAGAAGTGGCTTTTTGAAAAACTGCCGCTGCTGCGCCGCGCGGATGTCACCACGACCTACAATGTCTGGGGGCATGCCTACGGCTTGCGCGCCATCAGCCGTCTCCATCAACAAGCCGGACAGGATGCGGCGAAACAGTCGGCGTTAAAAGTTCTCGCCCAGCAGCAGGTGGATCTCGCCAATCGCTATCAAGATCTCAACGGCGGTTGGGGATACCTTGATGTGTTCGATGATTTGCGGACCCAAAAACCTACCGGGCTCACCACCTCGTTCACCTCCGCTACTGTGCTGCTGGCAATGCATGAAGCCAAGGAAACAATGGGTGTCACATTGGATCAGAAAATCGTCGATTACAGTCTGGACTCAATCCGCATGCAGGGATTCCCCGACTTCAGCTATGCCTATTCGCATTCGCATCACTTGTCGCCACAAGCCGAAATCAACCGCCGCAACGGCTCGCTGGCCCGCTCGCAGGCCTGCAATGCGGCGTTGCGTGCGTATGGCGATGTGAAAATCACCGACCAGGTTATCAGCACCTGGTGTAGCAATTTCATCGAGTTTGAAAAATGGCTCGATCACGGCAGAAAAAAGCCGGTGCCGCATGAATCCACGTTCCAGATCTCTGGTTATTTCTACTACTACGGCGTTTACTATTTCACCGTGGCCGCGCGCAATTTGCCCAAGGATCAACAACAACAACTCGCGAAAGGCTTGGCGCGGATCATTTTGACAAGACAGGAAAAGGACGGTTCGTGGTGGGACTATCCCTTGTACGACTACCAGCAGGCCTACGGCACGGGATACGCGCTGATGGCGCTTGCGTGGTGCCGCGAGGCGATGCAATGATGCAGCCATGGACGATCCGCCGAACACAAACGCGGGGATGGAAAAAACGCCCTCAAAGCCATTCCGCTTGTCGCGCCTGCAAAACAATCTGCTCTGCTTGTGGATTCCCGTGCTGTTGCTGTTGATCGCGACTGCGGTGATCCGCGCGACCAATCTCGACTTGGTCATCGCGCGCGGATTGTGGAGCAAGCAAGGTGGCTGGCGTCACGCGACCGATGAATGGGTGGTTTTCGTTTACAATTTCGGGGTCGTGCCCGGTCTGTTGGTCGGGATCGCAGCGCTGATGGCGCTGCTGATGGGCATCGGCCGGATGTCGATCGCGCGGTATCGAAAGGTGGCGGGTTTTCTGCTGCTCACACTTTTGTTAGGCTCGGGCGTGCTTGTCAATGCCGTGCTCAAGGATCATTGGGGCCGGCCGCGTCCCTCGCAGCTCGAGGAATTCGGCGGCACGATGGCGTTCGAACCGGTGTTGAGCATCGATCCGGCAAGCAGCGGGAAAAGTTTTCCCTGTGGTCATGCGACGATGGGCTTTCTCTTTTTTGCCGTGGCGATGGCGATGCCGAAAGCATGGCGCGGCGCACGGTTCGCCACGGCAGCTTTCGGTGTCGGGCTCGGCTGCTGTCTCGGCTGGATCCGCATGGCCCAGGGGGGGCACTTTTTTTCGGATGTGATATGGGCGGCGGCGCTCATGTGGTTCGTACCGCTCGCTTTGTTCCGATGGTTGAAATTGGCGGAAGGCAGAATCTATGTGCCGAAATCCGCGTTCAAAAAATCGCTGTCGGGATGGGCCTCACTGGCCTTCGCGCCATTGCTGCTGATCGGCATCGCGCTCGGTTTGTTGGCAACCCCTTACAATGAAACCGCCAAAGTCAAGCTGCCATCCTCGGAGGAGTCGTTCACCACGTTGAAACTCGATGTCGAAGGGCAGGTGAACGTGGTCGAGGGCGGGACATTCCGGATCGAAAGTCAGGCCGAGGGCTTCGGCATGCCGAACAGTTCGCTTCGCTACCGCACCAACATCGTGGACGGCGTGCTGCTGGTGAAAACGATCCGCAAGGGCTATTTCACCGAGTTGAATGCCAAAACGGTGGTGACGATACCCGCGATGTCGCCGATCCGCGTGGAACTGGGGCCCGATGTGGTGAACAAAAACCGCTGAGTGTTGCGGGGTCAATACGAACCCGATGCCTCGCTGAAATTCCACGGTGCCTGGTACTGTCCGGTTCTTTCTTTCGCCAGTTGCCGCAGCAGATCGTTGAGCAGGGCCGAGGCGCCGAAGCGGTAGCGGCTGTTATTCAACCAGGCATCGCCGAGGGTCTCCTTGATCGCGATGAGGAACTGGATCGCCTGTTTCGCCGTGCGAATGCCGCCGGCGGGTTTCATCGAGATCGCCACACCGGTGTCCAGATAGTGATCGCGGATCGCCTCGAGCATCACCTGGTTGTTGCCGAGTGTCGCGTTGTTCGCAGTCTTGCCGGTGCTGGTTTTGATGAAATCACCGGGTCGCAAAACGCGCATGGCGAGAAAGGATGCGGCGCGGATGTTGTCGTAGGTTTCCAGCTCGCTGGTTTCGAAGATCACCTTGAGCGTTGCCGGGCCGCAGGCTTCGACGACGGCGGAAATTTCATCCTGCACCGCCTTCAGCCCGCCGCAGAGAAACGCACCGCGGTTGATGACCATGTCGATTTCATCCGCTCCATCGGCAATCGCGCCCCTCACTTCGGCAAGGCGGGTTTTCAGCGGCACCTGCCCCGAGGGGAAAGCGGTGGCGACCGAGGCGATCTTCACCGGCGACCTGCGAAGGATTTCGCGGGCATGCCGCACCATCGACGGATAGACGCAGACCGCCGCGGTCGGAGGTATGCCCGGATCATCATCGGGCCGCAGCGCTTTCCGGCACAACGAAACCACCTTGCCCGGTGTATCCTTGCCCTCGAGCGTGGTGAGGTCGATCATCGACACGGCGAGTTTGAGCGCGAAAACCTTGGCATCCTTCTTGATGCTGCGCGTCGCGTACTTGGCAACACGCTCCTCGATGCCCACCTGATCGACAGGTCCGACTTCATTGATCAGGCAGCGCAGCGCGGAAACATTGCGGGAAGACATGTCGGTTTCTATGCGGCATTTTGGCAAATTTGCCAAGCTCCAAATCGAAATCCGCCCCATGGTTCATGGATATTTCTGAAGATCGCGCTTGCACTGAAAGCCCATGTCGATGATGGTTTCAGGGTCTTGAGCGCAGATCAGCAACGCAGCCAGTACGAGCAACGCATACCCTGGTGGATGTATCTCAACGTGATGAGTCTTGACGCGCCGCTGCTTGCTTTGCTTTGGCTGTACGTGTTCGCCGATTACTGGGATGTCTCCTACGTGGACCCCCTGCTCGCCGTGGTGCTGCCGCTGGTGGTCTGGCTGATTTACTCGATTGATCGCCTTGCGGACTGTTCGCTGCACAAGGATTGTGAATTTCCGATTCGTCATCGGTTTCACCAGCGCCACAAGAAGGTCTTCATTGGCGTCATTGCAGTGGTGTCCCTGCTCGTTGCGGTGTTGTCGCTGAATTTCCTGCAATGGAGCGTGGTCCAGAGCGCGATGGCGCCGGTGGCGGCGACGGTGGGGTTTTTCCTGCTTTCGTTTTTTTCCGAGCCAGGAAAGCGGGTATCGTATGCCAAAAACCTCCTGGCGGGATTTGCCTTCGCCTGGGGTGTGGGCGCGGGACTGGTGGGACTCGATTTGTCGATGAACATTTTCGCCAAACTGCTGTCGCGGGAAATGCTCTGCTTCGGACTTCTGTGCGTCATCAACATCACCGCCGTCGATTTGTGGGTGAAGGGAAGCAGCGAGCTGGATGCCGACCTTGACGAATGGGCGCTGACCCTGGCCCTGGTCGTGCTGGGTTTGTTTTGCATGCTGTTCATGGGCTTGAAGGTGCGCCGCATGGACGATCCGTTCTACGTTGCCATTCTAATCGCCACCGCCTTGATGTATATGCTCAACCGTTCGCGGGGACGCATGACGGCAGATTTCCTGCGCATCGCCGCCGATCTGGTATTGCTTGTGTCGGCTGCTTCATACTGGCTGCTGCGCGATTTGAATCCGCCCGCCAAGTTCTGAGATGTCGCGATATTTTTTCATCATGCTTCTTTGCTGCGACTCCATGAACGCAGCGGTCAGGACGGTCTGGCAGACACTTCATGATTACAACACCATTGTCGAGCCAGCTCATCCGGGCAGACAGGACCGTCATGTAATGAATCCGTTTTTGTCCTACACGAACATCGGAACGGACTTCGGATTCGTCGGACCTGCGGAAGCCTCCCTTGGCTGGCAGAGAGGATCGATCGGTGCCACGCTGTCGGCGGACTCCGACGACTGGGCTGGCATGTGGCATTCGCTGTCGAGGCTGGCTCGCATGTCCGACAGCACGATGAACTTCAACGCCTGTTATCCGCAGCCGATCGCCGCGGCTTTTCAACCGAAGATGACAGGCTTGCGGGCTCTGGTGCGCGGCAAGGGCCGCTTCAAAATCGATCTGGTTGACGCAAAGAATCGATTGCTGTGGTCGGCCACGCGAAACATCGAGAACAGCGACTTCGCGGAACAACTCTATGACCTGCCGACAGCCGGTCTGGATTCCGTCAAGATCCTCACCTGGATTGCGGAACCCGGCTCCGACCTTGACGTCGATCGCATCGACTTCCGCATGCAGACACCCGACGTTTCGTTCGACCAGTGGGTGTTTCTGACATCGTATGCCAAGGCATTGACCTGTTGGTCGGCATCGACCGGATTGGTCAGGGACCGCGCCCATATCGACGATGGTTCCTTCGATTCGATATCATCCACCGGTTTGTTCTGTCTGGCGACTGCGGCGGCGGCGGGAGAGGGGATCGTTTCGCACGACTTCGCCACAGCGGTTATCACCAAGGCCTATCAGGCCGTGTCCACACTGCGCGGGCCTTATCAGTTGTTACCCCATTTTGTCCGGCTCGATGACAAGGGCACTCTGCAACGCCACAAGGGCACGGAGTATTCCACCATCGATACCAGCATTTTTTATCTGAGCATGATGCTCGGTTGCAGGATGTTGGGTCAGGATGACCTGCTCGCACAACTGGTTCAGGACGTGCGCATGATCCGCTTCGCACCCTTGATCAGTGACGAAGGATATCTGTCGCACGGAGTGATGGAGGATGAAAAAACCATCATTCCCTATCAATGGAAGGACTGGGGTGGCGAAACGGCGCTGGTGCTGGTGATGATGAGGATTGCCGATCCCCAGTCGATGGCGATGATGGACAAGACCGGGCATGTCTACCAGGGCACCGGGTTCATTGTCGAGATCCAGTCGCTGCTGCTTCCTGATTTCGACGACGAAGACCTCGATGCCGTATCAGGTGTCAACTGGAGAAAGGCGCGCGCCACAATGCTGCAGTCGCAGCGCGAGTATTTCACAAAGCGTTATCCTGACAATCCCTTGGTGAAGAACGGATTTTACGGCTTGTCAGCGGGCGAGCAGAGATATGGCAAAGGTTACACCGTCGGCGGTGTCGACCTGGAAGACCAGATGCTGCTGCACCCCCATTACATCCTGATGTCCGCAGCCGGAGCCCCGGAACTCACGAAAGTACGGGAGATTCTTGAACTCATGGAAAAGCAGAACATTCTAACGCCATGGGGCATGGTGGAGAATGTGTGGCTTGGAAACGGTGAAACACTGCCGATGATCGGATCGCTGAACGCATGCTTCGAGGCAATCGGCTCCTATCACTTCGAGTGCAAGACATCGAAGCGCACCAACTCGATCCATGAGGCGGCCCGGGCCATTCCCGAACTCAACGCGGCGATGAAGGTTTTCTATCCATGATGATCATGCGCACCGGAGATGGCGCGAAACTTTTTTTGTGAATTCCTAGATTTCTAGTAATATGATGTTGACGACCAACTAACTTTCTGCTAGTTGTCCCCCATCTGCTCAACGTAATTTGATTAACGAATGATCAATTGCTTTATAAATCGACAATCCATGGAGTTTTTTGTTAGAAAAACGATAGAGTTACATCGCGCGATTTTTCCCCTTCCGTTTTCCACCGCTTCCAACGCGGCAAGAAAAAGATTTCCCCTGGCAACCAATTGCCGGACGGAAAAACCAACAACACAAACAACATAAAACATATGGCCGCAAAAAAAGCAGCAAAGAAGGCAGCAAAGAAGGCACCAGCCAAAAAGGCAGCCGCTAAAAAAGCACCAGCCAAGAAGGCACCAGCCAAGAAGGCACCAGCAAAAAAAGCAGCTAAGAAATCAGCTGTGAAAAAAGCGCCGGCGAAAAAAGCCGCCGTGAAGAAAAAAGGCTAACGAACCTGTTGCGCGCCGCGTGCTGCCTGAACGACTCCGCTCTTCACGGCAGCATGCGGATTTTTCGCAAGGCGGGAGTCGCGTGCGGTATGTCGGATCAAGGCATTCCCAGGGTCACGCGCTCCCGCTTTTTTCGTGGAGTCGACGGATCATGCCGATTACATCCGCTGCGCTGAGACCGGCATTGCGCATCTGCCGCAGGGCCAGGGCGTCGTGACGTTTGGCCAGGCGTTTGCCATTTTCATCGCAAACCAGCACATGGTGCAGGTACTCGGGCTCCGGCAGACCTAACAGGTTCTGCAACAGACGGTGCACGTGGGTGGAACCGAGCAGATCCTCGCCGCGGGTCACCAGGCTGACCTGCTGGGCGGCGTCATCGACAACCACCGCCAGGTGATAGGATGCGCCGGTGTCCTTGCGGGCCATGATCACATCGCCGAGCAGGTGTGGATCGACGGTGATGGTTCCGGCACGATGATCGAAAAATGTCAGCGCTCCGGCCAGTGCGGCCGCCTGCGAGGAATTGAGCCGCCATGCGTGAGCATCTCCGACCTGAATTCTCTCACGGCGCGATTTATCCGATAGATTCCGGCAGGTGCCCGGATAGAAGGAGGGATTCACGACGTCGTCCTGCTGCGGTGCCTGTCCCATCGCCGACAATTCCTGTGCGATTTCCCTGCGGGTGCAGAAGCAGGGGTAGAGCACGTCGAGTTCGATCAAGCGCTGCAAGGCCTTGCGATACGTGTCGTGGCGCTCGCTTTGCCGCCATGCCCGACCCTCCCAATGGATGCCGAGCCATCGCAGGTCTTCTTCGATCCGTTGATAATATTCCTCCCGGCACCTCTCTGTATCGAGGTCTTCATGCCGCAGCAACATCATACCGCCGTGACGGTCCGCCTCTTCGCGCGCCACCCACGCGGCCAGCGCATGGCCGAGGTGAAGATGCCCGGTCGGACTCGGCGCAAAGCGGGTGATCGTCATGGAGACGGTTTACACGCCACCGGCTTCACCGCTCAAGAACATTGTGCATGCGCCGTGTTTCGCAACGGCGCATCACCCCCATCATTTGCCGACGCGGTTCGGCGTCACGCCGCCCTTGGGGACATCGAAGCCGTCACCCGGCGGTTCGTTGAAGGCATCGAACGATGTGATCACCGCTTTGTCCTTGTTGGTGCGGATCACCACCAGCCGGGCTTTGGTCGTGCTGCGGCTGATGATCGGGCAGACGAATCCTCCGCCGATGACCATGCCGTTGAAGCAGTTGACCCACTTTGATTTTTTCGCATCCCAGCATTCGATCGCATAGCGGGCGATGGAGGAGGACGCGTCCTCCACGACCTTGAATTCATTGATCGTCACCGCGCTTGGAAAGGTGAGTTGGAAAATCTGTTTGCCGTCCTCGGTGGACTCGCTCATTTTGGCGGGATGTTTGGGTGAACTGCAGGCATCCTTGAGGTCCTTGATGAAACATTTCATGAATGTCGAACTCTTGTTCTGTTCCGGGTCCATCACCGCCATGACCACTTCGCCGGGCGAGAGATAGAAGCGGCAGTTCTTCCAGGTTGCTTCGGTCCAGTCGGTGGTGTTGATGATCGCCGCCTTCACGCGCGGCTGGATCGGACGTTTGGACTTCGCATTGATCAGGCAGTTTTCCATCACGATGCCCTTGTTCGGATGGCCATCGGAGGCATAACAGCAGAGCAGGAAACCGGGGCCGTCGGTGTCGTGAAAGCTGCAGTTGCGCATCGTCATGTTGTCGCAGTTGCCCTCGAAGTCGAAGGCCTCGCCATCACCGCTGCCCAGGCCGATATCGACGAAGCCCCATTCGCAATCCTCAAACACCCAGTCCTTGCAGCGGAAGAACATGCTGCCCGCCACGCCGTTGAAGGAACGGAAACCGCGGCCGACATCATGCGTCACGCAGTTTCTCATCGCCCCGCGATCCACGCCGCGGATGCCCTGCTGCCACTGGTAGCCTTCCTCGAACAGACAGTTTTCAAAAATCAGGTTGGAGAAGTTGTAGATGAACGAGGCATTCTTGTTGAAGTTGTCGGGGCTGTTGGTCCAGAAACCCGAGGCAAGTCTCCGGAACACGCAGTTGCGCACCATGATGTCGCTGGCGACAACCTTGTTGGCGAGTTCGAAGGAGAACAGGCACACGCCGAGGCCGATTTTGCTTTGCGGGTAGTTTTCGTAGTGACCGTAGTGAAGCGAGTCGCGGAAATAGCAATCCTCGATCCACAGGTACTTGTGATTGATGCTGCCCTTGGGATATTCCGAGTAAATTCCGGTCATGCAGTTGGCAAACTCGAGGCCGACAATCTTGAATCCACCCTGGTTGGTGAGGCGGATGCCGCTGCGGTCCTGTTTGAAATCCTGACGATCGATGAGCGGTTTGTTGCCCTTGCCATAGCTGCTGATGACGATCGGTTTGTCCGCCGTGCCGCTGCCTTTGGGAGCCAGTTCCTCGTTCCAGGTGTCACCGCACTTCAGCAACAGCGAGTCGCCGGGTTTGTATTCGATCGATGCCTTGGCAAGCGTTTTCCATGGCTTCGCCTCGTCACCGCTCGCGGCGTCGTCTCCTGACGACTGGCTGACGTAATAGGTTTTGGCATGGGCGGACAAGCCGCAGAAGCCGATGATGCATGCAAGCGTCAAGGTTCTCTTCGTGAGGTTCGGTAACAGATTCATTGTGCTGTTTTGTTAGTCGTGGTTTTGGTTTCTTTAATCAGGATTGGATAATTTGCAGGTCAACC
>Ga0315905_10006006_pt1 | contig 12346 bp, 14 predicted proteins | sample LakEriMetagenome_5_FD_203522 | JGI IMG/M metagenome (GOLD analysis project Ga0315905, IMG submission 203522) | Freshwater fungal communities from buoy surface, Lake Erie, Ohio, United States - Buoy 4 MA121 | ecosystem: Environmental > Aquatic > Freshwater > Lake | place: USA: Lake Erie, Ohio... | reverse complement strand
CCTGACTATGACTACGCGGGTGCTAACTGGAAAACAGAGGGATCACGTCCAGGCGACAATCTGTACACATCTTCAGTTATCGTTCTCGATCCAGATACCGGCAAGCTGAAGTCCTACTTCCAGGAAATGCCACATGACGCATGGGATTTTGATAGCGCCGTGGGTGAGTTCATGCGTATTTCTAAAGGTGGTAAAGACTATGTTGTTCATCCAAACAAAGGCGGCATGATCTTTGTTTACGATGGCGCCAAGATTGGTGGTGGTAACAAGCTAAACGTTGAAAATGCTTACATGATTGGTGAGACATTCAACTACATCAAAGGCGTATCCAACAAGGGTGAGTTGATTGGTCGTGTAGATTTCACCGAAGGTAAATTCCCTAATATGTGCCCAGCGATTGACGGCGCTATTAGCTGGAACGCAGGTAGCTACAGTCCAAAAACTGGCCTGATGTATAAGGCTACTCAGGAATGGTGTTTTGATCTGGAAGTAGTTAAAGCCGAGCGTCCTAAAGATTTCTCAGGCCAAAACTATTTCGGCGCATCATGGACTGCAACTCATCCAAAAGGTAAGCAAGCCTACGGCACGATTCAGGCGCGTGATCCTATCACTGGTAAGAGTGCTTGGCGCGTAGAGTACAAATACCCAGTGTTGGCTTCGTTGTTGTCAACCAAAGGTGATCTGTTATTTGTTCCAGGTGCAGATGGTGTATTCCAGGCCTTGGATGCAAAAACAGGTAAAGAACTCTGGAGCCACAACAATGGTCTCGGCCACCACGGCGGCGTGATTAGCTACTCCGCTAAAGGCAAGCAGTATGTTGCTGTTGTGACTGGTTGGGGTAGCCACGTGGCTGGTAACTACGGTCCACTGTTCGGTAAACCATTTACCGAAATGGCGACTGATAATGGTCAGCTAATCGTTTACGCACTGAAGTAATCTTGAGTTGAGAGAAGCGGCAAGTGAAAACTTGCCGTTTTTTTTTGCTTTTAAGTTTGATGTTTACATCTTTAATTGAGACGTGTCGTAGTTTGATTCTGGAGTAATAAGTATCATGCAAAGATTTAATGCAAAAAAAGGTTTGATGGGTTTGGCTCTAGTAGCTTTGCTGAGTACGACAGCGTTTGCTCAAGAAGCGCAGGATGCGGCTAACCAAGAAGCACGAAAAATTTTTGCTAATAGTTGTAGCTGGTGCCATGGAATGTTTGGCATGAAAGCCGGCAAGGGTGGCCCGAAGTTAGCCGGTACCCGCTTGGATGAGACAGGTGTTTACAACACGATTATCAAAGGTCAGGGCTCGATGCCCAGCTTTAAGAATACCCTGAAAGACGAAGAAATTAAGATGATAGCAAAGTATATAAAATCGCTGCCTAGTGAGTAAATTGAGTTGATGTTGAGTTGATATTTTTGGTGGGTCAGTATTTTATTTGTTGCGTGACCCACCGAGCGACGAGTTTTCTTTACAAAGAAATTTGTCTACTTCAGTCTAGTAGCTGCTGGCACAGGCTAAAAATTTGGATTTAATCTACTTTATTGAAAACGATTTTTGCGCCAGCGCCATCGAATTTTCCACCACCGTCTAAGCTCTTGGCTTCTTGCTTAAATTTTAGGTTGATGGAAAATTCTGCATTCCCATTACTCGGTACAGAAAATTTTACCGTGTCGCCCTCGACCGATAGTTTGCTGATAGGGATGTCGGCATCATTAAATTCTTCAAAATTAGTAAAGCTGATCCGTCCATCGCCATTCGCGTCTAAGCGTAAGTTAACCTTGCCGCTACTCATGCCGACATACCAAACACCCGACCAATTACCCTGCAGGGATAGAGGTAAATTCTGTGCCGTAGCATAGTTAATCGCGCTTAGAAGTAAAAGCAGGCACAGACTTATTTTTTTCATTATCATCGTAGTTAATTTTATAGAATTCCCACGTTAATGAAGCACGCGTGTTTTGGTGTGCAAATTGGTTTTTAACAATATTATTTTCAAGAAAAATTATGCTAACGCAACCTGCAAGTGTGTTGTCTAAATCGCTAAAGTCATTCGTGCTATGTGCGTTTGCGCTCTCTCTGTATGTACCGTTAGCACAGGCCGATGTTCTTAAAATTCAGCGTCAAAGTGATTATACATTTATCACTGGCGGTATTGACGACGACGAGCGAGCCTTTCTCGAAGTCCAGGCGCCGAAATATCCGATACAACTAGTGATCCGAAATAATGGTCAGCTGATCGACAGTAAAGAAATACTCATTAGAGTAAAAAATGTCTCCGGCGAGTTGATGGTGGAAGCGAAAGCCTTAGGCCCTTTTTTTTACATCAATCCCCCAGCCAGTGGGCGATTTACGCTTGAGGCGCAATTAGGTGCACAGTCTATAGTGATGACCAAAGATTTAGTTGGTAGGCGTTATCTGAATTTAGTGTTTGATTTCACAACTCCCTAAACTGATTACATGTTGAATGATTCAGTTAATCGTTGGTTTTTTCGCTGTATATTTTTCGTAATTGTATTTCCGATCTCTATCGGGCAGGCGATTACGACTGATTCCACTAGTAATACCGGGATGTACGAAAAATATAAGGGCGATCAACAAAAATTTCTTGATGATTTTGCGGGTGCTCGTCTGAACATCAACAAAGAAGAATTGGTTCCATTGATTTTCTCAACGCTACAACGATTGACTCGTTATCCCATACCAGATCAATACCCGACTGTCACTTATCTCTCGTCAGGCGATCTAAGCAAGCTCGCCTGTGACTCATCATGTACCGTGCTGGGACATTACCATGGCGGCTTAACAGTTTATCTCGATGATAAACTTAAGCCTGAGACAAATTTGTTTGATCGATCAGTGCTGTTGCATGAAATGGTGCATTACCTGCAGCAGTTAAATCTGCCCCCATCCAAGTCTGAGCTATCAATACATGAAAAATGTGTACTTTGGTATACGCGTGAACGAGAAGCGTATGCGATTCAGGAAGCATTTTTGATCATGGTAGCCAGCCCGGTACGCGCAGGCTATTTTCCGGCTCGTGCCGATTGTTAAGATTGAATAGCCGCTATTGCAGTCATAAAACAATAAATCGCTTTGCATCGTTTTGAAATCGATGCAAATGTAAAACTCACTCATTACAGAGAATAAAAATGAAAAAAATAGGAATGATAGGTATAGGTTTGATGGGTCACGGTATCGCTAGCAACATAGTCAAACATGGCTATACGCTGACAGTCATGGAGCATGCAGGTAACCAGCCGCTCACTTCGTTGTTAGCCCAAGGTGTAAAAACAGTAACAACACCCAAAGCACTCGGTGCAGAGGCAGACATTATTCTGTTGTGTGTTACCGGTGCTGTTCAAGTGGAAGCTGTATTGACTGGGTCGGATGGATTGATTCAAGGTTTGAGGTCGGGAACTATCGTCATTGATTGTTCGACGTCTATACCCTCGGCTACTCAACAGTTAGCTAAGCAAGTACAAAAAGCCGGTGGCGTAATGATCGATGCGGCGATGACGCGCACCCCTAAAGAAGCAGCAGAGGGTCGACTGAATCTCTTAGTCGGCAGTGATGATCAAACCTTTGAAGAAATCAAGCCCTTGCTAGCCTGTTTTGCAGAAAACATTAATCATGTAGGAGCCGTTGGCGCAGGACATCAAATGAAATTGCTGCATAACTATGTGTCACTTGGGACCGTAACAGTGATTGCTGAAGCTGCTGCGTGCGCGCGCAAATCAGGCATTGATCCCGCTGCCTTTGTTGATGTGTTGGCCAAAGGCGGTGGCGGTGGCATGGCATTGGAACGATTGAAACCCTATTTACTGAATGACGGTGATACCTCAAATCTGAAGTTCACCTTATCCAACGCCCTCAAAGATCTGGGTTACTACACGACCTATGCATCTGATACGCATGCCGATCATTTGGTAGCGTCGGCCATCATGAAAACTATTTCAATGGCGAGCGATGAGGGGCATGCCGACGAGCACATGCCTCATATGGTGTCGTATATCGCTGCACGTAACTAATCACGTAACTAAGGTAGCTACCTGATTAGCCGCGGCCAACATACGGCATGTTGGTCGCCATAATAGTCATGAACAGCACGTTGCTTTCTAACGGCAGCTGAGCAATCTGAAGCACGGCCTGCGCAACGTGATCGGCATTCATGCGCGGTTCTACCTTGGTCGTACCATCCGCCTGTAAAATGCCATTCGCCATTTTCTGTGTCATCTCAGTCGCTGCATTGCCAATATCGATTTGGCTGCAAGCGATATTGTCATTGCGATAGTCCAGTGCGATCGATTTGGTGAGGCCTGTAATCGCGTGTTTGGTTGCGGTGTAGGGTAAAGACAGTGGACGTGGCGCATGCGCTGAGATTGATCCATTGTTGATGATACGACCACCTTTAGGTGATTGCTCTTTCATCATGCGTATGGCTTCTTGCGCACACAAAAATGATCCAGTGAGGTTGGTATCAACCACACTAATCCAATCTTCGTATTTGATGTCCTCTGCTAGCGTGGCGGTTGTGAAGGTGCCGGCGTTATTAAATAGCACGTCTATCCGATGAAATTTCGCCTTCAGTTTGGCAAACATGGCTTTCACGCTCTCGGGTTTGCCTACATCACAAGCGACTGCTAGACAGTTATCTGATGTTCCGCCGATTTCTTGTATCGCTTTTTCGAGTTTGTCTGCATTACGGCCAGACAAAACAACCTGATAGCCAGCACCTAACAGCGCTTTTGCGCTTGCTTTTCCTATGCCAGTTCCTGCGCCTGTAATCAAGGCAACGCGTGGTGTCGATGTCGTCATACGTTTCTCTAAAATGAATTATTTTATGTTTGGAAATAAATTATTAATATTCTTGTTCAAAGTCTGTTTCATAGCGTCTACGGCGACGGCGGTATTTAAAGTAGGCGATCACGGCGAGTACTACGCCAAGCACCAGTGATATCAACGAATTCGGCATATCCAATTTCGCAGCGAGCAAAAGTTCGATCAGCGAAAAAAGAATCAATATAAATTGTGAAACATAGTACCAAACAGTTTGCCATGGAATCACGAGGTCCTCCGCATCATCATTCAGTTCATTACTTAGTTCGTAGGATGTATAGCTTTATTTATTAATAAGAGTAAATCGTCAAACTCATCGACGGCTTTAAATTCAGGAAATTGGGCCTTGATAGTATCTGGTGCGTGGAACAAGAATCCTGCATCGGCTTCTTTCAGCATCGAGGTGTCATTGAATGAATCACCGGCGGCAATCACCCGATAGTTTAGTTTTTTAAATGCTGCAACGGCTTCGCGTTTTTGATCAGGTAGGCGTAATTTGTAATTAACGATTTTGTCGTTTTCTACAATCAGCGTATGACAAAGCAACGTGGGCATACCTAGCTGACGCATAAAAGGGGCGGCAAATTGCTCAAAGGTGTCTGACAAAATCAGTACCTGTACGTGCGAGCGTAAAGTATCCATAAAGGCGCGAGCGCCAGGTAGCAGTTCTAATGTTTCAATGACTTTCTGGATGTCGGACAGCTTTAATCCATGCCGATCAAGAATCGCCAATCGACCTTGCATAAGTTTGTCGTAGTCGGGTTCGTCACGTGTGGTGCGGCGTAATTCAGCAATACCCGTTTTTTCTGCAACGGCAATCCAAATCTCTGGTGTGAGTACGCCTTCCATGTCGAGAGTAACGAGTGCTTGTTTCACAATATCTTTTCTTTACTTAATAAATTTGTATTTGAACGAATGATTAACATCGTTGTGTTTGAACTTAGCGTACTAGGGTCTCTACGTTGCCATCGACAGACAGACTTTGTCCGGTAATTGACGCACCCGCTGATGAACATAAAAAAATCACAGCTGAGGCAATATCATCGGCGCTCACCATTTTACGTAGTGATACTCGCTGCAATACGCGTTCACGCATTTGATCGACGCTCACACCGGCCGTGCTTGCACTGGCTGACAGCACGCGGTCTTGTCGCGGTCCTTCGACGATACCCGGCAAGACAGCATTCACACGGATTCCATGCGGGCCAAGTTCAGTCGCCCAGGTTTCAGTGAGGCCAATCACGCCATATTTTGTGGCGGAGTAGGGCGAGCGCTGAGGAAAGCCCAAGCGGCTAGCGACCGAGCCAATATTGATAATGCTACCGCTGCGTTGCTGCTTCATAGCGGGTACAGCACCACGAGTGCATAAGAACGTGCCGGTTAAATTCACATCCATGCACTGCGACCAATCAGCGAGCGTTATATCTTCTATGGCTGCCGTGGGACCAGCGATACCCGCGTTATTAATGAGTATGTCGAGTCCACCCCAGGCGGTATCGATCTGAGAAAACATTTTTAAGACGTCTGCTTCAGTTGCTATGTCGGTTATGCAGGTAAGAATTTCTGGCAGCGCTGCTTTGGCTTGGGACAGAGCTTCAGTTTTTGTACCGCAGATAATCACGTTAGCGCCCTGCGCTACCAGTGCTTGTGTAATAGCCAGGCCAATACCAGAAGCACCGCCTGTGACTAGCGCGCGTTGTCCATTTAAGCTCAATGAAATACTCGAAGTCATTTGTCGATCACAGCGTTCTATGTAGTTTTAATCCAGCATGCGGCAGCAGTGGCTAGCATGTGGTGTGAGAGTTCATACGTACTATACCAGCGCAAGGTATTTGGTCGTGATGTTTTGCGCTATTGATAATTTTTTGTTCGGCTGACTATCAATTTACTGTATGACGCTTGCGTAGCTATCTGACCCGAACACGTTTACCTGCCATTTTTGTACTTGCCTCTGCGAGTGACTTATCAAATAGGGTAATGTAGTTGGGGTGATCACCGCCAAGGATGGAATTTCCTACAACGTCCCCCTCATGATTAACAAATAGGACGGTCGGGGTCATGTGCACTTTATAGCGTTCAGCAAGTTCAGTTTCGGTGAGGCGTTGTCCATCAAAGAGCGTCACACGGTTTTGCCCGGTGACTGAAATTTCACGAATGATGGGTTGGTCATTACCTGTGCGCTGTTTGAGTAATGGTAGAAAATAATCGTAGCGCACGATACGGCAATAGCTACAGTTAGGCAGAGTGAAGAACAACACAATCGGCTTTTTATCAGCAACCGCCTGTTGAGCATCGGTCTGTAAATTTTCAGCCCTAGGCAGTTCGGCGGATGCAGCGATCGCCAGCGCCGAAACTATCCAGAGAAAACAGCCCAGCAAAAAACGAATGCAATAGGGGTTCATGTGTATCCTTTACGCCTTTACTCAACAATGCCCAGAGCTAGAACTTAAGGCTTGTACCTAAACGAATGTTGATATTTTAAACATTGGTTGTCTGCTACCATTTATGAATAGTAAGTTATTTACAGTCCCGTCTTAGCCGTCAAGTCTGCACATGGAGTAAGCTCGGATCGAGAGTCGTCAGCCAACCGCGATATTATTGCCACCATGTCGAAAAGCCCGTCACTGATTGATAAAGCACTCGCCTTTTGCGCAGGCAAATTTGGCGGTGCGCAGCCCGTGGGTGATCCAGGCATCTATTGCGTACCTGATCGCACTGAGCTGATACGAATTTTGCAGGAAGAAGGGGGTGAGTCCGATCCCTTTTTAACCGTCGCTGCAGTACTGCGTCAGACCCTACAACTGACCAGCACGAACGATGAAGAAATTGCTCAAGTCTTTGGACCTGAGGTCAGCATGGTGGTGGCAGAGCTGACAGAAAATGTTAAGTTTTCTTTGGCCACCCGAAAAGCTCTTCGTATCTTGGTCATGCCATCGTTGTCGCGCAAGGCGAAGTTGGTGGTGCTAGCAGAGATCATTGAAACAGTGCGTCAAATTGGTAGCAAGACAGCACCTAAGAATTGGTCCTTACAACACAAACAAGATTATTTCGTTTGGGCTGAAAAAGCGGTGAGCGCGATGGGCAACGTCAACCCAACATTACTGGCTGTGTTTGCGGCAGAGATTGAAAATTCTAAATTAGCCGTTAAGTCGCGAACTGGTTCAGCCAAAGTAGTAAATTAATTTCGCTACCATTTTTATCGATCAGTGTATTGAACGAGTCATTCAAATAAAAAAAGCCCGGTTAAATGTCCGGGCTTTTTTACATCACTCATTTTCAATTAAATTATTTGCAGGCAGCTTTCGCCTCATCCAACAAGCGCTTGCCATCAAATCCTTTGCTTGTCACTTCTTTGACCCATTCATCAGCAACGCCAGCAGTAGCTATCTCCCAGCGTTTTATTTCAGCGGCGGGCAAGGTGAAGAAAGTATTTTTGCGTAGCTCAGCCGATTTGCGTCCGGGAGCAATATCTTCAACAAACACTTTTCCTACCCAGGCCGACATTTCGGGTCCGCTATTAGCATCAATAACTTTTTTCAATTCGGGTGGCAAGCTGTCGTACTTGGCCTGATTCATTGCAAACACAAATGCGGTATTTGACATTTGTGCCTCACCGGCTGCTGCTTCGGTATGAAATTTAGTGATTTCTTCAAATTTCATGGTCGGGATAACTTCCCACGGAATCATCGCACCATCAATCACACCTTTGGAGAGCGCTTCAGCCGCCTGAGGCAGTGGCATAGGTACGGGTGTGGCTCCCAAAGCTGCGACCATTTTTGACGCCTGACGATTGGGCGCACGAATTTTCAGGCCTCTGAAATCTTCAATTGTTTTGACTTGTTTTTTTGTCGTATGCAGCAGTGCGCCATCATGCATATGAAACAAAATCGGTTTCACGCCTTTGTATTCAGCACTTGCATTTTTCATCGCATAATTCCACAAGCCGCGACTAGCGCGCTCAGAATCTTGAACCATGAAAGGCAATTCGAAAGCCTCGGTCACAAGAAAGCGTCCTGCCTGATAGCCGGGCACAGTCCAGATAATATCCACCACACCATCCTTAGCCTGATCAAACAGTTGTGGTGGAGAGCCACCCATTTGCATTGAGGGATAGATCTGGCATTTGAGTTTACCCGCTGATTCTTTTTCTATCTTGGCGCACCAAGGCACCATAAAATTCTTGTGAGCCGTTGAGCCTGCCGGCAGAAAATGATGAACCTTAAGCGTAATCGTCTGTGCCGATACCAGTGCTGGCAGCAAGCAGGCCATCAGAACGAGTAATGCACGTGGAAATAATAGTTTCATTAGACTCTCTTTGACTAAGGGTGAGTTTCAAATCCGACAAGTGCTCGTTCGCAGAGCGACTGGCAGTCGTTTATTACATAAACTAGATGTAAAGCGACCTAATTGTAGTACAGCCCGCGCCGAACAAACGCGTCAATTGACGACTTAATTTTTACCTCCAGTTCAGTGCTGCGATAATGTTGCTGCTATCCACAATTTTTAACTTTATTGTTTAGGATTTTCGAATGTCAGAAGCGCTTGCTGTAACTAGTGTGGTCGGTGTGGTGGGCAGTGGCGCCATGGGTACAGGTATTGCACAGGTGGCTGCAGTTGCTGGTCACACCGTACTGTTATTCGATGCGCGCGATGGTGCAGCGCAAGCGGCCTGCGATTCGATACACAAAGTGCTCAGTACTCTAGTTGATAAAGGTCGCATGACATCTGAGCAGGCGACAGCCGCTGCGGCACGCCTGCATGCGGCTTCTTCGTTAAGCGAATTTAAACAAGCCGCTTTAGTCGTTGAGGCGATTGTTGAAAACTTAGAGACGAAGCAGCATTTGTTTGCTTCGCTCGAAGCGATTGTTACCAATGACTGTGTATTGGCGACGAACACGTCATCGATATCGATTACTTCTATCGGCGCCAGATTGAAATACCCAGCACGTTTGGTAGGTATGCATTTCTTTAATCCCGTGCCTTTGATGGCGCTGGTAGAAGTTATTAGTGGTTTAGCGACATCGCCTGCAGTAGCCGATTGTATCGATGCCACAGCTAAAGCTTGGGGCAAGTTGCCGGTACGGGCGACGTCTACTCCCGGCTTTATCGTCAATCGAGTCGCGCGTCCGTTTTATGCAGAAGCATTACGTCTTTTACTTGAGCAAGCAGCTGATCCTGCATCGATTGATGCGGTGATGCGAGAGTCGGGTGGTTTTCGTATGGGGCCATTCGAGTTGATGGACCTAATTGGTCATGATGTGAATTTCGCTGTTACTCAATCTGTATTTGAGGCTTACTACAATGATCCACGGTTTACGCCCTCAATCATTCAGAAAGAGCTGTTGAATGCCGGATTTTTAGGACGTAAAACCGGCCGCGGTTTTTATTCGTATGGTCCGAATGTGCCTGCTCCAGTGCCGCAGCAGCATGCTGACTGTACGTATAGCGGCGCGCCGTCTTTCTTGCGTAATTCAGTCATAGCGGAAGCGATCGCTGCACGACTCAGCGCCGCAGGTCATGAGGTCGAATGGCATGAAGCGAATAGTAATGACTCACCACTCATTACACTGCATGGCGCATCACTTTACTTAACCGATGGACGCAGCGCGACTGTGCGTGCATCGGAGTCAGGTCATGCCGACACGGTGTTGATGGATCTGGCATTCGATAGTCAAACGTGTACGCGTCTTGCTATTGCGGTGGCTGATCAGTGTTCACCTACTGCGCAAACGGCATTGATAGGTGTGTTGCAGGTGGCTGGCTATCGAGTCACGCTGCTGCGCGATGTACCGGGCATGGTGGTGATGCGTACCGTAGCCATGTTGGCGAATGAAGCCGCCGATGCCGTTAATCAAGGAGTGTGTAGTGCAGCGGATGCAAATTTGGCGATGCAAAAGGGAGTTAACTATCCCATCGGGCCGCTGGCATGGGCAGAGCGCATAGGGCTGAATGGTGTGATGCGCGTATTACAAAATTTAGCCATGGAATATGGCGAGGATCGTTATCGTGTCTCGCCCTTGATTCGTCGTAAGGTGGCTGGTGGTACTCAGTTTTAATTAATGCCTAGAATGCAGAGACATGAATTGCGATACCGCTTTGATGAGGGCTTCTGGTTGATCGCGATGGGGCGAGTGCCCGCAATCAGCTAACGCGAGCACAGCGGTATTCGATAACTGATCTTTTATGCCACGGATTTGGCGCAGTGTTCCGTATTCATCTTGTTCACCCTGAATGGCTAGTAGCGGGCAGCGTATCGACGACAAGGTTGATTCAATTGACCAGTCGCGAAATGCAGGATTGAGCCAGGCATCGTTCCATCCATAAAATGCAGAATCTACATCGTCATGATAGCGGGCGAGTTTGTCGCGTAAGCCGGCATGTTGATAGGCCTGACGTGCTTCAGTAATGCTGCTAATGCTAATGTCTTCCACCATGATGTGGGGTGCGACAACAATCGCACCCGCGCACTCGTCTGTAAATTTAGAGGCGTATAGCAAGGCAATCGAACCGCCATCACTGTGCCCAAATAGCCAAGGTTTTTGTATATTTAGCGTCGATAACAGAGCAGGCAAAACATCCCATGCTTGTTGATGCATGAAATCCTTATCCCAGTGTTCATCAGAAGCTCGCGGTGTTGAGGAGCCATAACCAGGGCGCGAATACACTAAACCACGTAGTTGTAAGCGGCGGCATAAGGTGTCAGGAAATTCTTTCCACAGTGCGACCGAACCCAAACCCTCGTGCAGAAAAACCATGACGGGTGCAGACGGGTTGGTGTCACCTACCCATTGATATTCAATGCGGATGTCATGGTAATTCCAGCTAAGTGCTACGTGCATGGACTGACTCAACAACTTTAGAGTTCCCGCAACCGAAAGCGTTGTATCTTGCCTGTGGCCGTTTTAGGTAGGTCATCAACAAACACTATTTCGCGTGGATATTTATGGGGTGTGAGGCGAGTTTTTACAAAGGTTTTTAATTCAACTTCCATGGCAGTTGCGTCGTGATTTTTATCGTGTAATACAACGTACGCAATCGTTTTAATCAGACCTTGCCCATCCGATTTGCCGACGACAGCGCATTCCAAAACTGCGTCATGTCCCATCAGCGCAGATTCCACTTCTATCGGCGAGACATACTGGCCACTGACCTTGAGCATGTCATCACTGCGGCCAGCGTAGATGTAGTAACCCTCTTCATCGAGAATATATTTGTCACCACTTTTAACCCACGGCCCTTGAAAGGTAGCGATCGACTTGGTGCGATCAGTCCAATACAAATGCGCTGCACTGGGACCTTTAATAAACAGATCGCCGACATTACCCACCGATACAGCGTGGCCCAACTCATCGCGCAATTCCATTTCATAACCCGGTACCGGTGTGCCCGTTGTGCCGTAACGCACCTGACCCGATCGGTTTGATAAAAAGATATGTAACATTTCAGTTGAACCGAGACCATCCAAAACATCGCAACCAAAGTGCGCACTGAATTTTTCACCGATCTCGCGCGGTAGCGCTT
>Ga0315905_10006005_pt1 | contig 12347 bp, 11 predicted proteins | sample LakEriMetagenome_5_FD_203522 | JGI IMG/M metagenome (GOLD analysis project Ga0315905, IMG submission 203522) | Freshwater fungal communities from buoy surface, Lake Erie, Ohio, United States - Buoy 4 MA121 | ecosystem: Environmental > Aquatic > Freshwater > Lake | place: USA: Lake Erie, Ohio... | reverse complement strand
GCTCCCCACAATCCTTCGACCGCAAAAATGTGACAGTCGGGGTAACCCGACGACAGTTTGGCCAATGGCGCGCGCTCGTCACCCGGCGTCAACACATGTCCCGTAATCGCGCGCGCAACGACAACTTTTCCGAACTCGAAATCCAAACGACCAAGCGCTGTTCGAACCCGATCACGGTAGACCGAGTCGATGTTTGGCCAATCGACGACGGGCACGGGACCGATGGTCCGACGAGATTTTTCGTGCACTGTGCCAACGTCACCCGCCGTCACTGTTGTCACCTCTCGTCCGCGTCGAATGACGGTGACCCGCGGGAAAATCAGGAAAGCCTCGCCGTCCGGGTCGAACGATCCACTGCCGAATGCGTGAAGGTACGGACGCATCGCGGGTGGTGCCTTCGCCACCGCAGCGTCCCACAATGTGCCCAGCGTTGCGAAGCGTTGGGGACCACTTGCAGCCCAGCGCGTGTGCTCTCCGATTCCCACGATTTCACAGTCGCCACTGCGGAAATAGAGCGGTCGAGACGGGCTCGCGTAGTCAAGTATCGATTCGATTCGGGCCGATCGGGCGACGTCACGTGAGAAGGTCTCGGGGTTCGCGCTGCTCACTCGTTAAGGCTACCCACGCACGGGTAGAGTTGATAATCGTGACGAGTGCTGACCTGGGCAAAGACCCCAAAGAAGTCGCGGCGATGTTTGATGATGTGGCCGCTGGCTACGACCGAACGAACGCGATTCTGTCGATGGGAACCAGCGCACTCTGGCGATTGGCCACCGTTCGCGCCCTCGGAATCATCCCCGGCGACCGCATTCTTGACATCGCGGCAGGCACGGGAACGTCCAGTGCCGCGATTGCCCGAGCGGGGGCTCGAGTCACGGCCCTCGATTTCTCTGCGGGAATGGTCGCCGTCGGACGCGAGCGTCACCCCGACATCGAGTTTGTCGAAGGAGACGCGACCGCACTTCCGTTCGATGACGCCAGCTTTGACGCCGTTACTGTGTCGTTTGGATTGCGTAACGTCAATGACCCTCACGCGGCGCTCGCCGAAATGCGCAGGGTACTCGTTCCAGGCGGACGACTCGTGATCTGCGAATTCACCACACCTCCCAATGGTGCGGTTCGTCGGGCGTACGACTTTTATCTTGCACAGGTGATGCCCCGAATCGCGAAAATGTCGAGCACCAATCCCGCCGCGTACACGTACCTCATGGACTCGATTCACGATTGGCCTTCGCAGGGAGTCCTGGCGGGGTGGATTCGCGACGCCGGGTTCACCGGGGTCGGATATCGAAACTTGACCGGCGGAGTCGTCGCTCTTCACCGCGGAACCACCCCGAAGAGCGCAGAGCGATGACTCACCAGAAATCGATCAGTTCTAACTTCGGACTCGAAGACGCACTGTCGTCAACTTCGGAGGAACGCGATCTGGTCAAACGACTGAGCGCCGGTGTCGAACGCATGGAGGCATCGCTGGAGTCGAACCTGCACTTTGGCGACGCACACACGGACACCATCGCTCGTTATCTGTTCGAGGCGGGCGGTAAACGGGTTCGTCCGTTGTTGGCTCTGATCACCGCAGAATTCGGTGACCCCACCCGTGACGACATCATCATGGGGGCCCAGGTCGTTGAACTGATTCACCTCGCCACCCTCTATCACGACGATGTGATGGACGATGCCGACCTTCGTCGCGGCGTCCCCACGACTCACACGGTGTGGTCAAACTCGGTGGCCATCATCACGGGTGACCTTTTGCTTGCTCGCGCGAGTTCACTCGCGTCGACTCTCGGCGACGACATGGTTCGCTTGCACGCCGCAACCTTCGAACGCTTGTGTCTCGGCCAACTGCACGAAACGACCGGACCCCAGAAGGGTGCCGATGCGATCGCCCATTACCTCCAGGTACTCGCGGACAAGACGGGATCATTGATTGCCTCGAGTGCCGTTGTCGGACTAATGACCTCGGGCGCGCCACGAGAGTTCTTTGAGCCACTTCGTGAATATGGCGAAAAAATCGGCGTCGCCTTTCAAATCATTGACGACGTGCTCGATCTTGACGGTGGCGAAACCGGAAAAGAGAAGGGCAACGACGTCCGTAACGGTGTCGCGACGCTCCCGATCTTGTTGGCGCGGGCTGCGACGGACGCCGAGTCCGTATCTCTCGTCGAGCGCATCGACGCCGCAATCGAGGCCAACGACCCCGACACGTTCGCGGGTTTAATGGACGAACTCCGCGGGAGTCGCCATACGGTGGAAACCATCTCGAGCGCACGTCGTTGGGCGACCGAGGCGGTTGATGCCCTCGCGATACTCCCCGACGGATTGCCCAAGAAATCACTCGCGCGATTTGCCTCGCGCGTCATTGACCGAACGAACTAGGAACGACATGAAGCTTCGACTCGCGATTGTGGGCGCTGGCCCCGCTGGAATCTACGCAGCGGACATTCTGCAAAAGTACGAGCGGGCGTTCGATGTCTCGATTGACCTGTTCGATCGACTCCCCGCGCCGTACGGGCTCGTTCGATACGGCGTCGCGCCAGACCACCCCCGAATCAAAGGCATCATCAACGCACTTCGCGACGTTCTCGACGCCGGCGGGATTCGTGTTTTTGGAAACGTCAACTTCGGAACCGACATCACCTTGGACGACCTCAAGCGGCACTACCACGCCGTGATTTTCTCGACGGGAGCGATTCGTGACGCGGACCTCGACATCCCGGGGATTGACCTCGACGGTTCCTACGGTGCTGCAGATTTTGTGTCGTGGTACGACGGCCATCCTGATGTGCCGCGCGAATGGCCGTTGGACGCGAAAGAAGTGGCAGTCATCGGAAACGGCAACGTTGCCCTCGACGTCGCGCGAATGTTGGCCAAGCACGCGGACGACCTTCTGCCGACGGAAATCCCCGACAACGTTTACCAAGCGCTCAAATCGAGCCCCGTCACCGATGTCCACGTCTTCGGGCGTCGCGGGCCGATGCAGGTCAAATTCACCCCACTCGAACTTCGCGAGCTCGGTGAACTCAACGACGTTGACATGGTTGTTTACGACGAGGACTTCGAATACGACGACGCGTCCAAGGCCGCCATCGAATCGAACAAGCAGATTTTTGTCATCAACAAGATTTTCACCCCGTGGCGTGAGGCCGGGACCGGAACGGCCAGCCGCCGACTTCACTTGCACTTCTTCGCCAATCCTGTCGAGGTCGTCGGCACGGACGGGCGCGTCAGTTCGTTCCGTTACGAGCGCACCGAACCCGATGGTGCCGGTGGTGTCCGCGGCACGGGGGAAATGCGCGAATTGCCCATCCAAGCGCTCTACCGAGCGGTCGGTTACTTCGGGTCCCCCCTCGACGGGGTCCCGTTCGATGATCGGCACGGAATCATCCCGAACAACGAGGGTCAAGTTCTCGACGACAACAACGATGTCGTTCCCGGTGTGTACGCGACGGGGTGGATCAAGCGCGGACCCGTCGGGCTGATCGGACACACCAAGTCCGACGCGATGGAGACCATCGCCCGACTCGTCAAGGGCCAAGCGTCGTGGTGGTCACCAGCCGAACCAACCGAGGAAGCCATCAACGCACTGCTCGACTCGCGCGGAGTGGACTACACGAACCTCGATGGTTGGCACAACCTCGACGCCTACGAAAAGTCGCTGGGTGAGCCTCACGGCCGCGAACGCATCAAGGTCGTTGACAGGGATGAGATGCTGCGTGTTTCGGCGGGATAAAACACTGCCGATTGACGCCGATCTGGTGAACGCTCTGTACCGCGGGGTCCTTCGGCGCGAACCCGGGGCCATCGAAATCAATAACTTGATCAATGCGTTGTCAAATGCAGGAAGCGTCGAACACGCACTGAAGGACATGCTGTCGTCTCACGAGTTCGGGGTGATGGCGTTACCCGATCTGATTAACAGTTATGTCAGCCGCGTTCCCGACAATCCCGTGTTTTTTCTGCATGTTCCCAAGACCGCGGGGACGTCATTTAGGTTGGCGCTAAGCGATTCGATGGGCGTCCCGGCTTTCCTTTTGTATGTTCGTTCCTCGTGGCAGGGATTTGGGCGGGATGCAACAATGCAGTTTTGGCCATTGTGGGCTGGTCACGGTGGTGTGTCAGCATTTCCACAAACCCACCGCGGAGTCACGGTTTTTCGTGAGGCGCGAAGTAGGACGTTGAGCTCTTTCCGCCAACAGCAAAAGGAATTGGCGACCGGGGATCATGACGGAGCAATCACCCTCCGGCGCGCTCAGTTTGGCCTTCAACCTCGAAAGTCATTGGCTGTCCAAGCAGGTTTTTCCAAATGGGTTTCTGGCTCACGCACCTCGTTGGAATGGTTCATCGACACGCCCCTTAAGGACGGTGCGCATCTCTGGAATGGTCTGCCGTCTGAAAAGTTTCTCAAATCGCTCAGCCCGTCCGAAGTTCGGAGTTCCGTGTCCAGGTCGCTGTCACGGTTCGATGCGGCGGCCTGGGCGCACGATTCCGATGCGATGGTTCGCGCAATTGGTCTTTCCACCGGCATCGAAAAAGTTTCACCTCCGGGGCGTGAAAACCAATTTGAATCCGCGCCCAGCGTGGAGACTATTCGACTCACATCGGCGGATCTCAAGCATTTAACCCGAATTGCACAGACCGACCAGATTCTGATATCTGTTGCGGTGGAGAAGGGTCTTATTCCCCCGTTGGACCCCGATTTTGCGGACGCCGAGTTCGAGAAAACTGCTCAACGTCTGGGTTTCATCTTGCCCTAAGGGGTAACGAGGTTTGCTGTGATTCTCGCAGCCCACTCGTCCACATCGCGCGGCAGCGCGTGATGCCTAATCGTGGAGACAACCTGTGACCGGCGAGCTTTGGTAGCCAACGAACGGATTGTCGCAATGGCCGCATCGGATTCATCGAATACGTCGAGGACACCGCCGTACTGTTCTTTGAGGTGGCGGTTGAGGTCGTTGGGCGCGGTGATTACTGGAGTTCCAACGGCCAGTGACTCAAGAACGGGAAGGCCAAATCCCTCAGCATCTGAAACATAGACAACCGCGAGAGCTTCCGCCATTAGTGTCGCAAGCTCTGCATCTTTCAGTCCAGAAACCAATCGGAACACATTCCGGTTTCGCAAAATTCTGTTGACCAACGCGAACTGGTGCCTTTCGGTGATCAAAGGCGGTTTGCCGACAATCACCGCGGCGAAGTCATCCTTGTCATTCCGATGGGCGAGGACATATTCCACAAACTCTGACAGCCTTTTTCGCGCCTCAAATCCACCCATGAAGACCACGTAAGGGTTGCTCGGCTTTGGCGCCGATGCGCCGTTCCCCAGTGTGATGGCGATGGGCAGCGGAATGACCTCAATGCTCGGGGAGGGGCGCTTAATGGCGTTACAAAATGCACGCACCTCGGTGTCGAGGAGGGGTGTCGCGACAGTGATGCGCTCGCTCGCGGCAAAAGCCTCGACGTTTAGGAGGTGCTCGTGGCTAGACGCCGGAGGGAACCGTGAGTGGTTGAGCGGCAGAAAATCGTGAACCACGAAACGAGTGGTGACGTTGAGCCCGACTCGTTGCCAGGTGATCAGGCGGTCCGCAACCTCGCGCCCCATTACCTCGGCAATGACAATCGTGGTGTCGTGGAGTAGGACGCACGTTCGCGGCTCGGGGTGTCGGACGCCCAGAACGACGGCAGGGACGGGCATCCAACGCGACACGGAATAGAGCGCGAACGCGAGCCGTGGTGAACGACCCGCAAGACCTTGCAGAAAATCGACGACCGCTGACCCCCACCGAGCCCGACGGTTTCCGCGGGACCAGTTTCCCGCGGGAAACGTCACTGCGCCTGTTCCAGAATCTACGTCAACAAAGCCTGGGCGACCGTCGGACCACACGATTCGCCCAAGTTTCTGACCAGATTGGGAGAAGAGAAGGCTGCGGACCACCCGCGGAATTCCCGACAAAGATCGTTCCGCGGCGAATCGGGTGATGTCAGTGAGCGCTGGACCTGAGGCCACCATTGACCCCCGTCTAGTCTTTGCGGGATACGCGGTCGACAGAAGTCGTCGTAAGGCGCTCGCCGATTGGTTGAGCGCGACGAGCGGTCGAATCGAATCAAACTCGATGCGAGAGGGGTACGTCCCGTTGACGGCGAGGAAAGCGATTCCCGACCTCAGCTCGGTGGAGTAGTCACCGTTCGCAAGGAACGCGAGCAGAGTCGACTTCCAGTTGTGCGAGGACGCTCCCGTGAAACTTTTGATTTCGCAGTGTTCCCCGAGAAAACGCATTCTCTCGGCCGTTGCCACAGAAACGGTTCGCATTAGTAAAAATCTCCCGTTGTTGCGGCGCTCCAACGGGCGATGCTAAACCCGTAGTGTGCGAGCGCACGGGACATTTCGAACGAGATGATTGCCCAAACTCCGACTACGGGGATTCCGTTGGACCACGCCGCCACATCATGCGAGATTGCGAGTTGAATCGCAATCCCCCCAATCACAATGGCTGATCCGATTGCATAATCCCGAATCGGGAGCGCGTTGAGCTTTCGTTCCCACTCGCCTAGCCAATCGCCGAACTCTTGAACAATTGCGGGATCGCCGTCCTTGCCGTGGGACCGGTCATGAATCGAGGCGAACCATTCGTATACCCGCCGACCGTCTCGATAGCGAAGGACAGCAGTGCGAAGTAAGTACGCCTGGGCAACACCCACAGCGATCGCGATGGGAACGGGAACGACGGCGATTGCGACCCCGAGGAATACGACGTTTCGAGACGCGACAACGGCCAAAGAATAGTGTGCGTCAATGAGTTGTCGCTCGACGTTGAGACGTTGCTTGTTTCGACGGACGACGTCGCCTGACGGAGCTTCTCCAATTTCCAGCGCGATGCGTTTAGCTAACGCAGCGATTTCAAACGAAAGCGTTGCCGCTCGAATGATGCCGGTCAGGCCCGATGTCGCGATCCACAATCCAACGAGTGCGAGCAAGATGAGTGACAGCGAATTGTAGGGAATCGTGCCGTTCGACGCCCCGAGGAGGCTCGCGAACCAATTCGGAAGTTGTTCTGGATTCTGCAGTCCCAACAGCACGAGCGCTAGCGGGGCGGCAAACGCGAACGTCAGAATGAGCGCAACCGTTACCTGGAGTACGGTCGAGCCAATTCGCTCGCGGGCCCACTCTCTCAACGGAAATTGATGAACTGCACGTCGACGGGCAAGTCTTTGCCCTTGATCAATTGCATCGTCGCCTGAAGGTCATCGCGGCTCTTCGATGAAACGCGAAGTTCGTCGCCCTGAATCTGCGGCTTGACCGACTTCGGGCCTTCTTCGCGGATGATTTTGGCAATCTCTTTGGCGTGTTCGCTGGAAATCCCGCTCTTCACGGTGGTTTCGATTCGGTACTCCTTGCCAGAGGCAAAGGGCTTGCCGACCTCGAGTGATTTCAGGGAAATGCCGCGTTTGATCAGTTTGGATTCGAGCACGTCGAGAACTGCCTTAACGCGTTCCTCGCTGCTTGCTGCGAGGTTTACCTTGTCCGACTTCTTGTCGATCTCGGCACCGACGCCTTTGAAGTCAAAGCGGGTCTCGATCTCGCGTTGCGCTTGGTTCACCGCGTTGTCGAGTTCCATCGGGTCGACCTTGGAAACGATGTCAAAAGAGGAATCAGCCATGCCGACAGTTTAGGTGACGGCGGTCCGCAAGCGTGGGTCGCCCGCCACCAGCCAACTGCCTTCGGGGTCGCTTCAACGTGTGTCCGTATTGTATTGTTGAGACTTGCGCGCCTCGTCGAGGATTACCTCGGTGTGGAACGCATCTGGTGGGTTACCCAAGCGGCCAAAGGGATCTGACTGTAACTCAGCTGGCTCAGCCTTCGGGGGTTCGAATCCCTCACCCACCACCAAGCCCCCAGCCCCTCAGGGTTGGGGGCTTTTTAGTAGAACCGATGATCTATTTCGTCTTCATCGTCGAGGGACGGATTCTGCGGCGTGACGAACTCGGTCGCCCATCGGAACAGTGCCATGACGGCCGCGCCAACCGCGAGGAAACCGCCCACCGCGATGACGAGGCCGGCGATGATGCCGAACGCGATGTTCCACATGTCCATGCCCTGAGACTAGGCGGAGTCCCCGACACGCAACCTGCAACAATAGAAGTATGAACGCGCAACTTCTTGAAACAGCGCTTGTCGTTGCACGAGAAGCGGCCGCGCTCTCGGCTGAGCGACGTCGCGGGACCGTGACGGTCGCCGAAAGCAAGACGTCCTCTGTCGACATCGTCACGGCGGTCGATAGAGAGGTCGAGACCCTCGTCCGAAAAAGACTTGCCGAACTTCAGCCCGGAGACGGATTCCTCGGCGAAGAAGGCGGCCGAGCGGATCGAACAACTTCTCTCACCTGGGTGGTCGATCCGATCGACGGCACGGTTAACTACCTGTACGACATTCCGCAGTACGCGATCAGCATCGCGGTCGTGGAAGGCGATCCAACGCCCGGCAATTGGACGGAACTCGCGGGCGTCGTGATCAACGCGGCCAGCGGGCGTGAATTCACCGCCACCCGCGGGGGAGGCGCGTTTTCGGACGGAGTACCGCTTGCGGTGAATCGCCCCGAGTCTCTCGGGCAATCGTTGCTGTCTACGGGGTTTTCCTACTCTCGACAAATACGCACTCAACAGGCTCAAGTGATGGCCGTGGTGATGCCACACATCCGCGACATCCGGCGAATGGGGGCGGCGTCGCTTGATCTCACCGCGCTAGCCGCGGGCCAGCTCGATATCTATTTCGAGCGCATGTTGCAACCCTGGGATCACGCCGCGGGGGTCCTCATCGCTCGCGAAGCGGGCGCCGAAATTCGTGGCTGGAACGGCTCTGCGCCGGACGTCGACTGGCTACTGGCGGCACACCCCGAGGTCATCGACGAGATCGAAGCGGTGCTCGTCGATGCGGGGGCCCATTTCGACTTCGGGTAGCGACACCTCAGTACCTCGCTTACAATTGCCAAGCACGACTTTTGTGGAGGTTTTGTGACTACTGATTCCGATTCGGCGCGCTCGGGCGCGGATGACGAATCGCGCGCCCAAAACTCCGATCAACCGCTCGCGCGTCGCGAAATGCGACTCCGCGCAGAGCAGGAAAAAGTTGAACAGATTGCCCGCGAACGCGAACGGGAGCGAATTCGCGACAACGCGATGAAGCGTGCGGCCGAGATTCGACGGCAGAAGGAAGAAGCCGAGGCACGCGAATCAGAAGCCGCGCGCTTCCAGGATCAGATAAACAATAGTCAGCAGGTGCCGACACTTCCTCGTGATATGTCGAGTTTCCCCCCGGCGTTGGCAGACGCTCCCTCGCCTGAAAACCCTTCGACTGTCGAGACCTCGGAATCAACGGAACCGCCGGCTGAAACGTCCAGTTACGCGGAACGCGGTCATGTTGGGGCGCAGCGACGGAAGCGGGCGGAACAAAAGGCCCGAAAGAAGGAAGAAGCCGCCGCGAAGCGTTCAGCGCGTTCTAAACCACCGCAACGGCGAACACACCCCTTGCGCAATGCCCTGGGTCGCAGTTTCGTCGTCATGGTTGTCGGTGGCTTGTTCGCAGTTTTGGCGTTACCGGCCACCGGATTCAACGCGACAAACATGGGTTGGGCCGCCGAAACGGCGACGGACGACCAAGAGGTCAAGGTCGCGGCGCTGGGAACGGAAGCTGAAAAGGTTGCGCTCGGCGATTACTCGGTGACGACCTATTCCGAACTCTTGCTGCTGACGTACGGCCTCACGTCAGGTTTCCGATACTCCGTCACCAACAGTGGAAAAATTCGCTGGCCATTTCCCGTTGTCGTTCCGATTTCTTCGGGGTACGGCGGTCGTGCCGCCCCGTGTCTTGGGTGTTCTACCCAGCACCGCGGGCTTGACTTCGATCCCGCCAACGGGACTCCGTTCAATTCCATCGCCGCCGGCAAGGTGATCGAGGTAAACGATGACGGGTACCTCGGGAAATGGGTCGTCATCAGTCACGACGTCGACGGCATGAAATTCAAGAGCCTGTACGCCCACATGATTCGCGATTCCACCGGGGTAAAGCTGGGCCAAGAAGTCAAGGCCGGTGACTACATCGGGCGGGTTGGTGATTCGGGAGTGACGTCGGGCGCTCACCTGCACCTAGCCATACTTGTCGACGACAATCCCGTCGACCCGTTCGAGTTCTTGAAAAAACACACCAAAGGGAACTAATTGGTAGCGAGGGCGGGACTCGAACCCGCGACACCACGATTATGAGCCGTGTGCTCTAACCACCTGAGCTACCCCGCCGCAACCTAATTAGGTCGAGCCCCGAGTCAGGATTGAACTGACGACCCCTTCCTTACCATGGAAGTGCTCTACCACTGAGCTATCGGGGCGAGTGCCACGAAGGCACCATGCGAGGTTAGCACCTCAAACCGCTGCGGGTGAAATCACGAACACCCCGATCCGCGGTCCGTGGGATGGCGGCGAAGAGCCCGGCACCTCGTCGAGTCGCCGCGACACGCCACAAACACTAGATGTAGTGAAATGACACGAATGTCATTCCCGACATATAGTGTTTTCTCTACGGCACTCCCGCCGCAAACCTTCAGGAGGAACTATGGACTTCGACAACGACAGTGTTGGCGGCTATGCGGTTCCCGTCGACCCGATGGACCTGCTGCAGTGCGATAGCTGCCAGTAAATAGCTGAAGCCTCAAGGACCCCGGCCACTTCGATGTGGCCGGGGTCCTTCTTTTCCCTCGCCGAATCGGCGCGGGTCAGCGACGGTTGTTGACATGAGGGGAATAATGAAGACATGAGCGACGTGCGCACGCCAGATCCCGCCTGGTTTTCCGACGAGGAATTCGAGAGCATTCGCCGCAGGCTTCCTCTCTTGTATGTCGAGGCCGTGCCCGTTCGCGTCGACGATGACGGGTTCGTCACGGATGTGGGACTTCTCATTCGCGTCGACGAGTATGGAGAAATGCGTTCCGCCCTCGTTGCCGGTCGCGTGAGGTTCGGCGAGTCGGTTCGTGACGCGCTGAGCCGCAACCTAGCCAAAGATCTCGGGGCACTCGCGTTTCCCCGGATGCCCAACAGTGTCGTCCCCGCGACCGTCGCTGAATACTTCCCGTTCCCCGGCCGGCTTGTCGACGAACGCCAGCACGCGGTCTCGCTCGTGTTCGTCGTGCCGGTGACGGGCGAGGCACAACCTCGACAGGATGCACTCGACATTCGCTGGATCCCCGTTCACGACGCGGTGCGTGATTCGATTGACGGAGAGTTCGTGGGCGGTCGAGGCGCGGTTCTTCGCGCTGCGTTGGCAACTATTTCCTACAGATAGCAGTCAAATTGGTCTGCAGAGGGCCCACGTAACGTCGTTTGATTGCGTTTGAGCCCACTTGACGCATGAAGTCTGTGATTGTGGTCGAGATTCACGCAATTCTCTGTTGGTCTGGCGTGATTAGTCGTACAGTATTCTCTGTTCACTCTGACGGAGGCCCCATGACCGACCCGCTGCGCATGCACATTCACGACGACGCCACTGCGGCGCTTCGCGAACGAATCTTTGACTACACCCGCGATCGCATGCAGTTGGACCCGCCGCCTCTCGACAAGGGCATGCCCTTTGCCGAACTGCGTGCCATCATGCCCGACACCGTTACTGAAGCGGGAATCGGTGGCGACAAGGCTCTCGACCTTTTCGGTGAAATCCTCGCCCCCGCGTCGATGTCGACCGACCACCCCGCGATGGTGTCGTTCATTCCCGTCGCACCGACCGAGGCGTCAATCCTGTTTGACCTCGTCGTTTCGGCCTCGTGCATCTTCGGCGGATCCTGGCTTGAAGGAGCCGGCGCGATTTATGCCGAAAACGAAGTGCTCAAGTTACTCGCTGCCGAGGCTGGCTTGCCCGAAGGGGCTGGCGGAGTGTTTGTCCAAGGAGGGACCAACGGAAATCTGTCCGCTCTTGTAGCCGCGCGTTTCGATGCCGAGCACCGTTTGGCCGACGCCGGAAAGTCTCGTCCCGCTCGCTGGAGTTTCGTCACTTCCGAAGAGGCGCACTCGTCGCTGGCGCACTCCGCTCGGGTCATGGACGTCGATGTCATCAAGGTTCCCGTCGGAGCCGACGGTCGCATGACCGGAGCCGACGTCGCGAAGGCAGTCGGTGACTCATGGGAAAGCGTCTTTGCCATCGTCGCCACGGGTGGGACAACAAACCTCGGAATCGTGGACGACATGGCGTCGGTTGTTGCGACTGCGAAGGAACACCGTACGTGGGTTCACGTCGACGGCGCTTATGGACTTGCAGGAATGTTCGCACCAAGCACCAAGCCATACTTTGACGGATTGGGTGGGGTTGACTC
>Ga0315905_10006003_pt1 | contig 12348 bp, 11 predicted proteins | sample LakEriMetagenome_5_FD_203522 | JGI IMG/M metagenome (GOLD analysis project Ga0315905, IMG submission 203522) | Freshwater fungal communities from buoy surface, Lake Erie, Ohio, United States - Buoy 4 MA121 | ecosystem: Environmental > Aquatic > Freshwater > Lake | place: USA: Lake Erie, Ohio... | reverse complement strand
AGCGGCCGGGGGCGGGGGGACATGCATGCACTTGCCCCTCGCATTCGATGCATCGATGGAGCGCGCCGCGTCTCCTGCCCCCCTCTGCAGCCTGGGAGGAGTCAGCCCAGAGAAGAAGGCCAGCATCCAGCTGCGCACGCTGTTCACCTTCCTGGCAGTCCGCATCATTTGCGCACAGGTGGGGGCTGCCTGCGCGGTGCGGGTGCAGTGCTGCATCAGGTGCAGTACCAGCTGCTGCCCCTCTAACAGGGTGGTGCCTGCCAGCAGCAGTGACAGCCACGCCTGCTGCTGCCGGATGCTGCACCCCAGCCCGCCCAGGCCCAGGCTCAAGCCCTGTCCGCCCGCCCGCCCGCCCTGGCGCGGTGCGCAGATGAGCGGCAGCGGCCGCGGCAACCTGGGTGCCTACAATTCTGAGGGCTACGCACGCCTGAGGCGGCTGCTGGAGGAGGTGCCGTTCCGCGATGGCGACGCGTGGCTGGAGACCTTGATGCAGGAGGACCCGGCGCTAGGTGCGCCCAGGGGGCGCGCTGGGCGGCCAGCGCTGATCGCAGCCGCTGCAGTGGCGCCTGCCCGCCCGCCCGCTGGTGGTGGGGGCGGGCGGCAGCCAACACTCCTTCACTCCCTAATCCGCTGGGCTCGCTGCGCTCGCTGCGCGCACCCGCAGCGCTGCGTGTGGCGGAGGTGCGGGACGCTTACGCATCCGAGGACTTTGAGTGGGACCAGCTGAAACGGCTGTGCTTGGGTGAGTTGCCGCCGCCGCCGCACAGACCCCTCCAGCCACGCGTGGTTGGTCAAGCCGTCCTCCTGCGGTTGTTGGCGTCCTGCGTGGCTCAGGCAGCAGGTGCTGCATGCTGCATGTGGTAGGCCTGGGGCCTGGGGACAAACAGCCTGGGTGGCGGCATGCTGCCGCGCTGCCGCTGCCGTGCACCACGACGTGATGTGAGCAGGCAGCCCTGACATCGAGCCTTGCGTCGCTGTGGCGATGCTCTCTGTTGGTGCAGAGGACACGAAGAAGAGCAACACAGCCCTTATGGTGGCTGCCGCCAAGCGCAGCCTCAGCCTGAGCGTCGCAGACAGCCCAGCCGCGGTGCAGGCGGCACCGCGCGCCGCCGAGGCAGAGGCGCCTGCAGCAGCCGCGGCCGAGCAGCCAGCGGCCCCGGGTGGCTCCGCCTCACCCAGCAGCACCAGCGCCAGTGGCGATGACAGCGGTGGGCGCAGCAGCAGAAGCAGCAGCAACGACAGCAGTGGCGGCGGCGGCGACAAAGGCGGCGGCGGCGGCCCCACAGCCAGCGGCCCCACAGCCAGCGGCCCCACAGCCAGCGGCCCCACAGCCAGCGGCCCCACAACCAGCAACAGCAGCAGTGGCAGCAGCAGTGGCCGCGGCGGCCCCAGTGCCAGCAGCAGCGGGGCTGATGCATCGCCGGCCGGCCTGGAGGGCGGTGCAGGGCCAGCACAGCGCGCGAAATCGGCCGGGGGCCGGCAGCAGCCAGACCAGGCGCCCACGCCGCAGCCGCCACCGGGTGCGCCAGAGCAGCAGCAGCAGCAGCAGCCACCCCAGCAGGAGGCGGGTGGGGAGGAGCAGGAGCACAAATAGCAGGAGGCTGTAGAGAGCTGGGTCCATGGCCCTGGGCCTGGGTCGGGGCGGCAGTTGCTGGCCACATGCCGTGGCGGCGGGGCCCTCTTGGCGCGGGGCCCTTTCAATCGTCGCCAAGATCGCTGAGCCCACTTTTCCCCGCGCCGCGTCCGATTGCACACACCACACCTCGCTCATGCATGTACTAGTACAACCCACAGCGCAGGAGACGCGATTCTAGCAGCGCGGAGTCAGGCTGAGGTGCGGGCGTGCTGCCACTGCGCGGCGCGCGGAGACGACTGCATCATATCCATAGGCTGCTATCGCTGCATCTGGTGGCGCGCGACACCGCGCGCGGCTGGCAACCGGGCAGCAACGATGCCGATGCGCCTGCATGCAATGTGCCGCAGGGAGACGGCGCCGGCCATGGACTCGCCAGCCGGCGGCGCACTCGAGGGCGCCGCCCGCAGCAGCCTCGCCAGCATGGGCGGCAGCCCCCCTGCTGTGGGTGTGCTGCCGCTGCCAGCTGACGACCTGTCGTGCCCCATCTGCCGCGAAACGTTGGACGGCGTGGTGACCACGCCTTGCGGCCACAGCTTTTGCTTCGTGTGCATCAGCACGCACCTGGGCGTCAAGAAGAGCTGCCCCTCCTGCAACAACTACCTCACGGAGGACCACATCCACCCCAACTTCCTGCTCAACAAGGTCGGCGCCGCGTGGCGTGGTTTTTGTGGGGCCGCCCTCGCCAGCGGCAGCCCCCTCAGGCAACCTGAGCCGCCACTGCGCCCCTCCAGGCACAACCCTCTTGCCCCCCCTTCCGGCACGCACGCTGGATCACCTACCCCTCACGCCCCCGGGTTGGTGCACCTGCCCCTGCAGATACTGGGCAGGCTGGTGAGCAGCAGCGGCAGCAGCGCGAAGCAGAGCACGCTGCTGGGCGGGCTGCAGACGGCGCTGCAGGGCAGCGGCAAGCTCAGCCTGGAGGACGTGGCCCACGCCATTCAGGTGAGGGAGCAGGCGGCAGTTCCAGCGCGCACGGCACCCACCAAGCGCCCGCGTGTAGTGTGTGACAGCGAGGCAGGGAGGGGCGGAGGGCGCATGCATGCGTCGGCAGCAAACAAGTGTCATGGGTTGGCTGCAAGCACGCCCGCACATGCGCGTCGCGCCGCCCGCCCACCGCTCCGCCCCCCGCAGCTGCTGCAAGACAAGCGCCAGCAGCTGGAGACGCAGGAGAGCCAGGGCAGCCTGCAGCTGCTGCTGCTGTTCCTGCAGCGGGTGCGGGACCACCAGGGCGAGCACCTGAGCAGCCTGCAGCAGCAGCTCCACACCCTCAAGCACGACTTGACGGCTATCACGGGCCAGCAGCAGCGGCAGCAGGCGGCGGCAGAGGTCCAGGCCCTGCTGCCTGGAGGTGCCGTGACCGGCAGCACAGCCGGGATGGCGGGGGCATCCGGCGCAGCCGCTCAGCAGCAACAGCAGCAGCCGGCGCAGAGCAGTGCGCCCGCTCCCGCGGCAACCTGTCCGGCGCCAGTGCACGCGGTGCAGCACGACCCGCAGCTGCTGCCCAGCGTGGGTGGAGGGCCCAGCGCGCAGCAGGAGATGGGGTCTCTGGCGCTGCTGGGGGCGGCGGGGTCGGCGTTCCGGCCGGGCAGCGGCGTGCGGGCTGTCGGGTTGCTCGGCGGGACCCGGCTGGGTGGTGGCGGCAGCGGCGGCAGCGGCAGCGGCAGCGGCAGCGGCAGCGGCGGCAGCGGGTTTCGTCCCTACTCGCAGGCGCCGCCTGCGGGGGACGTGGTGGCTGCGGCCTCCGGTCGGGGTGGGCCGGCCGGCGCCGGGCCTGGAAGCCTGGCGAGTGATCACGCAGCCGGCGGCGGCAGCAGCGGCGCGGCGGCAACGGCAGCGGGCGCAGGGACGGCGGAGGCAGAGCCGCTGCCGGGGTTGGTGGTTGCTGACCTGTCGCCCGCTGCGAAGCGGCGGCGCATCGTGGCGCACATGGGGGAGCTGGAGGAGGCGTACCTGCGTCTGAGGGGGGCACACATGGCGCAGATGCAGGTGGGGTGGGGTGGGGTGGTTTGGGGGGGGGGGGGCATGAGAGAGGGGCGCATGGGGCAGGCAGTTGAAGCCTCCTTCAACACACGTCCAACAAAAGAGTCAGGCGACCGCTTGCTGGCCTTCCTCGCCCCGCAGCTCAAGCCATCCTGCCTCCCCCCCCCCCCCCGCCCCGCCCCCCCTCTGCAGGACCGACGCAGCTCGGGCACGGGTGGCCTGGGCTCGGGCGGGGCCTCAGTGGAAGGGGGAGCCACCGCCGGGCCGGAGGCAGGCACGCCTGCCGGCACCCATGGCACCACAGCCGGCGCGGGGGGCTTGGAGGCGGGCGCGCCAGATGGCGGGCTGGGCGCTGCCGCGGCACTGCTGGCGGCGAGCGGCGGCGCAGAGGGCAGCGGCGGCGCGGCTGCCGCCGCTGCCGCCGCCGGCCCTGTGGGCGGGCTGGAGGATGGCAGGGCGCTGACGGCCTTCAGCAGGATCCTGACCGCCACCACACAGTACAGCCGCCTGCAGCTGGTGGCTAAACTGCCCACGCCGCCCGAGAGGGGCGGCAGCGGGGCGGCGCGGCCGGGCGCTGCCTGCAACATCCTGTCGAGCATTGCGGTGGATGCGAGCAGCAGCAGCTTCGCCACCGCTGGTGAGGCAGGCGGGCGGGAGGGGCGGGGGGAGGAAGGAGTGGCGCAGCTGCAGCCTGGGCTGTGCGCAGGGCTGGGGGCGCGCGGGGGCGGGGATGGGATTGGGGCCAGTTGGCGACCAGCTTATTCGGCCCTCCCAACACCACAGCCTGGCACCCACACACTCGCACGCCTCCCTCCCCCCCCTCCTCCCCGCAGGTGTGCAGCAGCGCATCTGCCTCTATTCCTTTGCAGCAGTGTGCGGGGCAGCGTCCCCTGAGGCCAGCGCCGGCGGCAGCGCCAGGGCTCCCGCCCAGGCCGCCATGCCTGCTCTCGACTTGGCCACACGTCACAAGGTATCCAGCCTTGCGTTCTGTCCCTCTGGGGCACCGCAGCACCTCATGGCTGCCGACTATGCGGGGCAGGTGAGGATATACGGGGCGTGGGGAAGGGGGGGTCGCCGGTGGTGGGCCGGGAGGGTGGACTGTTGACGCCAGTGGTTCGTAGACCGGAATGATGATGATGGGCCGCTGACTCTGCTGGCTGGGCGGGCGGCATGGCATGCGCAGGTAGCGCTGTGGGACGTGCAGCAGGGGGCCCTGGTGCGCGAGTGGGCGGGGCACGGCCGGCGCATTTGGAGTGTGGAGTACGCGCCCACAGACGGCACCCGCTTTGCGACAGGCAGCGACGACGGCACGGTCAAGGTGAGGAGCGGCGCGCGCGGTGGGGGGTGGGTGGGAAGTGGGGAGGTGTGCCGCGTGCCGCTTGCCTGCCCTGGGTGTGCTTGCCGGTGTGTCATCGTGGCCATTGGCACGCCTGTCTTTTGTGGGTACGGACGCCACCCGACCTGCGCGCCTGATTCCTGCTGCCTCGCCTGCGCAAATGATGCCACCAGCAAATGACGCCACCATTCAAAGCTCGCCCGCCCCCCCTTCCTCTGGACCCCCGCCCCCCGCAGGTGTGGAGCGAGTCTGCCGCCGCGCCGCAGCAGACGCTGACCGTGCGCGCCAACGTGTGCAGCGTGCAATTCAGCCCCGCCAGCCCCCACCTGCTGGCGGTCGGCACGGCAGGCCACGCCGTCCTCCTCTACGACCTGAGACGCGCGGGGGAGCCGCTGCGCACCCTGCTGGGGCACAGCAAGGCGGTGGCCTACGTGCGCTGGCTGGGTGACACCCAGCTGGTCAGTGCGTCGACCGACAACAGCCTGCGGCTGTGGGAGGTGGGCGCGGATGGCCTGGCGGGCGGCGGCGCGTGCGTGCGGGCGTTCCGGGGGCACAGCAACGAGCGCAACTTCATCGGACTGAGCTGCGAGGGGCCCTTCATCGCCTGCGGCAGCGAGACGCACGAGGTGTTTGTGTACCACCGCGACATGCCGCGCCCGTGCATGCGGTTCTCCTGGCCCCAGCCCGCGGCGCCCGCGCTGCCGGCAGCTGGGCAGCAGCCGGACCAGGCGGCGGCGCAGGGTGGTGCTGTAGGCGCGGGCGCGGTGGCGCAGGGCGGCGCTGCAGGCGCGGGCGCGGCGGGTGCGGCGGCGGCGGCGGCAGGGCCCAGCTTTGTGAGCGCGGTCTGCTGGCGGCGGCACAGCAACATGCTGGTGGCGGCAGACAGCCAGGGGTCGGTGGCGGTGCTGGCTCTGCGCGCCTGAGGCGATGCGAGGTGCCCGCTTCCACGGGCGTGCCTCTGCCGTCCCCGCGATTGCCTGCTGCTGTGTCTGTCGGGGTTGGGCTTGCCCGCGGTTGGGCAGACATGCGTGGGTCAATCGCGGGCTTTCGAGAGTCTGCTGCCCCCTGGCAGGGCAGCTGTTGATGCAGCTGCCTTGGCACAGGGCCGCCTGGCAGGCAGCGCACTGTGGCCTGCTGTGCCCCATCGTTCAGGCTGTCTGCTCCTTTGATTGTGGGCCATCAGGCGCCGAGGTGGCTGTGGTGCAACTGCGCCGCCCACCGTCCGTCCCGCATGTCCCGCCGCATGGCTTGCCTGAGGAGCCGTCGCGCCACCACGTCCCTTCATGTCAACCCATGCCTCCCAATGCATGCGTGCCAGCGTTCAGGCTCCCGTGCAAAGCACCGCCTGTAAGCCTGTTGCATCCGCCTGTCTGCGAGCTGCAATCCCACGAAATGCAATGCAGCCTGGCGGCGGCAGTACGACGGGTCGGCGTGCGGCACGCCAGGGTGGTGTGCACACGCCTTGCGACAAAGGTGCTCCTGAACGCTTCGCTTAACCAGGCTGTGCGCTGAATGCAACGTTGGCTCGTCGGTCAGCGAGTGTTGACTCGATCCGTTGATCGGGTAGCATGCGGCCGGAAACAACGGCCGGAACAGATAAAGAGGTGACTTGTGCACCATGCATTGCATGGCTGCCCGCGGCAGGCCTCTGTACCGCGATCGGCCATCCACATGACCCTGATACCCACGCAGAATGCCCTGCCGGCGGTGGCAGCGAACAAATGCGTCATTACAGGTGGTGGCATGCCGGCGAACGGAGGCGCAACGCCTGCAAGGTGATGGTGGCGGTGACAATGCCATCGCCCGCGCATGCGCAGCAATCCGTTGTTCTCCCCACACAGCATTGCTGCAGCCCTGCTGTGCGCGGCCACGGGCCTCGGTTCTGAACAGCAGCTGTAACTGCTATGGCTGCAGGCAGGCCAGACGCGCCAGGGTGGGCACAGCGCAGCCAGCAGCCCCCTCCCCGGCCCGCCACGTCAGCGGCGATCTCCCTGGATCCCCCGTCCGCATGACCCCAGCATTTGGGCGCAGCGGAGCCGCAGACGCCGCAGCCACCCCGTACCTGCACAGCGCGGCCAGGCGCCTGCCGCTGAAGGCGCCTGGGCAGCCGGGGCACCCAGCAACAACCCCTGGGCGCGGCAGGTCTGCGGCTGCGCCCGGGCGGGCGGCGGAGGCCGCAGCGCCGGCAGCCGCCCAGACGCCCGCGGCGCCGCTGCTGTCTCCCCGCCTGGGCGGCACAGCCAGAAGGGTGGCCTCAGCGCGGCCACGTACCAGGCAGAAGGATGTGGATGATTCAGGAGCAGGTGGGGGCTGCTTGCATGCTGAGCACCCACAAAGAGCGGCCGACCTGAGGGGGGCAGGCGTGGGTTGGCACCCCGGTCAACCCGCTCAGCACACGCCTCCGCACGGCTCTGGTCGCTCGTGGCAGGTCCCTCCAAGACGTTCCTGCAGCGACTGCCATCCGAGCTGGCGGCTGCCAGCGTGCCGGCTGCCACGCCGCTGGCCAAGGCGGCCCGACGCATCGCCGGCTCGGCGCTGGGCGCCCCCACGCCAGCAGCCGACAAGGCGCTGTTCAACCGGATGCTGGCAGATGTGGAGGCGCGCCTGTTGCACAGCTACGCTGCAGGTGCCGGCGATGTGTGTGGGGGGGGGGGGGGGAGGGGGGCTGCGCTGGGCAGTGGATCTCTGGCAGCACTGGTGCTTGACTGCTCCTCCTGACCAGCCATGCCAGCGCACGGCCTGCCAGCGGATCCGCCGTGCAAGGCCTGCCAGCAGACCTGCTGCTGATGCCCTGCAGGATTTGACAGCCTGCAGGGGCACCAGGCCGCCAAGGCAGCCGTGCAGCGCGCCATTGTTGCGCCCCTGGCCCGGGGGGTCGGGTCCGCCGCCCTGCCCAGCCTGCTGCTGCACGGCCCAGCGGGCAGCGGCAAGACGGCGTTTGCGCGCGCCTTGGCAGCTGCGGTGGCGGGGCGGGTGGTGGAGCTGACTGCACAGGAGCTGCTGGGGCAGGGGCAGCTGCAGGCCACCTTCCTGCGGGCCGCCTTTGAGGTGAGTGTGTCCTGAGTCCTGAGCTGGGGCCAGCGCCCCCTGTGCGTGTGTGCAAGCAGTGGAGCGGCGACAGCGGGCTGTTGGGCTCGGCCAGTCAAGTGCCTGCCCGCCTCGAGCGGGGCTGGGCCGCGCGCCGATGCAGGTGGCATCACGGCATGCCCCCTGCATCCTGTTGCTGGAGGACGCGCACCTGCTGTTCCCGGTGCAACCGGCGGCGCCGGCGGGCGCAGCTGCCGCCCACCTGCGGGCCGAGCTGTTGGTGCAGCTGGACAAGCTGGCCGCGCCAGCTGGCGGCGCAGCGGTCCCGGGGAGGAGCGGTGCCGCGCCGCGCGGGGTCGCGGTGCTCGCCACCGCGCCCGCCGAGGGGGCCCTGGAGGGGGGGATTGCACGCGCGCTGCGCATGCATGTCTACCTGGGCCTGCCCACGCCTGGCGACAGGGAAGGGGTGCTGCTGCGCCAGGCGGTGGAGCACAATGCGGCGCTGGGCGTGGCGGACATGGAGGCGCTGGTGCGGTGAGTTGGGGCGCGGGTGGGGCGGCAGGTGGGGGGGGGGGGACTGCGGCAGTCGCGCACGCTGCCAGGCTGCACAGCAGGCCGCCCTCACGCGCTGCTTGGTGTGGCCGCAGTGCCACGCACGGCTTCACCTGGGCTGACCTGGACCGGCTGGGGGAGGCGGCCTCCCAGGCGGGCGGGGAGCGGACGCTGGCGGCCTACCAGGCGGCCGTGGCGAGGGTGGCGCGCAGCGCGTGAAGCCAGCCGCGGCGGCGGCGCGAACCGTGCATGTCACCAGCAGCGCAGGAGGTAGCCGGGGTCGCTGCTTGCCTGCCGGGGTGTTTCCCGGCAGTGTATTGGACGCCTGGTTTTGCTGTTACGGCGTTGCTGGCGGGCTGGGGCGCGGATCGCACGGCATGCGGAGCGCGTCGTCCTCGCGAGCTGCTGGCAGCCCCACCCTGGCGCACAGCAGGGGCTGCAGGACCCCCCATTGCCCGCGGGCCTTCAGCGCGGGCGTGTCACCGCGGGCTGCACCCGGCCGGCGGGCCAGGAGCCCAGATCAGGCGCCCATTGTGGGTGTCATTGGCAGCAGATCTAACCAGCAGCCGCGTGCGCGTGCCGCCGTCATCGTAGCTGCGGCCATGGGCAGCCACGACCTGTTGATCGTTGGGCCAGGCGTGCTGGGCTCCTTCGCGGGCAAGCTGTGGAAGGAGGCGCATCCGCAGGCGCAGGTGGTGGCGCAGACCAACACCGCCAGCAATCACGAGAGGTGGGCGCGCGGGCAGTCGCGCCGCGCCGCGCCGCAATCTCCCGCATGCACTGCATCCCCACCCCCCGCCACGGCCTGCCCCGCACCGCGTGCAGGCTCACCAAGATGGGCCTGACCCCCCGCACCAAGGCGGACGTCCCGGCAGGGCAGCGGTTCCCATACGTGCTGTTCGCAGCGCCCCCCTCTGGCAGCCAGGACTACCCGGGCGAGGTGGCGGCAGCTGCCCAGCAGCTGTGGGACGCCGGCGCGGGCGGCAGCTTTGCCTTCACCTCCTCCAACAGCGTGTGCGATGTCCAGGACGGTGGCCTGGTGACGGAGCAGACGCCCACGGTGGCCGTGGGAGCGGGCGCGTCCACGGACAAGCTGCTGGCGGCCGAGGCCGCGGTGCTGCAGGTGGGGGGAGGGGGGGGGGGGGTGCCCGCCGGCTGCCGCGGCCCGGCGAGCGCGCGGGCGATGCTGCAGCCCGTGCACCACAAAGCGGAGGCGGCCCAGCCGCCTGCCGGCTGGAGCAGCTGCGCCAGCGATGGCCGTCGGGACCTTGTCCGGCCTGTGCTGCTGGGCTGCATGCCCGACAGCCGCGCCCGCTCCAGCGCGTGCCTGCGCTGCCCCGCCCCGCCTGCAGGCCGGCGGCAACGTGGTGCGCCTGGTGGGGCTGTACCACGCCCAGCGCGGCGCCCACACCTTCTTCCTGAAGCAGCAGACGGTGGCGCGCAACCCGGAATACATTGTCAACCTGCTGCACTACGAGGATGCGGCACGCCTGGCTGTTGCGGTGGGTGCGGGGGTGCAGTGGGTGGTCTGTGGTGCTCGACACGCGCCTGCTGGGCGGCCGGCTGGCAGCTGCTTGCATCAAGCACCCTGTGCCGCCTGCAGCTGGGCCCACCCAGCATGCCCGCACACCAGGCGTCAGCCAGGCCGGCTGCGCTGTGCAGGGGCGTTGCAGCAACGCCCCTGGCACCCCCCCCCCCCTTTGGTTGCTCAGGTGCTGATGGGCGAGGGCAACGGCGGCCAGCCCTACAGGGGCCAGCTGGTTCTGGGGTCTGACAACCACCCGGTCAGCTTCCGGGACATGATGGCCGCATGCGAGGCCTCGGGGCTGTGGCCTGGGCAGGTGGGTGGCCGGGAGCAGGCGGTGCCGGCAGACCGGCAGGCAGGCCCCACGGGGCCCGGTGCGGGGGCCTGGTCGGCGGCTGATGCAGCCCCCGGGACGATCCCGCCCTGCTGCCCTCCTCCCCCGCAGAACGTGAGCTTCACCGCCGGCCCGGAGGCGGGGCTGGGGAAGCGGGTGGACAGCAGCGCGAGCCGTGCCAAGCTGGGGGGGTGGGCGCCGCGCTACGCCTCCTTTGACAGTTTCATGAGGCAGGACGGGGGCCGGGACTTCTACACCACCAGCGGCCTGTTCTGAGCCTGCTGCACGCTGCCTGGCGGCTTCCGTGTAAGGCAGTGTGTGCAGCTCAGCTGCTGGGGCGGTCTGGCTACGTCTGGGCCCCGGCTGGCGGCTGCGTGGACCCAACAGGTCCGGGATGCAGCTGCCAGGCGACTTCGCGCTTCCGCTGCAACCAGGTGTCGTGTCGCCTCATCTCTTGCGCATCCCGTTCACTGTTGTGTGCCGCTCTTTGATCTGTGGACTGTGTCCAAGACACGTGGCGGCCGTCCGACTCAGCAGTTTCGATGCAGGGCGCCGCCCAGGTCATACGAGCGCCCGGCGCACTCACCAAGCGAGTGACTGCCGCGGCCGGTCGCGGCAGCCGTGCGGCGCTCTCGCAGCATGCCTGGTCATTTTCCTTTCCCCTCCTGGCTGTACTCTTGGTCCCCGTGGCAGCGATCGCGGTAGTGCTGCTGGCAGTTTACAAGAGCCTGCGGGACGCGGCGTCCATGCGGGGCTGGGTGTGACCGCGGCCGGCGATTGGCGGCGCATCGATTGGCGGCGCATCGCATGCATTCGCAGCCAGCAGCCGGTCCGGCCCGCAGCACGGACCCTCCACCATTCATTTTCCTTGCCACCACGCACCATCTGCACCACCTTGTACATGACGCCTGCACCAAGGCGCCGGCGCAGATATGCAGGGGCCCAGCGGCGCGGCGCGGCCGCGGGTCGCGTGACCCGCCCGCCCCGCCCCACAGCGCAGCACACAGCGTGCGCCACTGCGCACGGGTTTTGACTGCCCCCCCCTCTCTGTAACGACGCCCACTGGCTCACGGCTGTGCTCAGACTTTACCACACCGACCAAAGCGATGGTTGCAAGCAGCCAGGGCGCCGGGGGGGGGGTCTGCCATGTTTCAGCAGCCCCACCCCGCCGCGGGCAGGCCCCGCCCTGCCCGCCTGCCGCAGCGCGTGGCAGCTGCACACCCCGCAGCCCCAGCCCCAGCCCATGACGCCCACCCCCACCCTTGACGCCCGCATCCGGCCGCTGGGGGCCCGCTCAGCCGGGCGGCGGCAGCACCTTGAGCACCTCCACTGCCAGGTCGGCGGACCGCAGGGCGGCAATCCACGCCCGCTGCTGGTCGGACAGCCGGTCGCGGCTGCTCTTCACCTCCACCAGCCTGCATGCCCGGTCCGCGGGGCGCCACAGCAGCAGGTCGGGCAGGCCACCTGCGGGCCACCAGGCGGGGGCGGGTGGGCAGGCAGGCGGACGGACCCAGCGTGCGTGCCAGTCCGCAGGCCGTCGCTGCCCCGGCCCCAGCCTCCCAGCCTCCCCCCCCCCCCAAAGCCCCTCCCTGCTGCCTCCCCCCTCCGTCTGCCCTGCTGCCTTAATCCTGGTCCTGGTCGCTGCAGTGCAATCACCCGCCCTGCTACGCCCCCTCCCCCCCCCCCCTCCCGCTTCAGAGCCCGCCCCGTGCCCGCGCCGCGCCGCGCCTCACCCCTGGCGCCCCCAAAGTCCTCTGCCAGCAGCCTGCACACCACGCTGAGCCCCAGGCCGCCCACGCAGTCGGCGATGTCCAGCAGCTGCTGCAGGCTGAAGCGCTCCCAGGTCACACCGCGGCACCAGCGCCCCTGGTGCTGGCGCCAGTGGGCGGTCAGCAGCTCGCCTGCGGGGCGGCCCGGGGGGGGGGGGGGGGGGGGGGGACAACACCAGCCCGAGCAGA
>Ga0315905_10006000_pt1 | contig 12350 bp, 6 predicted proteins | sample LakEriMetagenome_5_FD_203522 | JGI IMG/M metagenome (GOLD analysis project Ga0315905, IMG submission 203522) | Freshwater fungal communities from buoy surface, Lake Erie, Ohio, United States - Buoy 4 MA121 | ecosystem: Environmental > Aquatic > Freshwater > Lake | place: USA: Lake Erie, Ohio... | reverse complement strand
CCGCCGCCGCCGCCGGCCGCGGGGGCGGCGGCGCGCCACGGCGCGGCGCGGCTGGCGGCCCCCTCCCCCTCCTCGTCCGCCGCCGCCCGCCCGCAGCCGCCGCAGCCGCCGCCGCCGCAGCAGCAGCAGCAGCAGCAGCAGCAGCAGCACGCGCAACCCCCCCCTTATGCGCCCGCGCGGTACTATGGATAGAGAGAAAATCGTGTTGTGCGGGTTGGTGTTTTTTTTTTTCAGCAAGAGAGAGGCCGCCAAACCGCGCCCGCCGGGGGGGCGGTGTGGGGGGGGGGGGGGGGGCGCCGCCCGCGACCCCAAAACACGAAATCTAGCGGCGCTTGAAGAGTCCTCCCAGCAGCCCGCCCAGCCCGCCCTTCTTCGGCTCGTCGTCGTACTCCTCGTACTCTTCCTCCTCGTCCTCGTCAATGTACGCCTGCTGCTGCTGCTGCTGCTGCTTGCGGGCGGGTGGCGCGGCGCGGCCGCGCGCCGCCGGCTTGCCCCCCCCGCCTTGCATCTTGGCCGCCCGCTCCGCCGCCTTCTCGCGGCGCTCGCGCAGGATCGCCTGCTGCGTCTCCCACTGCTGGTCCTGGCGCCTGGCCTTGTCGCCGTCGCCCGGGGTGCGGCCCCTGTTTGGTTTGGTTTTGAGTGTGCGTGTGTTTTTTCGTGTGTGTGAGCGGGGGGGGGAGTGGGCGGGCTCTCGGGGTGGCGCGCGTGTGGCGGCGCGCGCGCGAGCGGGGGATTGCCGGCCGGCGTCGTTGGCGCGCGGTGTCGCTCACCAAAGCGCGCGGACGGTCACGGCGGAGGTGCGCGACGTCCTGTTGGTGCGAATGGGGGTCGCGGGCGGGACGGGGGAGGATGTTAGCGGGCCACGCGGGACTGGTCTCGCGTTCCGATGGTGTGTTTTTCTTCACTTTCTTTGTCGAGGACAAAAGAGCGCATCCGCACCTCGCGGGCGCGCGAGGCACCGCCTTTGTCGTGCTGAGAGCGAGCATGGCCGAATCGTTTACTGATGCGTGCGCGATGTGTTCCAACTCGGGTTGTGACGAACGGAGGGACGCGGGGGCGGAGGGCAGGAAAAAAGGCGCCGCGTCGCCGCTCTCGCGCCGCCGCGGCCGCGGCGCGCCCGCCCCGTCAGCGCGGCAACTCGACCCGCAGCAGCCGCCGCCCGAGCAGGCTGACGACGCCGCCCTCGCGCGCCGCGCTGCGCCCCGTGCGGCAGTCGAGCGCTCCCAGGGCCGACGCCAGGCCGCCTGCTTCCGCATTCGCCCCCGCCGCCGCCGCCGACGACGACGCCCCCCCGCCCCCGCAGCCGCCTCGCCCCCGCCACAGCCGCTCGGCCGCCGCCGCCCACGCGCGCGCCTCGGTCTCGCGCCGGGGGAGCGCGGTCAGCAGCTGCGCGTACCGCCACGCGACGAGCGCGCCCAGGGACGGGTGCACAGCCCGCGGGCCCGCGGCGGCCTCGGCACCGCCGCCGTCCTCCTCAGCGGCGCCCCCGCCCCCGCCCCCGCCCCGGCCGCCGCTGCCAATCCCCGCCGCCTCGACCCCCGCCAGCCTGGCCGCCTCCCGGTACATCCCCTCGGCGTACATGACGCGCGCCGTGCGCGCGTACACGTCCCCGAGCAGCACCAAAGGGGCCGCGAGTCCCGGGGAGCGCGCGTCCCCCCCGGCGGCCGCCTCGCCCGCCTCGACCGCGCGCGACAGCGCCGCCTCGGCCTCGGGCCAGCGTCGCGCGGCCGCGTGCGCCTGCGCCTGCGCGACGCGCGCGTCGGCCGCGGCCTCGCGCCACAGCCGGGCGGCCAGGCAGGGAAGGAGGGGAACGGAGTCCGCGGCCTCGGACGCCCGGAGCTCCGAGAGGCGCGCGCACGCGTCGAGCGGCGCGAGCGCGGCGTCGGCGTGCGGCGCGGCGGCGAGCGCGGCGGCCTTGGCGTCGCCGCCCTCCGACTCGGCCGCTCGCATGGCCGCGGCCGCGAGCCTGCGGCCGCGGCTCAGGAGCCCCAGCGGGTGGCGTCCTTCTTCCGAGGGAGCTTCGCCTGCCGCCTCGGACGAAGGGTCGACCGTCCCCGCCGCCAGGTCTGCTAGGCCGGGCAGCAGGAGGAGCGCCGCCGGCGAGACGGCCGCGGCCGCTGCGGCGTCCTCGCCAGCGATGAGCGCCGCCCGCACCGCCGCCAGCGCCGCGACCGGCAGCAGCGCGCCGTCGCTCGCAGCGACCGCCCCCAGCGCCTCGGAAGCGTCGCGCGCCGCCCCCCGCCACTCGCCCAACCACGCTCGCGCCTCGGACGCGGCCAGCAGCACGGCGCAGCGCGGCGTGGACGCGCCGGCGAGCGCGGGCGCGACCGCGCCGAGCGCGTCGAGCGCGCGGCGCCGCGCGTCGGCGGCGTCGCTTGTCGTCGCCCCCTGCTGCTTCTTCTGCTGCTCGTCGGCCTCCGCGGCCAGCGTGGCGGCGTAGTCGATCACCTGACGCGCGAGGCCATTGCCTGCTGGGTTGTCGTCGGCGGCCTTGCTGCTGCTGGCTGACGCGAAAGAGAAAGGTGTCGTCGTCGTGGCTGGCGGGAGTCCCGGCCCGATCAACAGCCTCGGCCTCTTGACGAGGAGGGCGCGCCGCATCGCTCCAATTCGATCTCAGCTTGGTACTTCAGTTGGGTGCCTCGTTCCAATTGTGATTTGATGTAGGCACCAGCCGAGCGCGCACACAACACCTTGAACACGCGCCCACCAAGGCGTTACTGCAGGCGACAAGCAGTCGACACCCGCCGCCCTCTCTCTCTCTCTCTCTCTCTCTCTTTGCGCGTCGTGTGGACACTGTCGATCCGGGCGCCGATGCAGGCGCCCGCCCGTCGCGTCCCTGGCGCGCGGGCGGGCGACGCCGGGAGTCGCCGGGCGCTGCGCCGGCCGCCGCCGCCGCCGACGCGCGCGCGATCAGCGTCGCCGTCGGCGACGGCGCGCGTCCTCCCCCGCCAGCGGCGCCCGGCAACCGCCTCCTGCCGCTCCACCGCCCCGATCGTCGAGTGGTGCCCTGCCGGGGCCGCCGCGTCGGTCGATGAAGAGGAGGAGTCGGACGTCGGGACGACGACGGCGGGGGAGCCGGACGCGTGGCGGCGGCCGCTCGGCGGATGGGAATGGAATCCAGCGGAGCAGCAGCAGCAGCAGCAGCAGCAGCAGCAGCCGCCCCCCCCGGCCGCCGCCGCCGCCGCCGCCTCCCCGCAGCAGCAGAAGCAGCAGCAGCAGCAGCAGCAGCAGCAGCGACGATCCCCCGTCGTCGCCCTGGGCAAGTTCGACGCCCTCCACCGCGGCCACCAGGCCCTCGCGCGCGCCGCCGCCCGCGACTGCGCGGGCGCGCCCGTGCTGCTCTCGTTCAGCGGCATGGCCGCCGTGCTCGGGTGGGCGCCCCGGCGGCCGCTGGTCGCGCGGGAGGACCGGGCGCGCGTGCTCGACCTGTGGTCGCGCGAGCTGGCGATGGAGGGCGTGTACGGGGAGGCCGCGGCGGAGGCGGCGCGGAGGGAGGCGGAGGCAATAGCGGCGGCAGCGGCGGCAGGAGCAGGCAGCCGACGGAGAGGGGCGGGCGGCGGCGGCGGCGGCGGCGGCGGCGGCGGCGGCGGCAGCAGCACCGCGGCAGGCGCCTCTGCCCGCCCCTACCCTCCCGTGCGCCAGCGCTACGTCCCCTTCGCGTCCGTGCGCGCCCTCCCCCCCGAGGCCTTCGTCGACCTCCTCCGCGCGCAGCTGCGCGCGGCGGGCGCCGTCGCGGGCGCCAACTTCCGCTTCGGGTTCAGGGCCGCCGGCGACAGCGCCGAGCTCGCGCGCCTGTGCGGCGAGCGGGGGATGCGCTGCGCCGTCGTCGGGCTGCTGATGCGGCGGCGGCGGCAGGGGGGGGCGGCGGAGGCCGCTGCTGCAGCCGCGGCGGGCGCGAGCGAGGACGGCGACGACGGGGCCGTGAGCTCCTCGCGCGTGCGCGCGCAGCTGGCGGCCGGGCGCGTCGAGGCGGCCGCGCGCTCGCTCGGCCGGCCGCACCGGGTCGTCTGGCGCCGGCGGGGGGGCGATGACGCGGCCGGCCCTCCCCCCGCCGCCGCCGCCAGCGTCGCCGCCGCCGGCGGCGGCGACGCCGCGTTCCTGCCCGTCGCGGGCGCGGGCGCCATGCGCAACCAGCCCCCGGCCGAGGGCGAGTACCGCGCGCTCGTGTCGTGCTACCCGCTGGCGGGCCTCCTCGAGGGCGGCGGCGGCAGCGTCGGCGGCGGCGGCGGCGGCGGCGGAGGCCGAGTCAGCTGCTGCCTGCTCGAGCTCGAGGCCCGGCAGCGGGCGTGGCTGAGCGGCGGCGGCGGCGGCGGTGGCGGCGGCCTGTCCGGCCCGGCGCCCGCGCGCGTCTTCTTTGAGGAGGCGCTCGTGCGCCTGGACGCCGGCGGCGGCGTGGCGGTCGAGGCCGGCGTCGCGCGGCGGTGCCTCGTCGGCGGGGGCGGCGGCGGTGGCGGGGCGTTCGTGCTGGCGGTCGCCTTTGTGGGGCGCAGCGGGGCCGCCTGGCGCCCGGAGGTGCGGACGGAGGACGAAGAGGAGTAAAAAGCCAACAACTGAACCCCCCCCCCCCCCCTCGCCCGCGTCAAATCCGCGTGGCGGACGCGAGCGCCGCCTCGACCACAGCCGCCTCGTCCGCTTCGGGCGTCGCGCGCCGCCGCGTCGGGCGCCGCGGCTGCTGCTGCTGCTGCCGCCCCCTCCTGGCCGCCCTGAGCCGCTCGCCAAACAGGTAGCGCAGCGCCGCGCGCAGCGTCGGCACGGAGACGATCTCCATCTGCCCGCCCAGGTCCTTGCGCAGGCCGTCGAGCGCCCTGGGCGCGAGGGCCTCCTGGCCGCCGCCGCCGCCGCCGCCGCGCCGCCGCCCCCGCTGCCCCCGCCGCCGCTGCCCGTCGGGCGACCACGACGAAGCAGCCGCCGCGTCGGCGGCACCAGCCCCCGAGCCTCCGCCAGCAGCAGCAGCAGCAGCAGCGGCCGCGGCGGCGGCGGCGACGGGCCCGTCGTTGGCGCTCGGCACGACCACGCGCTCAAACCCCATGGCCGCCGCCTCGCGTAGCCGCGCCTCGATCTCGTGCACGGGCCGGAGCTCCCCGGCCAGGCCGACCTCCCCCAGCACGGCCGTCCGGCGCGGCAGCCGCGCGCCGAGCGCGGAAGAGACGAGCGCGGCGCACAGCGCCAGGTCGGTCGCCGTCTCGCCCGGGCGGGTGCGGTAGCCGCCCGCGACGCTCACAAAGACGTGGGAGCGCCGGGCGGCGCGGGCGGGGGCGCAGGCGCCGTGCTTGGCGAGGACCTCGAGGATCAGGGGCAGGCGCTCGCGCGAGGCAAAGCCGACGGCCGCTCGGTAGAGAGGGGCCGAAGAGGAGGAGGAGGAGGAGGAGGGGGACGAGGCGCCGGCGCCGCGCCAGCGGCCGCGCTGCCGCCCCTCGCCTTCTTCCTCGTCGTCGTCCTCCGAGTCGCCGTCGTCGCCGCTGCGCCCGCCGCCGCCGCCCGCAGCCACCACCGCGCCCTCCCTCCCGGCCACCAGCGCCTGCACCTCGATCACCAGCGCGCGCCGCCCCTCCTGCACGACGGTCAGGGCCGAGCCCGCGCCGACGGCCGCCGCCGAGGCGGCCGAGGACGAGCGGGAGCGGCGCCGGCGGCCGCCGCCCCCGTCTCCAGAGGCCCAATCCTCCTCCTCCTCCTCCTCCTCTCCCGCCTCCCCGTCCTCTTCGTCCTCGCCCTCGTCGTCGGCCCCGTCGAACGCCGCGGCCGACACGAACAGCGACCGGTAGTCGTCGACCGCCTCGAGCCCGCGCGGGCCGTGCCGCAGGATCGCCACCTCGCCGACGCTCCCGTGGCGGTTCTTCTGGGCGCGCAGGAGCCGGTACTGCCCGCCCGCGCCCCCGCCCCCGCCCGCGCCCCCGGCCCCGCCGCTGCCCGCCCCGCCCTCCAGGTAGACGACCGCGTCGACCAGGTGCTCCAGGGCCTTCGGGCCCGCGAGCTCGCCCCCCTTGGTCACGTGCCCGACGAGCAGCACGGCCGTCCGCAGGCGCCTGGCGGCGTGGAGCAGCGCGACGGCGCACTCGCGCACCTGCGCCACGGACCCGGGCCTGTGGTCGAGGCCCTCGAGCAGGACGGTCTGGACGCTGTCGACGACGACGAGGGCAGGCCTGAGGGAGGCGATGGCGGAAAGGACGGCCTCGAGGCGGTTCTCGGAGACGAGGCGGAGGTCGCCTGCTGGGGGTGGCGGGGGCGAGGAGGCGGCGGCGGCGGCGTCCCCCGGCCCGTCGTCGCCCTCGCCCGGCACAAGGCCGAGGCGCACGGCGCGCATCCACAGCTGCTCCTTGCTCTCCTCGGCGCTCACGTAGAGCACCGGGCGGCCGATCTGGTCCGCCGGGGCCGTCCCGCCGAGCGGGCAGCACGCGCGCGCCGCCAGGCTCGCCGCCTGCAGCAGCAGCGTCGACTTGCCGACGCCCGGGTCCCCGCCGACCAGGACGACCGACCCGGGGACCAGGCCCCCGCCGAGGACGCGCGCGATCTCGGCGCCCGTGGGCGTGGGCAGGGGCAGGCGCGCGGCGAACGACGACGACGACGACCAGGCCTGGCCGCCGCCGCCGGACGCCGCCGCCCGGCGGAGCCGCGCCGATATCTGCAGCAGGCTCTCTGGCACGGCGTCGTCGTTGGCGCCCGCGCCGCCGCCGCCGCCGCCGCCGTCGTCGTCGCCCGCCTGGACCAGCCAGCCGGCCGAGGCGCGCGGCCGGAGGGGCGGCGGAGGCGAGCCGTCGCGGACGGCGGCGCCGCCGGGCGCCGCCGCCGCCACGGGGAACTCGAGGAAGGTCGAGTTGGCGAGGGCGTCGGGGTCGCGCGCGGCGGCGGCCGACGAGGGCGCGGCGGCGGCGGCGACGGCGCGGCGCGCGGCGGCCAGGCCGTCGCCCCCGGCGGCGGCGGCGGCGGATGCGGAGGGCGCGGGCGCCACCACGTGCCGCTCGACGGTGCCCCACTCGCGGCACACGGGGCAGCGGCCCATGGGCTGCGACGGGCGCGCGCCGCACTTGGAGCAGAGGTGGACGACGTGAGAGGACGACGACGACGACGAGGCCGCGGCCGAGGCGGCGACGTCGGGGCGGGGCGGGGCGCGGCGTTGGGCGACGGGAGCCGGCGCTGCTGCTGCTGCTGCGGCGGCGGCGGCCGCAATTCGAGGAGATGGTGCCTGCGCTCGGCCGCTGCGCACCCGCGCGCCGACACTGGGCCGCGGTGCGCTGCCGCGCGCGTGCATCGCGTTTCGGGCGGATGCCAAGTGGTTTGAACAACAACGCGGAGAGAGCTGATTGCGCGTGTGTGAAGCGCGCTGGCAGGAGCGACGATCGGGGCAGAGGGCCAACACTAGCGAAGAAGTATCGGCGAGTTGGGTAGTAGTGGCATGTCCGGTGCGCGGGGGCAAGCGTGCTGGTGCGCTACTCTTGCAAAGTGCGCGCGGCGGGCTGTCTCGCCGTCGTCGTCGTCGTCACGACGGCGCGCCCGCTCGTCCTTTTTGTGTCCCGCCGCCCTCCCTCGGCGGCCCCCAATGAGCAGCCACCTCAATCAAACATGTATCGAGCACCTAGTGCCGCTCCATCTCCGGACAGTTAGCGGCGCGCGCGCTCGAGGAGCCGCCGCGATGGAGCGGGCCGCGCCGACTCGTGCGCTCGGCCCCTTGGAGTCCCTCCGCCTCGACTTCCGCGCCCTCCGCGAGCTGCCCGTGCGACAAAGCGGCCAGGACGACGACGAGACGCCGATGACCCTGGCGGCGGGCGCCTGCTACGTCCTGCTGCCGCCGACAGCGCCATCGCCGCCGCCGCCGCCGCCGCTCCCGCGCCTCGCCCTGCTCGCCGCGTCGGCGCCCGCGCTCGCGCTCCTCGGCCTCGACCCGCGCGACGCCGAGCGCCGGCCGCAGCTGTACGCCTCGCGCCTGCTCGGCGGCGGCCCGGCAGGCCAGCTGCTCGGCCGCCCGGCGGCGCACGTCTACAGCGGGCACCAGTTCGGATTTTACGCGGGGCTCCTGGGCGACGGCGCCGCCCTGTACTTGGGCGAGGCGGTCGTCGAGGAGGATCGGCCGGCGGGGGGGCCGGGGGGCAGCAGCGGCCAGCCGCACCCCCGCGGCCACCGGCGCCGCCTGGAGCTCAGCCTCGAGGGCGCCGGGCCCACCCCGCTCACGCGCCAGGGCCGCGGCGGCGCGGGCGCGAGCGAGGGCGACCGGCGACCGCCGCCGCCGCCGGGCCGCAAGTCGCTGCTCCAGGCCGCGCGCGAGTTTGCGACGAGCGAGGCGCTCGCGGCCCTGGCGATCCCGACGACGCGCTCGCCGCTCCTGGCCTACTGCCCGGACGCCGCTTGCGCGACCGTCCTGCGCGCCGCGCCCTCGTTCCTGCGCCTGGGGTCGCTCGAGGTGTGCCGCGGCGCCTCGGCGGCGACCGGGCGCGCGGGGCCGTCCGCCGCGTCCTCCTCGGCGGCGTCGGGCCCGCAGGGGCTGCTGCCGCGCCTCGTGGACTACGCGATCCGAGTGCACTACCCGGAGATCTGGCGGGCGTTTGGCGGCGCCGAGGAGGAGGAGGAGGCGGAGGAGGATCCGGGGCTCGAGGACGAGAAGGCGGAGGACGGCGGCGGCGGCGGCGGCGGCAACGACGACGACGGGCCCCCGGCACGCCCCCCCCGCCGCTCATCCTCCTTCCACCTCGCCTCCGACCCCGACGGCCGCGCCGACATGGTCGCCGCCTTCTTGGGGGAGCTTGCCGCCGCGCACGGCCGCACGTGCGCCGCCTGGAGCGCCCAAGGCTTCGTGCACGGCTGCCCGAGCTCGGACAACCTGTCTGTCGGCGGCTTGACGCTCGACTGCGGCAACGGCGCCGCCCGCTTCTTGGGCCGCTTCGACCGCGCGCGCTCGCCCCACCCGCTCGACCTGGCGGGCGGCTACAGCTTTGGCGCGCAGAGCGGGGCCGTGCGGTTTGCGCTCGAGAGGGTGGCCGAGGCGCTCGGGTCGGCGTCGGCCATGTCGGCGGCGGGGATCGCCGGCGTCGCGGTGGCGGCCGCAGGCGGAGGCGGCGGCGGCGGCGGCGGCGGCGGCGGCGGCGGCGGGGTGCTCCCTCCTGCGGCTGCCCCGTCGCACGCGCCCCTCGCTATGCCCGGGGGCGTCGGGCCCGGCCGCGCGCGCCGCGAGCTCGCGCGCTTTGACGCCGAGTACGACCGCGCTTACTTGGAGATGATGCGGCGGAAGCTGGGCCTGATCCTGGTCGCAGACGACGACGGCCAGCAGGGCGGGGCGGCGACTGCGGGTGGCGCCGGGCAGCCGCAGCAGCACCCGCAGCAGCCGCAGCCGCAGCCGCAGCAGCAGCAGCCAGGAGCGGCGGGCGACCGCGCCCTGGTCGCCGCGCTGCTCGACGCGATGGAGGCGACGGGCGCCGACTACGCCGGCACGATGCGCCGCCTGCGCCTGGTGCCGATGTCGACGACGACGACGACGACGAGGAGCCCATCGGCAGCAGCAGCAGCAGCAGCAGCAGCGGGCGACGACGACGACGGCGGCGGCAGCGGCGACGACTTTGGCGGTTTTCTCTCGGAGCGATTCCTCCGCGAGCTCCCGTCGGCCGCCGAGCTCGCCGCCGCCGTCGCCGCCGCCCTGCCCGCGCCCGAGTCCAACGTGCGCGCCCTCGCCGCGCTCGCCCGGCGCGACGCCGCGTTCGCGCACGCCCTCGGGGTGCCGCGCGAGGCGCTCGACGCCCTCCTCGCGCGGCACGCCGACTGCGCGCGGCTGAGAGACGTGGCGGCGCGAGAGGCAGAAGCGAGGAGAGCCGGGGGCGGCAACCGCGACGAAAAGCGCGACGCCGACGCGCGGCGGTGGCGGGCGTGGCTCGTTCGCTACCGCCGGCGCCTGGCCGCCGAGGCCGAGGCCGCGTGCGGCGGCGTCGGCCTCGCGGACGCCGCCGCTCGGGAGGACGCCGTGCGGCGGGCGGGCGAGGCGCGGCGCGCGGCCATGGACGCCGCCAACCCGGCATTCGTGCTGCGCGAGGGCGCGCTGAGGGCGGCGGTGCGGGGGGCGGAGGAGGAGGGCGGCGGGGGCGGGGCGGGCGCGGCGATCCGGGGCTTGCTCGCGCGCCTGCAGCGGCCGTTTGAGGAAGACGACGACGACGAGGACGACTGAATAAAAGTAACAACGCAGTCTTTTCTGGCTTAATGTGGTGGTGGGGGAAGTCGGGGCGCGCGGGGCGCGCGGGGCGCGCGCGCGCGGCAAGAACCTGCCGTTTTTTTTCGACGGACGGCGGCCCACGGCGCTCTGGGGCCTCAAGGCGTCTGAAGCGGCATGTCGCGCACGTCGAGCACGCGCTTGCCGCGCTTCCAGTCAAAGTGCTCGCGGTCGGGCACGGCCCCAAACTCGGGCAGGACGTTGCAGTAGTCGTGGACGCGGGCCGCCTTGGCGAGCACGCCGCCCGTCCGGTAGCCCATGGCCCTCTGCAGCGTGCGGCCGCCGTCGCCCGACTCGTAGCACTCTGCCGCGTCGCGCGCGGCGCGGTCGAGGGCGATGTCCGGGGCGTGCGTGATGTGGCGGATCGGCGTGTAGACGGCGAGGCCCAGCGCGAGGCCGACCATCGCGTAGAGGGGCTGGTTCTGTTGTTAATGTATTTTTGAGCGAGGGAGGAAGGGAGGGGATTTTTTTGGGCGGGGAGGTGTGTGAGCGGGGCTGCGATGTCGCGCGTCGCGCGCGCGCGCGCTCGCATCGCGTGACAACAAGCGGGAACGCGCGGCGCGCGCGCCTTGGGTCGCTTTCTTTCCCGAATTTTGGCGAAGGCCACACGTAGAGCGGTCTCACCTCGACAAGTCCGAAGAAGCGCTTGAACAGCGAGGGGTTGGTGGCGGACCGGAGCGCCATTTTTGGCGGATGAGTGAGAACAAAAAAACACAGGTCGGGTGGTGGTGTTGTTGATGGGCGCGTGCGTGCGTGCGAGGAGGAGGCGCCTTTGCTCGAGAGGGTGCTTTGCTTGAGAGAGTGTTTTGCGTACAAGGTCTTTTCGATGGGATTGAGGAAGCGAGAGTGAACGGAGCGGGGCGGGGGGATTTGTCGAAAGAAATACGTGTCGGGGGGGGGCACCGACAGGTCAGATACGTGTACTCCCGCGCGCTGAATGGCGCTGAATCAATTCCAACGCATCCGCCAGCGGGTCAGATAGTCACTAGTGGACTTGGGTGACCAGAATGGCGCGTCTCTGGCTCGGACTCCACGGTTTGGCTATAGACGCGCGGGGGGCTGGAGGTCTCCCCAGAGGCCGGCCGGGCGCGGCGCCGCCGAACACAGCCGGTGGGCGCGCGCGCGCCGATGCTGCTGCGGTCGTGCCGCGCACCAGGCGTCGGCAGCGAGCGGGCGTCGTGGCGCGGCGCCGCACCAGCAGCAGCAGCAGCAGCAGCAGCAGCAGGAATCCCCGCCCGCCCCACAATCGAGCAGCAGCAGCCGCAGCAACTTCAGCAGCAGCTCTACCAGCACCGGATTGGACGGCGCCGTCGGGGGGGGGGGACGAGCCGCGCGCGACTGTTTTGCGCCCCCCGCCCGCCGGTTCTCTCTCTCCCCCTCCCCCCCAATCAGCAGCTGCGTCCGACGATCGTCTCTTGCGCACACACACAACCGCGCGCACCCACACATCCCCAGAGTCGTTCGCCGCGCGCGCCACAGCATCTCCACCGCACGCTCCTCCCCCCCCTCTCTCTCTCACACACTCGGCCGCGCGCGCGCGCGCACACAAACAACCAATCCGAATCAGCAATGCCGGCCCGCCTGCTCGCGCAGGCGGCCGCGTCGGCCCTGCCCGCGCGCACGGGCGCAGCAAGTACCGCCGCCTTTCTGCTGGGGCGCGCGGCAGTGACGGCGCCTCTGCCGCCGCGGGCCGCCGCCTCTGCCGCCGCCCCGGCCGCCGCCGCGCGCCGCCGCCTGCTCGCCTGCAGCGCCGCCCCCCAAAGCAGCAGCAGCAACGCCCTGCCTCCCCCGCCCGACCTCGCCGAGCTCGCGCGCATGGCCCACGTCGGCGTGACGCCCCAAGAGGCGGCCGACTGGCAGCCCAAGGTCGCGGGCATCGTCGAGTGGTTCGGGCTGCTGGTCGAGGCGGACGCAGCGGCGGCAGCAGCGGGGGGGCCGGCGGCAGCGGCGGCGGCAGCAGGGGGGGCAGCGCCCGCGGCCGGCAGCAGCGGCAACGCCCACCTGCGCGCGGGCGACGCCCCCTCCCCTTCGCCGCCAGAGATGCTGCGCGAGCTCATGGCGGCCCTGCCGCAGGGGGCGCTCGCCGAGGGCGGGCTCGTGCGCGTCCCTCGCCCGGGGGCCGGCGGAGGCGGCGCCGGCGGCGGCGGCGGCGGCGCCGGCGCGGCCT
>Ga0315905_10005998_pt1 | contig 12352 bp, 22 predicted proteins | sample LakEriMetagenome_5_FD_203522 | JGI IMG/M metagenome (GOLD analysis project Ga0315905, IMG submission 203522) | Freshwater fungal communities from buoy surface, Lake Erie, Ohio, United States - Buoy 4 MA121 | ecosystem: Environmental > Aquatic > Freshwater > Lake | place: USA: Lake Erie, Ohio... | reverse complement strand
ATCATCTTTCTTACCAGGGGTAGATCTTAAAGTTCTTAAGCACTGGGCCGTCGCCATCTAAAAGTACATAGTCATAGTTGAACTCAAGTGCGTGCGCAAGGATTGGAAAGATCCATGCAGGTGGATCAATCTCGTGCAGATCATCTAGGTTCTCAGGGACGAAGTAGATACAACCAAAGCCGCCCTTACCTTCATAGATAGGGCCGAACTTCTCATCCTTTAGTGCCTCCTCGCTGGGAGCGTGGGCGGTAGACAGGTGCATGGCGCGAACCGTACATGTAGGTTCGGTGAAGTCGATCGGTGTATTCATTGGAGGGTTGGGGTCGATTTCAAACAGTGCCATTGAGTTTGGATTCTGTAGCTAAGTAGGACGCACGTTTGGCCTGCGCAAGGGCAAGCCTCGTAGTAGCATACACCTCTTGCCATCGTTCGTGTTGGCTGGTGTGACATAGAGTATAGATACGTTCTTTGTCGTCAAACATACGCTTGCTGTTGCACTTAGCGATGTTGAGCCAATCGGATGCGTTCATGTTCAGGATTTAGTGATTTGACCGATGATGAGGAGGAGTACGCCTAGCGCAAATGCAGCGATGTTAAAGGTAACGATTGACGCTGCGATGATTGCCACACCAATGAGGCGAAGCATACGGTTGTTATTAGGTTGTGACATTAGTTGTTGCTCCAGTTCTTGCAAGCGCGGTGGCTGATGTAGTAGTTGGCGGAAGGATCTGCCAGTGTGTATTCTGAGCGAAGGAAGTTAGCTTCACTGCGCGTTTTACATTCGTCAACAGTTTCGAGTTGACGACCTTGGCGGCGTTGGATGTAGAGCATGGTTGTGTGCATTGTGTGATGTGAATGTGTGCTAGGTTGTTGTGTGTTTGGCGCCCCGCGAAGCGGGACTAATCACACTCATCGAGGAACCATTCTGCATCCTTTAGATACAAGTCAAGTTCCTTAAGATCCACAGGTAAGGGAAGATCCTCGCCGAACTGTATGGATGCCCAGCAATACGCTGGCCCATACTCTATGGGATCACGGAAGGTTGCATAACTTACGATGTTGATGTCTTCGACTATCGCGTAGACGATAAGGTTGTCATTGTGCAGTGTGATGTTCTCGATGGTGTGCATCACATGTCCTCCTGTTTGTTGATGAAGTGTTCGTGAATGTGTTTGATCTGTTGATACATCAAGGGATAAGTAACTGCCACGTACTCACATAGATTAACCATAGCATCTATGTGTCTACGTTCCCAGCAGTCAGACATAGCTGCTGTTGCTTGATACTTGAGTGTCTCGATTAATTGGATGTGGGCAGCATAAGCTAAGTCGGTCGCTAGCCTTTGTGATTCACGTTCTCTTAGATAGAGTTCTACATTTTCCCTAGTCGGGATGTTGCACGCCAGCGTGGTTAAATCCTGCGCACGTTGACAAGGGCACAATGCAACATTCATCCATTGTGCGCGGGTCATTCTGTTAGTCATTGTTCGCCCCGGTAGAACAGTTGACGCGAGCCACGTTCAATCTCCCAATCAGTTTCACCCTCAGCATGTGCGTACCAAGTGTGATTCTTCTGGTAGATACCTGCGCCACAGTATGTATGCAGGAGTGCATTAAGACGCGACTTTGTTGTTGGTGTTTGCCATCCACAATCAGACACGTCAATGTTGTTAGGGTCGATGATTGCAATGGTTGAACCGTGCAGTCTTACATAGATTCTGTCGATGGTTGTATCTCCGTGTGGGAAGTTGATGCATTGGACTTCTGTATTATCGAGACGCCAATCGCGGCGCTCGTTGATTGCTGCGATCATTTGCTGTTCGATCTTACGCATGATGATGAAGTGTGATTGTGTTGGTATTGTATGAAGGGCGCCCCGCGTTAGCGGGACTAGGTTAGTTAAAGGTCAGGAATAGTAACGGCCCATGATTACTTCCTCGCCGGACTCATCGGCCCACTTCATAAGTACGCCGCTGAAATAACTGTCGCTATGGTATCCATCCCAGCCCTTAAAGTCGGGATCGTACTTATTAGATACGCACAGAAAGTCTCCCATTGAATACCACCAGCCGTGGTATTTAACGAACGACTCATCACGGAATTCCTCATCCGTGAGGAAGTCAAACTGTGAGCGCACAGCTTGATTGTTGAACAACACAAAACCCGGTACAGTCTGCCGTGGCTTGTTGTTAGTCTTGATCGTTAGGGTCACTGTGACAATCCTCCTGTGAGTGATAATGTGACATGAAAGCCCCACACTATACAGTGTGAGGCAATAGCTGGGCCAGGGATTGCACCTAGCCTCCCGCTTTAACGGATCAGCTACCGTAACTCTCTACAGTTACAGTTACATCCTGCACCTTGGGATCATAGAAGTAACGTTCCTTCCACTCTTGTGCATCGGATTGTGTGTAGCAAACCATGCCACACCCGATAACAGTTTGAGACTGATACTCAGGTTTATAGGTGGCACTGACTTTGTAGAGTTTGAATGACATTGTGATGGTGTGAATAGGTTAGTTCAGTGCTCTTGCTTTAAGTTAGAGAGTGGAACAAACTTGCTAGTTGCATAACACCAGACAGAATCCTTACCGATGTTTCCTGCTACTACATTTGCAGGGCCTCTATAAGATACAGGGCGATTACTCCTGTATCGTATAAAGTATGGATGCGTTTTACATACCCATTGCTCTGTCCGCAGTTGTTGCATGTTTCCACCACGATCCATGTAAATGAGAAAGTTTGTAGGCATTGTGAATGTGCAGTTGGGTTAGTTAAATGTGTACGGCGCTCCGCGAAGCGGAACCGATCAATAATCAGGCGTGGCCAATGCAACGCGCCGAGACAAACAAACCCCTTCGATGATGTCGCGCTTCAGTTGTTCCTCACGGATAAACTGTTGCGTCTGCTCTGTATCCTTATCGACACTATTAGACAATGCGCGGATTGTCACCACGCTATTAGCCCACCAACGCTGTAGTTGTTCATCCGTCAGCATACATACAAACGAATGGAATACATCCATCACAGTATTGATGGACTCTTGGTTAATACGATTGCGGAAAGTGCGGTTCATGGTGTTAAGTAATGCGGGAAGAATGATGATAGAGCTTTGCTGATTGTGTCAGCCGTGATACTCTACGTGATACGTAATGGGGATTGAATCGTTACGTTGATTCTTGTCTGCGTTACCACAGTTCATCGCGTGGCAGAAGTCAAGGGCGCTGTAAATGTCATCGAATGATCTATACCATCCGCAGCTAGGTTGTTTGCCGTCATCATGATGCACAGTTTGAATGATGTTAAACATGATCTGTATGCGAGTTGGGTTAGTTAAAAGTCAGCGTTTGATCTGTGCTATCGGATAACGTTGGCGCACAATAGCTACAGCGTCATCACGATCGGATGCGCGGATGTAGTCATCCCACAATCCATCTTCATCCTGCACATAATACAAAGGCGCACCACAACCAAAGTAAACACCACCCCGAATGTATCCCCCTTGGTTGATACGTTCGCGGCGGATGTACACCTTGCCGGTGTATTCCTTGCACAGTTGCGCAACTTCACTGGGCCACATGGTCATAACATTCACCAGCGATTGAGCTGGCAGCTAACAACAAGTGAGGGTGAATCCCTCAGGGTGGGATACATAATCCCACCGGGAGAGAATCAATTAAGTGTGAGAAGATCCGTCCGGTCTAACGCAACCATACAGATTGCAGTTAGGCAGATAACCAAACAGATAAACTTCATTTGACTCATCATTGATCTGCTCAACCATAGGTTTCATTTGCAGAATCAAATCCCGAACAGACTTATTGAGCCGCGTGGATTGAATCGCAAACCAACGCCATTGTGCATCAGTCAGTAGATTTGCAACGTCATCATTGATGACATCATCGACAACAATAGGAGCGCGGTAGTTCATGAGATTAAGTTGCGATGGGTTAGTTATAGATCAGCGGGGAAGTTTGGCCGCTTGCTTACGCTGAAGGCCCGCAGCTTTACGTGCAATGGCTTCGATTTGCTTGGCAGTCATGATGAATCACCTGTTAATGCAAAGTGGATTTGTGAGGGTGAATCCCTCAGGCAAGATGTATGAAACATCCTGCGGGAGAGAATCAATGTAGGCAGACTAGATACAGTTGGAAGGATAGCGTCATGATCACAAAGGATCAATGCATGATCAAAGAATGATCCAGTCTGCCGACAATGTACATTTAATCAGGCCCCCCATAAAGAGTCAGCCTGACAGTATGCGTGAAACATAATCAGCGCACAGATTAACTACAGATCACACAGTTACCTAGGCTTAGATACATTGTCTCGCCATCGTGAGACTACCGCTCAGTGGGAAACAATGCAGACCGGCGTGGTTACAATAACCAAACCAGTTAGCTATAGGTACAGTGTGCCACTGTAACTAACCTGCACGCTGACAATGTAGATACATTGTGCTCGCTGACAGTAGCGTATTGAAGTTACATTAAACTTACAAAGCCTAACGTATAATCCGGGATGATAAAATCAGTTCCATGTAAAGTAGAACCTACGTTTGCCCCTCTAAACTATACGCGGACAGTATAGGGTTAATGTAACTAACGGACGCAACGTAAGGGCCTTTCGGGCAAGACACTAGCCTCAGGCTTCCCTTAGCTTGACACGCAGGCCAAACCGGGTGAGCGGAGGGTTCTAGTGCGCAGAGGGTCGTTAGTCGGAGTTCCGATGTCCTCTGTCTGGCTACTAGCCTCAGGGGGGTTACGCATATCGCTACGCGGCCACGTTGGTTTCATACCGGCCACCCGCAATCTCTCCCCGAAGGAATACTTTCTGCGGACGCTAGGTCTACACGCCAACGGGCCACGGTCGTCGCGACTGCGGTCCTATGTCTGGCCTCTCGGCTTCCCCGATCGGCTTGTGCCCAGTTTGATCACAGCAGGATCCCCCGTTCCGCAAGCTTGTGACGGTTTGCCGATTGGCACACTCCCATGGGGTTGGGGCAAGGGCAGGGAAGGAACTGCGCACACGCACACGCACCCGCGTATGTAACGCGCACACACGCACACATGCGGGCACACGCACGCACACACGCACGCGCCCACGCGCACGCACGCGTTTATAAATAACTCAGGCACCCCCCCCATAGTGTGATACAACAGATACGTTGTTGTAGCTAACTCACAAAGTATAAAGAATAGCTAACTGGTTTGTATAAGCTTATGCTTACGATTACGATTGCACTCCGGTTGTTATAGCTCACCGCAATCGGCCTTTTTTTTATACGCGCGCGTTTCACGTCGGGGGCGGCGAGAAGGTTTTTGGTAGCGAGCGGGTAAAACGGGGTCAAAATCTCTGGTATCAGCATAGTAACAGGGGCGCAAATGCGCAAAACGCCGCGTGGCTACTGCCAAATGCGCCTTTCAAGTCTTTATGGGGTGCTGTTTTTTATGTGCGTACGGTGACTTAGGCGCCTAGAAAAAAATTTCGGCGCGGAAATGCTGCCTAGAATATTTTTAGTCTTCTATGAGCCCTATGACTGGCACTAAAGAGGAGCGTATTCGCAAGCTTGAAGCGGCCCTTGCCGTTGCTGAGCGGGTCAAAAACGGGTTTTTGGCGGCAAACCTGCGGGAAGCGTTGCGTGATGCGCTACGCGAGGTCTGACTAACTTCTAATTTGCTCCTAATTTGACTCAAATTAGGAATGCGTTAGGTTTTTGGCTAAAGTTTAACCAGTAACACCTCCTAAGCCTCTCCACGGAAGCTCAAACCTGGGGGTCACTACTCAAGAGCCCAGTCCCCTGTACGTCCTTGAGGCGTTTCACGGCTGGGCCATCCATTCCGAAGTATTAGCTCGTGCAGCTTTTCAGTTAATACTTCAAAAATCGAGAATCACTAGGTCGATTAGACTGACAGCAAGGGTTTTTTAGGGGATTTGCCGCGTGGCGTTAGGGCAAGAAGCTGATCAGTCGTTGTCGGACGTGCGGTTTGGCGACATCGTGCGAGCTTACGGTCCTGAAGCTTCGCTTGGACTGGTTGTTGAGGAGTTTGCGGACGCTCCAGACGATCCTTTTGTCGCCACGTCCGCTGCCAAAGTGTTTCTGAAACAGTATTTGAACGCGCTTGGGGACGTTCCGTCTTTCCGGTAAGCTGTTTGTCTCGCTGCAGTTAGCTCGTCGTGTCTTGTGCGCGATTTGTTTAGCTACAGTTATGCGCTCGTGGCCGAATGGATTAGGCAGCATCCTTCTAAGATGCCTCATGGGGGTTCGAATCCCTCCGAGCGTGTTTACACTATATAATTTGTATGTCTTTGGAACGTCTTTTATCTTCTGTAAAAGTATCTTCAGAGTCTGAGTGTTGGGTTTGGCAAAAGAGTACAAATAGTGCTGGCTACGGTCAGCTTATGGTTAATAAACGTTATTGGCTCGCACACAGATATTCATATTATCTCCACTTCGGTTTTATTGAATCTTCAGTTTTAGTTAGGCACCTTTGTCATAATTGTCGGTGTGTTAATCCTTCGCACCTTTGTGCCGGAAGTAATAAAGATAACTACTGGGATTCACGTTCAGTACATTTAAACTCGGCATTAAATAGGCGTAAGAAGTGGATTATTAACGGCGTCGTGTATAAAACGTGCAGAGAAGCTCAATCTGCTACAGGTATTTCGTATAATAGTTTAATTAAACATACTGTTAATGAAGTTTTTGATGTTGAGGCGTATCGTAGTAATTGTGCGAAGTCTGGCGTATTACCTAAGATCTAAGCGGTCGGTCGCTGGTTCGAGCCCAGCCGTGGGTGTTCGTTGTAGACTCTATTTATAGATATAGGTATCTAAAGTGCCTGAAGGTAGAGAAAACTGGCGCAGTTTCGTTGATTCTGCGGATATACAGCCTTTAGGTAATGTGTATGGGTATCAACTGGAGATACCGTTTACTGAATCTTCTTATACAACTCAAAGACGTACTAACTTTTTTGATGATCCGCGCAATTTAAGGGGTCTTTTAGGCAATATCACGTTCGACGAAGCTGGAAATCGGTTAGACGATGCTACAGCATTTCAAAACGCTTTTAGAGTAAAAAGAGATATAAGAGGTAATCCTAAACTTGTACAGGATCTTAGCTCGGTTCATCCCTCTGATATGTCTGCTTTAGAGGATGCTTATTCTCTAAGGCAGCTTTTTGGGGAAACGCCTGGAGCTTATGGGAGCCGAAGTCACTTAAAAAATATTTCTACCTTACTTAGCCGTGGAATCCCCGACCCAACCACGGGTAAGCGTTATCGCACGTCAATTGGCGGCGGAGGTTTAACGAATGAACTTAGTCCTTTTGAGCGGACAGCTCAAACAGCCGTTAACTTGAGCCCTGATATTTTAAGCGCTGATATTGAGTTTCTTCAAAGACCTGATGTTGTTTCAAAATTTGCACGTCAGTCTGAGCTAAATCTATCTAACGACCCTTTGGTTAGAGCTGGGCAAAACTTAAACCAACGTTTTGGATCGTCTGCTTTAAACGCTCCTATCGAGGTAGAGATTCCTGGTGATTATGATAATGAGTATTTTAGAACTCTAATTAATAGAAATGATTTAGGTGTTACTGAAATCGGTAGCGGAGATTCTGCTTCGTTTCCCGGTGAATTTGCCGAACGCTTAGGAAGGCTTCAAAACAATCCGAGCTTTGATTCTGACTATGTATATAACTACCTTAGATATAACCGTAGCCTGCCCACCGACGCTTACGATACTGAAGCTGAAGCTCTTAGAAAGAAGAACAGTGCTCGTAACGCTGATTATGATGGAAGATCTGCTAGTGAGGTCTATAAGTTTGCCGGTGAGTACCCTGAGGTATCCCGTGTATTAGAAGGGTACGCTCAAGGTAGTCGAATATCAAAAGAAGATTTAAACAAATACTATAGTGATTATATTCCAAAATCTTATGAAAAGTTACCCTACGGTGTTTTAGAGGATATAAATGCAGGGTTAAAGTCTATTTCACTTGACGACCCAAATCTCGCTGACGTACGTAACTCGTTTAGGAGTTCTGTGCGTAATGAAGGGATTCCTACGGCAGTAGCTCGGTTGGCTAACAATTCTCTAGTAAATATACGAAATCAGAAAGTAAAAAAGGCAGCTGAGGACTTTATACGTAGTTATATACAAGAAGCTAGAGAGAATCTTATTGACGTTCCCACAAGAACAGCAGGCGTGGGCGGAGGGGAGTATTCAAATCTAGGTGGGACGTACGATAAAGCTCTAGAAAAACTAAGTTTTTTCGATCAACCGTATATACCTGATGATTTTGAACCTGTTATTTCTGAGACATTTTATTCTAATGAGGGTAAACCGTACAGAGTAGATATAAATAGAGACCCAAACGCTTATGCGTTGTACTCTAGAGACATGAATGAGTCTGTGTTAAAAATGCTTGAAGATAAACCTTATGCCGGGGTATATAACATCGACTTTACTGTAAACGATTCTTATGGTGATGTAAATGCTCCGCCGGAAGTGAAGCAAGATATTATGAACTTTGTAACTAATAACTTTAGACGAGGCCTTCCTTTAGGTGCTGTCGTTAGAAACAATCCAGCGAGTAATGAGTCCACTAGGAACCGACCAGAATCCGGTAACAAAAGAGCACTTTGGTATCAAAAAATGGGTTTTGGTGCCGACACTGTTCAAGGTCAGTACGGATACATAGATCCTGATACCGGATCCACTGTACCTATTCAGCCTTTCCGCGCACCGTTGTCTGAAGGCAAGGACACGTACAAACGCAGTTATTACTCAGTAGATCCGATAAACGCCGCCGTGGCAGGCGCACGAGAGTTGACTGCCGGGATTAAACGAGCCCCTTCTGCTCTCCTTCCCGGCGCGGCTGATCTTATCCCTAGTCCTGAAGCAATTCGAACAGGGTATCAACAGGGGCCTGCGGGAATGGGTAGGCAGATGGCAACCGAGTTTGTGCAGAGTCTTCCTGCTGCTGCGGCTTCTGCTGCTGTTTTAGCCACGCCGGTCGCTGCTCCTTTAGCTCCCGGTATTGGCGCTGGCATGGTTGGGGTTGCTGGTACTCGCGCTTTGAATGAAGTTGTGAGGCAACAGACTGGTGAAGGTATTGTTCCCAAACTTCGGCAGACGATCGGCACCGCACCCAGAACTGGTGTTGCAAACAGAGCTGCTCCTGTCGCAACAAATTTACAACGAGCTATAGGAACACCTGCTGTACAAAACGGTAAGACTGTGTACTGGGCAGGGCCTGACTATGGTTGGCAGAGCGGTTCTTCCTTTAATAAAGTCCGAGATTTAGTGATTGCTCGGGAAACTGTTGCGCCCACACGACGTAACCTCGGTTCTCGTCCCGCTGTCATTCCCCAGATTCGTCCGTTGAATCCAGCACAGCGTGCTGAGATGCAACGTCGGCAAAAGCGCAACGAGCTACAAAGACGTGTGGACCTAGCTAACGAGCAGCGCAACATCTGGCGCGGTGATCTTGGCCTGACTGAGTTCTTAACTGGGCGGTAATCTGACTTCTTAAAGATGCAGGAAAGCCGCCCTTTCGAGCGGCCCTCCGAGAAGTTGTGGGAACTTCACGCAGAATCTTAGCGTCAAACCATCTCGACGTGGGAGATGACGTAGCCTTCTGCTAGTAGTTGCTTTTTTCGCTTAGGTAACTCTTTCTCTGGTACGTCGATCAGTTGGAAGATGCCAGAGCGATAGGCGTGGATCCGAGCCAACTGAATCATTAGTCCTTCAAGCCGCAACCTATAGAATACAGCAAAGGAGTTCCTTAGGCATAAATTTAAGTCATGCAGCCTTTTCCTACTAATGAAGTTGTTGGTGAAGTTTCTACTCAGTTAGACGTTCCCTATTGGACTAGACGTACTTTATATCCTCGAAAGTTTGGTTATACCTACGGGCAATTAAATACTCCTGAGGCGGGGTCTTTTGTAACTGAGAATTTTCAACTTGGTCCCGGCGGACTCCCCGTGGGGGGCGTCGATTCTTTTAAAGCTAGTCCGGTAGGTGCTTCGTTATTACGCTCTGTAAAAGAAAGTACTGGTAAAACTGTTTTAGTTAAACCTATAACGCAGGAACTCCAAAAGACTCTAAATCTGCCTGAAGGTGCCGGTGGAGTGTATTTCGCAGCCCACAAAGAGTATGGTCACAGTAATCCCACGACACGAGCTGTATATGTAGACCCGGAAACTGGCTCGAATCTTTTTGTTCTTGCGCATGAAGCCGGACACGCTGTTGATCCTGGCTTAGCGACTCAGAACAAGCTGATTGCGTCTCAGGAGCCCATGAGAGTTAAAACTTTTGAACGGAGTGGTGCAAAGAAAGATCCGTATACATTTTTGAGTTCATTTATGCAAGAGCCTTTAAGTACTGCTTCGGAGGAGGCGTTTGCTCAAAGATTTGCAATTGATCAGCTCAATAAGATAGGCGTAGATACAATTGGTGCGCTTCAAGATGATTGGTATAAAGGGTATCCTGCATCGAAAGTTGTTGAAGGTTTAGATAATGCTAAAGATTACTATGTATATGAGCGCACTGGGGCTAACCCGCACCGCCCCGTAAGTGAATTCAGTGCTAATGCGGTTGTGGACGATCGCGGTAAGATTGTTGATCAATTTTTGAACTTGGCTCTAGATAAACGATATAGAGAGCAAGAGGAGTTGTTGCGTCAACGTGGCCGACAGGATATTGATCGTGTTCTCGGTCCTTATGCGAATGTAGACTAGACTTAGGAAAAATCTGTAGAGCTGTGGCGTACGGGTCTATTGCTGATTTCATGGCTGACCAAGGGATGATGGCAAAAGTCCCTGATCTGCGCAATTCCACGCTTCGCGGTGTACAGAGACCTGCGGACAGAAGAATAATAATTCCCGGAGAAGATCAAGAAGAAATTGATCGCGTGTACGGACCTCGCACGCCTCGCACTCCTGTAAGATTGCAGTTACCGCAAGCTGATATGCAGGAGCAGTTACGTTCTCCTGAGCCTCCTGTGCGTAAGGCGGCTACCGATTTGATGGAAGAGTATATCGCTCAAGTTACCCCTAAGAATATGGGGTACGGTTTTGAAGCTGATATGGGCGGTACGTTCGGCGGCCCTGATGGTGTGTACATCCGGGGCACGTCTCCCGAAGAACAGGGTTACAGGGAAGGGCAGTTTGAACGGATGAAGGAAAGAATGGGCAATCCTTTCCGGGGCGTGTGATCAGCTCTTAATACACCAGAGTTGCCAGCCGGTACAAAAAGCCTTTTCGAGACAATCTAGGGCGTTCAGTGCACCATCTGCACCACTTCGAACGTCCTCGTGGCCATAATCGTCAATGATGACGGCCCCACCACGCCGAACATGGGGTACGTAAAGGGCGATGTCACGACAAACGGCGGTTGGAGTGTGCTCCCCGTCGATGTACAGGATGTCAATTTCCTGGTTTTGCTCCTGCAGGGTGCGAGCAAAGTCGGGATATAGGTCCCATGAGGCGCCTTTCAGTACTGTAACTTTGCCAGGATGCTTACTTTTGGCGATATTTGACTTGGCTGTGTACTCAATTTGATCCAGCGTGGGGAAATTTTCTCGTGCCTGCTGGTATTCGATGTTTCCTAGGAAGGGATCGATGCAGTACAGGCGGCTGTCGGGGTGATCCATCCAGTTATCGGACCACCAGCATGATGATGCGCCTTCATAGACGCCAATTTCAACGATGATTCGCTTTTCGTCGGGTTTGAAGTGCAGTTTTTCGGCTGTGGGTTCCTGGGATACCTTGTAATACGCCCCTGTGAGCTGCTCGTACCAGTTGTGGGCAAGCTGATATTTCTGATCGAGAAGCAGTTGCACGTTTTTCTGGGTCTGTGTCCGTATACTACCAGTGTTCTGTTGGTCTGGATTGATGCCCCGCCCGTTGTTCTACGTGATTCAGGAGGAACTGGATCTGTATGGGAGCATGTGGCCGCCTAAGTTGTCTATGTTATTGGAGCTGATTGCGGATAAGGTTGAGAAACGAGGTGATAAGGGGTGGGATCTGGATCCGGGTGAGACGGCAGAGTGGTTGCGAGAAGAAGCCAGACTGGCACGCGAGGTTGATTAGTTAGCTATTCGAATGTGCGGTTAATCACGTCATGACGGCAGCCGTGGTATATCCTGAGGCACGATGCCGGGCTAGCTCAGCGGTAGAGCAGCGCTTTTGTAAAGCGAAGGTCATCGGTTCAAATCCGTTGTTCGGCTTGTCTTGGGTAATACCACGGGTGCTGGGTTTGTATGGTTTAATCTGTTGTAGCTGTTACTGGGCCTAGGTTTGTATCAGTTGGAAACAGTGTGCCCTACATGCGGCAACGGGTTTGTGCTCCG
>Ga0315905_10005997_pt1 | contig 12352 bp, 11 predicted proteins | sample LakEriMetagenome_5_FD_203522 | JGI IMG/M metagenome (GOLD analysis project Ga0315905, IMG submission 203522) | Freshwater fungal communities from buoy surface, Lake Erie, Ohio, United States - Buoy 4 MA121 | ecosystem: Environmental > Aquatic > Freshwater > Lake | place: USA: Lake Erie, Ohio... | reverse complement strand
GCGGGGGCGTGTAGGGGCCTGTCTCCGGCGGTGGATCGGCCTGTTTCTGGCGCGCGCGCAGCGCCGGCGTGATCAGCACGGCGATCAGCAGCACCAGAATCAGCAACAGGATCACGCCGCCCAAGACCGAATTCCCTTCACTTCCACTCCAGCGCGCCGCCGCGCAGTGCTTCCGCCGCGCGTGACGTACCGGGACCGCCGGCCACGTCATGCAGCGTCAGACCATCATATAGGGTCACCGGCCCCCGGCGCAGCCCCTTGCGCGCACGAACCAGCACCCTGCCCGCGACAGCCCCCGGCGCCGGCCTCACCGGCAGGATCTCGATCTCGCCGGTCCGCGGCCCCAGCAATTCCAGCAGGTCGCCCAGCGCCGCGGCCCGGTGAATCATCGTGATCCGCCCGCCCGGCCGGGTGACATGGTGCAGGAAGAGGATCCAGGCCTTGAGCGGGGTCTCCGCAAGATACGCGGCCTGCCGCCCCGGCGATGGCGCGCGCACGGCCCCCGGGTCGAAGAAAGGCGGGTTGCTGAAGCTCTGGTCGAAGCGGTTTTCAAGCTCGGCCGGTCGTTCACCGACATCGTGCTGGACCAGTGTCACGCGCTGTTGCTGACCGTTGGCGGCAACCCCAAGCTGCGCCAAGGCCAGCGCGCCAGGCTCCCGCTCGAAGCCAGTCAGCGAACACCCCGCCAACCTGTGGGCCGCACAGAGCAAGGCCGCGCCCGCCCCACACCCGGCTTCCGCGATCGCCCCCCCCTCGCGCGCTGCCAGCGAGGCCGCCAGCAGCACAGCATCCATGCCGGCGCGGTACCCCTCCGCCGGCTGCACGACGGTCACGGCGCCGTCGAGAAACCGGTCATGCGTTATGTCCGGACTTGTCACGTGGGTTCATCATCCGGATCGAAATCCGGCACGTCGTCGTGCGGCCGGTCGAGTTCCTCCAGCGCCAGTTTGGCGCGCCGCTCATATTCATCCGGAACGAGAACCCGGCGCTCGAAGGCCGAGATACCCCCCTCGACAGAGGAGATAAACCTGTCCGCCACAAAGGGATGACACCCCGCGCGTGTCAGCAGGACAACGGCGTAGTCGAGCCGTACTGGGTCGTTGGTGCGCAGGACTTCGATCATTCTCGCGACAACTTGCCACGCCAATGGCGGGACGGGAACCTGTTCGTTGACCGGCTTCTCAGGCGAGAAATATCCTATATCAGCATCGGACGTTTTAGTCGTGTTGCAAGCGCAAGGGATACCCATTGGCCCTGCACGCCGAGGTCCAGAAGCAAGACCCATCGCCGGGCCTGTCGCCGTCCACGCCAATGGATCGGCTGATGGTTCTGCTGGCGCCGGAGCTTGCTGATGTCGAACGCCTGCTGGCCGAGCGGGCGGCGAGCCCTGTCGCCACCATACCCGACCTTTCGAGCTATCTGATCGCCGCCGGCGGCAAGCGCCTGCGCCCGGTGCTTACCCTCGCCTCCGCCCGCGCGGTGGGCGGCATTGGCGGTGACGCGGTTTGCAAGCTCGCCGCCGCCGTCGAATTCATACACACCGCCACGCTGCTGCACGACGATGTGGTCGACGATTCCGACCTGCGCCGCGGCAAGGCCGCCGCCAAGAATGTCTGGGGCGCGTCCGCCTCCATCCTCGTCGGCGACTTTCTCTTCGCCCGCTCCTTCACGCTGATGACCGAGACGCGCGACCTGCGTATCCTCGACATTCTCAGCCGCGCCTCCTGCGTCATCGCCGAGGGCGAAGTCCGCCAGCTCGCCGCCATCGGCAAGCCGGATCTCGCCCTGCCGGAATACATGGCCATCGTCGAAGCCAAGACCGCCGCCCTGTTCGAAGCGGCCGCCCGCGCCGGCGCGTACACGGCCACCGATGACGACGACGCTGCCGACGCAATGGGTGAGTACGGCCGCCGCTTGGGCCGCGCCTTCCAGATCGTCGACGACCTGCTCGACTATGGCGGCCTAACCTCCGTCATCGGCAAGGCGGTTGGTGATGATTTCCGGGAAGGCAAGATCACCATGCCCGTCATCTATGCGCGGGAAGCCGGCAGCGCCGCCGACCTCGAATTCTGGGACCGCGTGATGGGCGAACGCGACCAGCGCGAAAGCGACCTCGCGCACGCTATCCACCTGATCCGCGCCACAGGCGCCGCGGAGCGCACGCTCGAAACCGCGCGCATGGAAGCGGCCGCCGCACGCGCCGCCCTCGCCCGCGCCGCACGCGGCCCCTGCCACGACGAACTCGCCGGGCTTGCGGATCAGTCCGTGAACCGCGCGTTCTGATCGCTACAGCACGTCCGCGCCAACCAGCCCGTTCGCCACGCCCGCGCGCCGGATGCGCCAGTGCACCCAGATGCTGATGGCCAGCAGCGCGATGAACGCGATCACAGGCGCATAGCCGCCGAGCATCGTCGCACCGACGGCCACCACCGCCGCATTCAGCGCCCACACCGCATGCACGCCCGCGATCTGCGAATGCTTCAGACCCGTCTTCAACGCGATCTGGTAGCTGTGATCGAGGTGCGCGACCCACAGCTTCTTGCCGTGCTTCGATCGCCACGCGAGCGTCAGCAGAACGTCCGACAGGAAGGGCAGCAGCAGAATCGCCGGCACGAACAGCAGATCCGGCCGCAGCCGCACCAGCTCCAGCCCCAGCCCGCCCAGAAGCGCCCCAGTGAACAGGGCGCCAGCGTCGCCGACATACAGCAGCCCCTGCACGTTCCAGACGAGAAACCCCGCCAGCCCGCCCGCCAGCGCCGCCGCGGCGAGCGAGATATGCCACGCGCCCGTCGCCGCCCCGCACGCCGCCAGCCCCACCGCCGCCACACACGCCATTCCCATCGACAGGCCGTTGGCGCCGTCCATGAAGTTCACCGCATTGACCACGACGATCAGCCACAACGCCGATCCGGCAATCGCAAGCATCAGCGGCAGTTCAAGCGACGCCCCCGGCCAGAACCCCATCACATCTGCGCGCAGGCCAAGCGCCGCCATGCCGATGGCGACAGCGGCGATCAGCGCCAGCTTCACGATCGCACGCAGCTTCAGGATGTCGTCGGCAAGACCCACCGCCAGCACCGCAATTGATCCGATGCCGGCGACGATCAGTGCAGGATCGTACCCGAAACGCGAAACCTCCGCATACGTCGCGAACGCCAGCGCGGCCGACAACGCGACCGCCAGACCGCCCGCCGTCGGCACCGGGGCCTTCTGTAGCTTGCGCGCTTCCGTCGGCGCATCGACGATCCGCAGCGTGATCACCACACGGCAAAGCAAGGCCGAAGGCGCTGCCGCCAGGGCGAACACCACCAGGATGTGCCACAGCTCAATCATGAGAGGGCTCAGTCATCGACAGGAACCGGCGGCGCGCCCCGGAACGTCGTCGCCTTCACCCAGTATTTCTTCTTCGCCTCGCCGATCGCCGCGGCAGCCGCCGCAGCTTCCGCGTCGCTCCCGAACAGCGCAAAGCACGTCGGCCCGCTGCCCGACATGCGCGCCAGCAGGCAACCCGGCTGCGCCTGCATCAGCGCCAGCGAGCGCCCGATCTCGGGGCACAGCGCCAGCGCCGCCGGCTGCAGGTCATTGCGAAACTCGGCCAGCCCAATCGCAAAACGCTCCGCGTCCTCGCCCCATGGCGGCTCCATCTCGCGAAACGTGCGGTTGGCGCCCATCCGGTCGAACCGGTCGAACACCTTGCGGGTCTCCAGCATGATCCCGGGATTGACCAGGATCGCCGGCAGGTCCGGCGCCGCGACATCGATCAGCTGGTCCCCCGTCCCGCGCATCACCAGCGGCCGCTGCCGCACGCACGCCGGCACATCCGACCCCAGCTGAATCGCGATGCGCTCCAGCGCCGCCTCGCCAAACTCCACGCCCCACATCTCGTTCAGCACGAGCAGGGTCGCCGCCGCATCCGACGACCCTCCTCCCACGCCGCCCGCGATCGGCAGCACCTTGTGCAACGTCAGCCCTGCGCCAAGCCCCGTACGATCGCACGCATCGCGCAACGCCATTGCAGCCGCGAGCACAAGATTGTTCGGCGCATGCTTCAGCTGCTTGGCCCCCGGCCCCTCGACGCTCAGCGACACATGCGGCGCCGGCCGCGCAAGAATGCGATCCGCCGCTCGCGTATCGGCAAACATCACAAGACTATCCACCGGATGCAGCCCGCCTGGGCCCGGCGGCCCGACATGCAGGTAAAGGTTCACCTTCGCCGGCGCCCACGCCGTGGAGAAGTTCGCGCGATCTGGACTCAGGCTCATGGGCGCGAAGCTAGACGCGCTCCCGGCATCGCTGGCAAGCCCTTCTCGAGCTTCTCGCGCAGCGTGATCTCGCGCGCGGCCTCCGGCTTCAGGCGGAGGGCGGCGAGCCATTCGAATCGCGCATCGTCCTGACGGCCGCTGCGCCAGTAGGCATCGCCAAGATGATCGAGAATCTCCGGATCGATGGGCGACAATTCAGCCGCGCGTTCGAGATGCTCGATCGCCACATCGTAATGCCCAAGCTGGTAGTGCGCCCATCCGAGGCTGTCGACGATATAGCCCTGGTCGGGACGCGACTCCGCCGCGCGCGTGATCAGCGCCAGCCCTTCCTCGACGCGCTTGCCCTGTTTGATCCAGCCATATCCGAGATAGTTGAGCAGCTCCGGCCGGTCAGGCTCGATCGCCATCGCGGCCTTCAGGTCTTCCTCGGCGCCGGCCCAGTCAGCGGCCTCGTTGCGGACCGTCGCCCGCGCATACAGCACCATCCAGTCCGCGCGCCCGCGCGCCGTATCCGCTGCAATCACCAGGTCGTAAAGCTTGCGCGCCACGTCGAGCCGGCCATTGAACCGGTTGAGGTCGCCCGCACGCACCAGGATTTCGCGCCGCTGCGACAGCGACAGCGCGCGATCTCCCATCACGAGAGCTTCAGGGGGCTTTTCCTCCGCATTCAGGATCGCCGCCGCTTCCATCCGCGCGTCCGCAGCCCACGCCGTTGAATCGGGAATGGACTGCAGCACGGCCAGCGCCGCATCCGGCCTGTCCTGCCGCGTATAGGCATCCGCCAGCGCAAAGCGCGCCGCCGCCAGATCCGGATCGAGATGCAGCACCAGCGCGTGCCGCATCGCCGACAGCTCCGGGCTCGACCGCACCAGCCCCGTGCCCGACACGACGAACATCGCCATCGCCGCGCCGCTGCGCGCCGTCAGCTTCGGCCGCACAATCTTCCGGCCAGCGTCCAGATCCGCCAGCACGCGCGCGACGCCAGGCCCACCTTCATCGTCACCGCCCGCCGCCAGCGCGATCAGATCGCGCGCGCCTTGCACATTCCCGCGCGAGGCCTGCAGGCTCGCGCCCAGCGTCGCCACCGCATCCCGCGTCGCCAGCGGCATGCGCAGCGCCTGCCGGAAGAATTCCGCCGCCTCATCGTCGCGGCCCGCCTGCATCAGCACCATCGCCTTCAGCGCCGCCTGCTCGCCCGCCACCATGCGCCGCCCCGGCAGCTGATCGGCCTCGACCACGCCCTTCTGCGCGTTCTCGACCGTCGCAAGCCAGACAGACAAAAAGCCCGCGAGGTCAACATTCAGCGCGCCAAGCACCGGCTTGCGCAGCCGCGTCTGCGCCGACTTCAGCCGGCCTTCCGCGATGTCGTCGATGATCAGCGCCAGCTGCGCGCTCGGCGCATCATCCGCCGCGTCGGCCGGAGCCCCGCGCGCCAGCTTGACCGCCGCCGCCGCATCGCCTGCCGCCAATGTCGAGATCGTCGCGCGTTCCAGCAGGCCCGGATCGCCCGGCGAACTCGTCCACGCGCGCCGATAGTACGTCGCGGCCGAAGCCGGATCGCCTGTCATCACCGCATAACGGGCCGTGATGAAGTCGGCATATTCCTGCTGCGTGCGCAGCTCCTCCAGCATTGCTTCCGAGAACCATGGCGGCGCCGCGGGCGACATCGCGCATCCGCCGAGCGCCAGCGCGGACAAGGCCGCCCCTGAAAACAATGCTAGCCGCGCCCGGAATCCGGGCGTCAATGTTCCTGACCACATCAGCTCACGTTGCCTCAAGCCGTTCGCCGCATCAACCGGCAGGTACGGTTAAGGATCTGGCCAATCAGGTCAGGAAACCCTCAGATATCGCTGGTGCTTTCGTCCCGCGGGTTCAGCGGAACCTCGGGCGTGTCGCGGCGCACAGGCGGCGGCGTATTCAGCCCGTCGCGCAGCTTCGCCTCGATCCGGGCCACACGCTCGGCGGGCGGGTAGGCCGTCAGCGCCTCGCGCCAATGCTTGCGCGCCTCATCAGGCTCGCCCAGGCGCCACTTCACGTCGCCCATGTGATCCGACAGCTCCCAGTGCCCGAACGGATCGTAGGCCTCCAGCGCCATCTCGATGAAGCGGTTCGCTTCGCGAAAATCGCCATACTGGTAATAGGCCCATCCGATCGAATCGAGCAGGTTCGGCTCGTCCGGCGTCAGGCGGATCGCCTGCTTCAGCATGCGGAAACCTTCGTCCAGCTCCGCCGCGCTCGCATGATCGTCCACGAGCGAGTATCCGAAATTGTTCATCAGCCCGGTATTGTCCGGCGAGTCCGCCAGCATCTTGCGCATGATGCCGAGCCCCTCCTGCCGCTCCGGCGTATCCACCAGGAGAGAGGCCAGGAACTGCTGCGTCGACTCATCGTCGCGGATCGCCCGGGCCGCACGCGCGTCGCTCACCGCCAGCGCCATGTTGCCGCCCTGGCTGTGCGCCTGCGAGCGCGTCAGTAGCGCGAACACGCGTTGCGCGTCCGACATCCGCTCCTGCTTCATCGCCTGCTCGATCAGCTGCAGCGCCCGCGGGATCCGGTTTGCCGACACCAGCGAACTCGCAGCCTGCACCTTCGCATCGGCGCTGTTGTCGATCTTCAAGGAGCGCTCGACCACCGCCTCCATCGTCTCGGGCGATCCAAGCTCCAGCGCCGCCAGCCCCGCTGTCGATTGCAGCAGCGCCGCGTGCTCCTTGCGCGGATTGCCGATCTGCGAGAGGCGCAGCGCCGGCTCGAACCTGCCCTGCTCATAGAGCTTGCCCGCCTCCGCAATGCGGATCTCGCCATTGTCCGGGTCGACCAGCAGCGCACTCTGGCGCATCGACGACAGGAGGTGGTTGAACGGCGCCTTCGCGCCGCGTCCGCTCATCGCCGCCATGATGGCTTCCTGTTCCTCGACCAGGTCCGCCTGATCGCCGATCGCCAGCGCCATCGCCTGCTTGAGCGTACGCGGCTTCCAGCGATCCCCGCCCGACTTCGCCATCTCCAGCCGCGACTCGACATAGCCATCCTGCGGCGACGCCGCGAGCAGCCGCGTGAGCAGCGCGACGGCGTCCGCATCGCGATTGATCCCGCGCAGCAGTTCCGCCTGGCGCAAGGCCAGCAGGCGTTGCGCATTGAACGCCCGCGCCCGCGCGAAATACGTCATCGATCCCGCCTCGGCAGGATCGGGCGCGTCGAACTCATCCGGCGCCTCATCGTAAACCGCCAGCGCGCCATCATGGTCGCCAAGCCCCTCGGCCAGCAGCGCGCGATGACCCATCACGGTCGCAGCCGGCAGCGCCCGGCGCAGCTTTACCATCTCGGCCTTGGCGTCGTCAGCGCGGCTGTTGAACGCCATCACCCACGGCTTGAGATGAATGGCCCCCATCCATTCCTGCTGCGGCTTGCCTTCAAGCGCATCGATCACGGACTGCGCCGTGGCCGTGTCATCCGCCGCGATGGCGTCGACCACCATATAGCCCCACGCGCCCGCACTCTCGGACCGCGCAAATTCATTCCGCACGCGTGTCATGAACGCATTCATGTCGGCGTTCTCGATCATCGCGTTGGGGCTCGCATAAGGCGCCATAGGCGCATCGAACGGCGCCGTCGCCATGGCCGCCGCTGACACCGGAGTCATCACAGGAGCAGACGCCGCCGCAGGATCTACCGGTGCATCGCCTTCCGGCGCCGGAGCAATCATCGCCTTCTGCACGGCAAGTGAATCGCGCGGCAGCTGCCCGCATGTATTCATCGGCTGCACGCCGCCGCCCGTAAACACATAGACTGTCCGGCACCCGCCCATGTCGCCGAACCCGGGCACGCCGCCCGTGGCGCACGCCGAAAGCAGCACGGCCGCCGAAGCCGCAAGTATCAGGCGAAGTTTCAGGTGTTTCATCTGCCGACGCTATCCGAACACAACCAAAGGCTCAACCGAGCCGGAGCCGTGAGTTGCATCACCCTTTTTGGCGTTAAAGCGGCGGATACCGGGGCGGGCGGGTGTGGGAGGCTTTACGTTCGGGCCAAATGCAACGGGCACGCGTCGCTCATCGCCGGCCCCGATCCCTGATTCATGAGCCAGGCGAGCAAAAGCTCACGGCAACCCGCGCATTCAGGGCAGTCACTCGCTGACAAGCTGAGGGGCAGTCTGCTGGTTCAGCAAATAAGTCACGCCGCCGATGGCGAGCGCGCAAATGATCAGGACGAACCACGGAGACACTCGCAATGGACGCCGCGGCTTCTTCGGCGGCGGCGGCTTGCGGAACCGGATGACATTGTCGTCGCTCATTTCATGCAGCCTGCAAGACCTGATCATCCGGTACGCCAGCGAGACCGCTCTCCGACACGAACCCCGCCGCCCGCCATGCAAGCACCAGATACATGAGCGCATGCTCACGATCCTCGGTCGCGAACACGTCCAGAGATGCGAGGGACAGCGCCAGCCTGCGGCGCACGCGCACCGCATCTCTCGGCTCCGGCATCGCGATCACATCCCGCACCGCATCGTTGACGATCCTGGTGAGCGGCGCTCTGTCCTGCGGGGTATCGACGCCGGTGTAAAAAGCGTCCTCCTCGAACTTCGGCGCAGCGAGCAAGGCCACAAGACCCCTGCCCGTCGCACCCGCCGATGCCTGCGCCATCAGCCCGTCACGCGGAATGCCGCCGCAGCTGTTCACCGGCTGCACCACACCGCCGCTCAGCACGTAAACCGTCCGGCAGCCACTGCTGCCGAATTCCTGGAGCGCGCCAGAAAGGCATCCCGACAGCAACAGCGCGACCGAAGAGATCAGCACGCCGCGCAAGAAAACAACTCCGGCCCGCACGCTCGCCCCCCGACCTTCGCAGCCTACATGTTCGGATAGTTCGGCCCGCCGCCACCCTCGGGCGTCGTCCAGGTGATGTTCTGGTTCGGGTCCTTGATATCGCATGTCTTGCAGTGGACGCAGTTCTGCGCGTTGATCTGGAAGCGCTTCTCGCCATTCGCCTCCTCCACCCACTCATAGACGCCGGCCGGGCAGTAGCGGTTCGATGGACCGCCATAGACGCCCAGCTCGCTCGATTTCTGCAGCGCCATGTCGGCGACCTTCAGGTGCGCCGGCTGGTCCTCGCCGTGGTTGGTGAAGGAGTACGCGACGCTGGTCAGGCGATCGAACGACAGCACGCCGTCCGGCTTTGGATAGACGATCTTCTTGTGCTTGGCCGCCGGCTCCAGCGATTTCGCATCCGACTTCTCGTGCTTCATCGTCCCGAAGAAGGAGAACCGCCCGAGCAGCGTGTTCACCCACAGGTCGAGCCCCGTCAGCGGAATGCCCAGCGCCGTGCCGAACTTGGTCCACAGCGGCTTCGCATTGCGGACAGCCTTCAGCTCCTTCGCCACCCAGCTCGTCTTGAACGCTTCGGCGTAAGCCGTCAGCTCATCGCCCTGACGCCCATCGGCGACAGCCGCGAATGCAGCCTCCCCGGCCAGCATGCCCGTCTTCATTGCGTTATGGCTGCCCTTGATGCGCGGCAGGTTCACGAAGCCCGCCGAGCATCCGATCAGCGCGCCACCCGGGAAGGTCAGTTTCGGGATCGACTGCCACCCGCCCTCGGTGATCGCACGCGAGCCATACGAGATACGCGATCCGCCCACGAGATGCTTCGACACATCCGGATGATGCTTGAAGCGCTGGAATTCCTCGAACGGCGACAGCCACGGATTTTTATAGTTCAGGTGAACAACAAGTCCGATCGCCACATAGCGATCGCCGAAATGGTACATGAACGTGCCGCCGCCCGTCGAATTGCCCAGCGGCCATCCGAAGGTGTGTTGCACGAAGCCCGGCTTGTGCCGCTCGGCGGGAACCTGCCACAGCTCCTTGATGCCGATGCCGAACTTCTGCGGCTGCGAATCCTTGTCGAGCTTGAAGTCGCGGATCAGGCGCTTGGCCAGCGACCCGCGCACGCCCTCGCCGATCAGCACATACTTGCCGTTGAGCTCCATGCCGGGCGAATAGTTCGGTCCCGGCTCGCCATTCTTCTCGATCCCCATCACGCCCGCGATGACGCCCTTGATGGAACCATCTTCACGATAAGTGAGATCAGACGCCGCAAACCCCGGATAGATCTCGACGCCCAGCGCTTCGGCCTGCTGCGCCATCCAGCGCGTCACGCTGCCGAGCGAACCGATATACATGCCGTGATTGTGCAGCATCGGCGGCATCAGGAAGACGGGAAGCGGCACCGACCCCATCTCGCCGAGCACCAGGAACGTGTCCTTGGTCACCGGCGTCTCGAACGGGCAGCCTTTTTCCTTCCAGTCCGGGATCAGCTCGTCCATCGCGCGCGGATCCATCACCGCGCCCGACAGGATATGCGCCCCGACTTCCGAGCCCTTCTCCAGCACGACAACCGAGACCTCTTTCCCGGTCTGGGCCGCCATCTGCTTGATGCGGATCGCCGCGGCGAGGCCAGCGGGGCCAGCGCCCACGATGACCACGTCGAAATCCATGGACTCCCGCTCGACGGCCTCAGTCATTATAACAGTCTCCGAATGCCCCGCGGGAATCGACCCAACCGGAAATCCCTATACCTGAGGGCTAGTTAGCCTCATGGTTCAGATGCAACAAGCACGGAGTCAAAGGGCGGCATGACGCACCCCCAATCCGAAATGGCCCTGCGCGCGCTAGCTGATTTCTGGACCGATATGGGCCTGGAGGAAGCGCGCGCGCTGCGGACGTGGCGTCCGCCCGGCGCCGCAGCGGCCCCGCGCGCCCCCGCGCCTGCCCGCGCCCCGACCATCGCCCGCACACCCGACATGCCCGCCGCCCCGCGTGGCGCGCCCCGCAAGCTCAACAACAACCCCATCAACGACGCCAAACGCCTCGCCCTGCAGGCCAACTCGCTCGCGGAACTCCGCACCATCGTGGAACAGTATGACGGCTGCCCCCTCAAGAAGGCCGCCAAGACCACCGTGGTCTGCGACGGTGCCTATGATGCAGAGATCATGATCGTCGGCGAGGCCCCCGGCGCCGAGGAAGACGCGCGCGGCCTCCCCTTCGTCGGCCGCGCCGGACAATTGCTCGACAGGATGCTCGCAAGCATCGGCCTCAGCCGTCAGGAAAATGTCTACATCACGAACCTGATCTACTGGCGCCCGCCCGGCAACCGCGACCCATCCCCCGTCGAGATGCAGATGTGCGCCCCGTTCCTCCTGCGCCAGATCGAACTCAAGCAGCCGAAGCTCCTGCTCACCGCCGGCAAGTTCGCCACCAGCGCCATGCTCGCCAAGGACGACGGCATCATGAAGCTTCGCGGCCGCAAGCTCAGCTACCAGCAGGAAGGCCTCGTCGCGATCCCCTGCATCCCGATGCTCCACCCCGCCTACCTGCTCCGCCGTCCCGAGGACAAATCCAAAGCCTGGGACGACCTCCGCGCCATCGCAAAACTCTGCGATGAGCTTGGCATCAAGCGCGGCGCGGCGCTGTAGGGTGCAAGGGCGTGCTCGAAGGCAAGATCCAGGCATCGCAGGCGGAAGTCGAGCAGAACGGTCAGAAGTGCGACGCCGAGCTGATGAAGAGCTTCCCCTCTGGGCTGTAGCCGCGCGGTCAGCCCGCAATTGGCCCCTGCCTTAACGTGAGCTAGCTTCTCCGGGCAGGCGTGATCACAACGCCGCTGCCGGAGAGCCCTGCCATGACTACACGTCGCAACCTGCTAAGGACAGGAACCGCCATTGCCGGCGGCCTGTTTGTCACGGCCTGCGCTGGCGGCGAGGCGTCGGCTGAGAAGGAGATATTCGAGGTCACGCGCACGGACGCCGAATGGCGCAAGCTGCTCGCGCCCGAAGCCTACGCCGTGCTGCGTCATGAGAGCACCGAGCGTCCCGGCTCAAGCCCGCTGAACGCGGAGAAGCGCAAAGGCGTCTACACCTGCGCGGGCTGCGACCTCCCCGCCTACGACTCCGCGACCAAGTTCGAGTCCGGCACCGGCTGGCCCAGCTTCTATCAGCCGATCAACGACGCCGTGAGGGAAAAGACTGACTGGACCCTCGGCATGTCGCGCACAGAGGTTCACTGCAGGCGCTGCGGCGGCCACCATGGACACGTCTTCAACGA
>Ga0315905_10005996_pt1 | contig 12352 bp, 9 predicted proteins | sample LakEriMetagenome_5_FD_203522 | JGI IMG/M metagenome (GOLD analysis project Ga0315905, IMG submission 203522) | Freshwater fungal communities from buoy surface, Lake Erie, Ohio, United States - Buoy 4 MA121 | ecosystem: Environmental > Aquatic > Freshwater > Lake | place: USA: Lake Erie, Ohio... | reverse complement strand
GCGCCTCGGCAACGCGATCACGTAAAGGCCCGCGCCGCCTTCATCACCGGCCAGGTGCTCACGATCGACGGCGGCGGCTGATCAGCCCGTCGCCCGCAGCACGGATTGCTGCACCGCCCCCCGTGGCGCACACCTCCAGCCGTGCGAATCCGCGCCGATGCCGTCATAACGCCTAACGCCCGCGAAAACCGCACCGCCGCCCCCCAGGCCGCTCGGAAAATCCTTACCTCTCCGCGAAGAACTTCCGCAAACTTGCGGTAACATAAGAATTGTCCGATGGGGTCTGCGGCAGCCCAAAAAACGACAAAATTGCCTCCCCACCTGCCACCGAAGGGAACGGAGTGCAGGACACACAATCCCCTCTTTTGAACTACCCTCACCATCACTCACCTCTGGCGTCGGGAGCGGTCGTCTGCGCGCCTGGTGATGATGTCGCCACGGCAACGAATCGCCCCACTCCGCCCGCTGATTCCCAGCGGATCCTGATCGTCGGGGCGGGAGGATTCGGCCGTGAAGTGCTGCAGTGGGCCCGTGACGCGTGGCCCGGTCATGCGACCCAAATCGCGGGGTTTCTCTCCTCCGATGATCGCGTCCTCGATAAGTTCGACGGCTGTCCCGAAATCATCGGCCATCCCGACGCCTATCGTCCCGCGGCAGGCGACTATCTCCTGCTCGCCATCGGCGTGCCCTACGTCCGCCGGCAGGTCGCGGAGTCGCTCCTGGCCCGAGGAGCCGAGTTTCTCACGCTTGTGCATCCCACGGCCATCGTGGCCGTGTCGGCCCGGATCGGCGCCGGAGCGATCCTCTGCCCCTATTCGATCGCCAGCGACGCCTGCCGCGTGGGCCGGTTCGTGATCATGAATTACCACACCTCGCTCGGCCACGACGCATCAGCGGGCGATTTTGCGGTGCTTTCCCCGTATGCCACGCTAGGCGGCAATGCGCATATCCACGAAGACGTCTTTCTCGGGCTCCATGCCTCAATCGGCCCCGGCAGGACCGTTGGCGCGCGAAGCAAAGTGAGCGCGAACTCCTGCGTGCTGGCCAACGCGCCGGCCGACTCGATCGTTTATGGCGTGCCCGGCCACGTTTCTCCGCGCGTGGCGATCTCTGCATCATGAAGCTTGTCGTTCCTTCTAGAGTGCACGAGGCGATTCGAGTCGGCGCCTTTCTATTGGCCCTTGCGGCAGCGGGAGCGTCGATAGCAGGGGCCAACGCGGAACCAGCGGCTCCTCCAGCGGGCGCCGAACTTGATGCGGCAACAGCTGCCGTGAAAGCGATCTACAAAGACAAGGCGGAAAAAGCCCGCACTCCATCCGATCGCACAACGCTCGCCCGCGAGGTGTTCGGCAATCGCGACGCCACTGCCAATCTCGCGGAGCGCTACGCCATCGAGATGACGGCACTCAACCTGGCCACTCGGGGCGACGACCCGATGCTCCTGGTGGCCATCTGCGACGAGATTGCCTTGCGTTTTAAGGTCGATCGTATCGACCTGTTCACCGATCGTGTGGGCGAAACATCCGGACCGGTAAACCCGACGACCTGGCCAAAACTGCTCGAGAAGCTGAACGCCATGGCCGCAGAGTGCCTTGATGCCAATCGTTTCGAAGAAGCCGGCGAACTGGCCACTGCAATCTCACAACTTTCCAAGCGAGCCCGTGACCCAAAAGCTACCGCGGCTGCCCTTGCCCTGCGAAAAACGATTGCCGACCGTAAAAAAGGCCAAGAGCGATTCGAGGAACTAGCTGCCGCTGCAAACGCTCTCGACGCCAACCCAAAGGTTCTCCTCGAGTTTGGCCGACTGCTCTGTTTTGTTCAAAACGACTGGCCGCAGGGCGTGCGATATCTCGCCCGGACAGACGATGCGTTGCTTGTCGCGGCAGCTTCGCTCGAAGTCAAAGCCGTAACCTCCGACGCCAAGGTCGCTGCTGCGGATGCGTGGGCCACGTATGCGGAGAAGGCTCCGCCTGCTGATCGAGCTGCGTTCCGTGATCATGCCGCGATGCTATACGCCGAAGCGATTCCGTCGCTCACGGGGTTGACAAAGGTCAAGGCGGAGAAGTCGCTTGACGCCGTGCTCGACGCATCCCAAACTGGCAAAGATAGCGGCTGGATGGTGATTTTCCGATCCGACAACCCGGAACTCTGGAACACGGACAGTCCCGATGATGCGCGCAACTTCGCCGTGCCGCTCGACACTCTCCCGCCGACGATCCGATTTGTCCGGATCCGTCGCGGCAATGGGCAGCTTGTAATTGCGCCGATTAGCAAGCAGGTAATCGGCTCGATGAAACGAGGGCCACGGTACGGATGGGAGGGGACAAAACCGGAGCGATGGGGCGCTTTGCTGCTGGGGGATCATCGACAACGAAGCAACCGTGTATCAGAAGACAGGGGAAGTTGCACTTGTCGCTAGCGGCAGCGACTGCTGCTCCGGCTGGGGATTCGGCACACGAATTAACCACGGCACGCAGGCCGTCTGCTGGGCCGGCAAATGGATAGCCACCGAACCGCTTGAGATCGCCGTGTCCAAGCGATCGCTCTCGCCCGACGAACAGAAACTCATTCTCGAATGAAAATCAGCGTCGTCGGCTTCAACTTCAGCGCTATCGGTGGCCTAGAAATTGTTTCCAAAGCCATCGCCAGCGTGCTGGCCCGGCGCGGCCACGAGGTGGAGTGCCTGGCATTGCACGAATCCGGCAGCGTTGCCGCCGACGGATACCGGATCGTGGGGATGGTACCGGGATTCCTGGGCGCCCGCTCACTGGCTCACAGAATGCCGTCGCTTTTCCCGCAAACCCGCCTCCGCAACAATCTGCGCGACGCCGACATCGTGATCGCAGCCCATGCCCAAACCCTGCAGAGGGTGCTTCCCGTTCTGGAATCCCTCCCTTCCCGACCACCCGTCGTCTCGTGGCTTCACGGCCGCGAGGCGTGGGCGAGCTTGGGCCTCAAGTTGGCCCCGTGGCTGCACAAGTCGGATCATCTCGTGGCCGTCAGCGACTTCACAGCCGACACGGTTCGCAAACTGCTGCCTGAGGCAGCGCGGCCCACGGTCATCCATAACCCGGTCGACACCGACGTTTTCTTCCCCGCCGCCTCGCCGGTCGATATCCGGCGGCACCAAATCCTCACGGTCGGCCGCCACGATCTCGACTCGCATCACAAGGGCTACGACGTGCTGATCGAAGCGATGGCCCTGCTGCGACGCAACCGCCCCGACTTGCCGCATAAACTCACGATCACAGGCACGGGGCCGCTCCTGGAAAACCACCGGCGGCAGATCGCCGAGCGATCGCTCGGCGACGTTGTGTCGCTGGCGGGCCGGGTGTCGCGCGACAGGCTGCGATCGCTCTACCAGACCACCGATCTGTTTGCATTCCCAAGCCGCCATGAAACGGCAAACGGCGAGGAATTTGGTGAAGGCTTCGGTGTCGTCAACGCTGAGGCTGCGGCCAGCGGCCGGCCAGTCATCACGAGTACGCATGGCGGCTGTCCGGAGACGGTGATCGACGGCATCACGGGATTTGCCATTGATCCCACTTCGCCTGCCCTTGTAGCTCGTAAGATCGAGGAGGTCTTCGACATGCCGGCGGCGGAACGCGATGCCATGGGCGCCCGCGGCCGCGCGATGGCCATGGAGCGGTTTTCCACAGCGGTGTTCGAGCAGAGCGTCGGCGACTTCGTCGAGCAGTGTGCAGCGGGAGCAAGGATGTCATGAAGGGCGCAGAGTCCATCCCTGCCAAGGGCCAAGTCGCGATCATCGGCCTCGGCTACGTCGGCCTGCCGCTGGCCCTCGCCTTTGTGAAAGCGGGCAGCGCCGTGGTGGGCATTGACCGCGATCCCGAGAAGGCCACGCTGCTCGCGGCGGGGAAGTCGTATTTGCGCCACATCGAATCCGAGCGGATTCGCGAGGCGATTGAAACGGGCCGGCTGCACGCTACGGCGAGCATTGCGGAGGCCGGCGAGGCAGACGCCGTGATCATCTGCGTACCCACGCCGCTCACGCCGCAGCGCGATCCCGACTTGTCCTACGTGCTCAACACGGGCGCCGCGCTGGCTCCACACCTTCGCAAGGGCATGCTCGTCGTCCTCGAGTCCACCACGTATCCGGGCACCACATCCGTCGAGCTCCGCGGCTGCCTGGAGCATGGCTCGGGCCTCGTGGCCGGCCGCGACTTCCACCTCGCCTTCTCCCCCGAACGGGAGGATCCCGGCAATCCCACGTCGCTCGAGCGCATTCCGAAGGTGGTGGGCGGCTTCACGCCCGCCTGCCTGCGGCGGGCCGCCGATCTCTACGGCGCGGTGGTGCCCAAGGTGGTGGAGGTGTCGAGCTGCGATACCGCCGAGGCGACAAAGCTCCTGGAAAACATCTTTCGCTCGGTCAACATCGCGCTCGTCAATGAATTGAAGGTGATCTACGAGGCCATGAGCATCGACGTGTGGGAGGTGATCGCCGCGGCGAGCACCAAGCCCTTCGGATTCATGCCGTTCTATCCGGGGCCGGGCCTCGGCGGGCACTGCATCCCGATCGATCCGTTCTACCTGAGCTGGAAAGCCCGTGAGTTTGGGCACACGGCCCGGTTCATCGAACTGGCTGGCGAGATTAACACCGCGATGCCCCGGCACGTGGTCAACCGCGTCGCCTACGCCCTCAATGAGCAGGGCAAGGCGGTGCGTGGCGCAAAAATTCTGCTGCTCGGCCTCGCCTACAAGAAAAACGTCGACGACGACCGCGAGTCGCCCACCTTTGCGATTTGGGAACTGCTCGCCGCAGCGGGGGCTTCGATCTCCTACAACGATCCCTACGTGCCCGTGGTGCGGCCCGGCCGCACCCACGGCGCCTTCGCGGGCAGGCAGTCCGTCGCAATTTCCGACGACTTCGACGCGATCGTGGTCTGCACCGACCACGACGCCTATCGCGACTATGATTTCAGCGGCTTGCGCGCCTCATTGATAGATACTCGCAACGTCGTTCGGTTTCGCCCCTCTCGCTACTACCGCGCCTAACGGGGAACCATGGCTACCGCTGATCTCAGGGCTTTTCAGCCCAACTCATCCAAAACGCTCCCGGGGCGAATGAAGACCGCGGCGACGAAGCTCGCGGCTATCCCCAGTTCCCTGCCGCCGTTTTGGATCGTTTGCGGGCTCACCCTTTTGTTCGCCCATTACCAACTGTGGGGTCGGTTCAATCTCGCCTACAAAGGGCTTAGCATCCTGGTGGTCACCATGATGATCGTGACATCGGGATTCACCCGCATGCTGAGCCGTACGACCATCCTGTGGCTGTTGGCATTCGAATTGGTCATGGTCGTGAATATGGCCCTCGGTCGCTTCTATTCGGTTTCCAATCTGTTCATGAGTTCGAGCCCGCCGATCGTCTTGCTCCGATGCCTGCCATTGTTATTGTGCGGATATACGCTCGCACGCTTCCCACGACAGGAACGATTCTTTCTTCTTGCCGTCGCCACCATCTACTGGCTTTTCTGCTTGCCCGACCTAGCTGGGTTCGTCGGAAGCGCACGGAGCGGCTACGACCGTTCCATGCAGCAGGTCACAACCCAAGGCCTGGACGGCATGATCGACGCAAAGCAATGGGCCAAATCCTTCTTGAGCTGCTTCATTTATTTCGCCCCGCTACTGATATTTTTCTCGATCACCCTCTGCCGGATATATCCCGCGGTTTCGAATCGGACACGCAGTTTTGTCGTCGCCATGCAGGTGACGTTCCTGGCGACTGCTCTCCTTTCGGGTTTCGGTGCAAGCGTTCTTCTATGCCTCGTCACGGCCATGATGTTTGGACTTTTTGCGCCGGTTCGATCCTTCGGACACAGGGCATTCTGGATAGCCGTGAGCATCGCCGGGCTCACGTTGGTCGATTACCTGCGAAATGCCTTGTTTTTATCGGGCAATCGTAGCGCGGCCGCACAAGCCTTCGCGAAGGTGACTTCGTTAGTGACAGGGATGTTCGATCGCAGTTCGGGAACGGATCTCGTTGAACGATTTCAAGTAGGGTCGAGCAACCGAGCATTGCTCCTCTGGCAATCGTTCGAGAGTTTCTTGCGACACCCGCTTTTTGGCGTCGGGTTTCAAGAGGATAGCACTGATGTTGGCGGCCATAGTTTCCTGGTTGATTCCGCAGCGAGCTTTGGGCTGGTCGGATTCATTCCCATTGCTGCCTTCTTCGCTCTGATTGTCTTTGGTCTCGCACGAGCCCGTCGCCGATCACCAACCTCGTGGCCTATCGCATCGTCTCAGATGTTCCTGTGGACGCTCATCGTCGGGCTCGTTATCAATCCCTACCTGCTCGAGATGCTAAGCCTCTCGTACTTTCTGTTTCTGTTCCTCGGCTTGGCAATCGCCGATAGCGAAGCGCTGCCAGCGTCGAGTGAAACTCGGCTATACCGCACTGCATCCGCTGGACTCGCGTAAGCGAGGATTGGCTCCGGTGCCCGCCGCCAAACTTGGGACAGTGGCTTTACGAACTCTTGCGGCGCCGAACGTCGGCGAAGGCTTTTCTGCCTCAGGTCGACGGTCTTCGCTGGTATGCGATCACGGCGGTCGTGCTGCACCACTTTGCGGGCTACGCGCTGCACTCGCCGTCCTCGCCCCACGGCCGTTCGTTTCAGTGGCTTGGGATCGAGGAGGTCACAGAGTACGGCTCGCTGGGGGTAAACCTGTTCTTCGTGATAAGCGCCTTTGTACTCGGAATGCCGCTGGCGCACGCCGCGGCCCATCGAGCCGCGTCGCCGTCCTACCGGTCGTATCTGCTCCGCCGCGCTGTCAGGATCGAACCGCCATATGCGATCAACCTCCTGTTCCTGGCGGCCGCGCACTGCCTCAGTCGCGGCGAACAACTCGCCGAGATCGTGCCACATCTCGCCGCGAGCCTGTGCTACTGCCACGGCTTCGTCTACGGTACGTTCAGCACGATCAACTTCGTCGCCTGGTCGCTCGAGATCGAGGTGCAGTTCTACCTCCTCGCCCCGTTGCTAGGCGTGATCTATCGGCTTCCAGGACGGGCGACCCGCATCATCGTCGCGGCTGCGATCGGCGTGACGTCGGTGCTGCTGGCCGACTGGATGATGGCGACCGGATTCGGACAGGGCCGGGCACGGCTGACGCTGCTTCCGTTCCTGCCCTTCTTCCTCGGCGGATTTCTGCTGGCCGACGGGTATGCGCGCGGTTACGGCCGAGACCGCTCAACGGCCGGGGACCTGCTGGCACTGCCATGCCTCGCTGGCGTGGCATGGTTCGGCCGACACGCGGGGGTGGCCGCGACCTGCGGACTCACCGTGTCGCTTGTCGGCCTGTGCTACTCCGGCATCGTCGGTCGCTGGCACTCCCGCATGCTTCCCTGGCCGCCGCTCGTGGTGATCGGCGGCATGTGCTACACGATCTACTTGTATCATGCCTACGTGATGGCCGCCGCGGGCCCGTGGCTCTGCCGGTCGCTGGCGCCGCTCGGCGGAGGGCTGTGGGCGTTTCTATGCCTCATGACTGCGTTCACCGCTGTTGTCACGGCGATCGGCATCCCTCTCTACCTGCTGTTTGAGAAGCCGTTCATGGGCGTGGTCGGAGGTCGCATTTCCCAGGGGCCCGACGCCCTGCCGACATCCTGCCGGGTCCTTCCCGCGACCGTGCCGTTGGTGGTGCCAGGATTCGAGCGGCAGCATCGGCCCGAGGATTATGCGCTGGCACCAGTCCAGATCGACTCGAAGGTCTGGTTCGACCGGTTCGCAGCCCGTATCGAAAATGCCGTAGGCAAGCGGTATCTCCCCGTCTGCCGGCTTGCCGACGGGGAGTATGAGTTTCTCTTCGGCTCGAGGTCGGTTAATTGCCGACTGCCTCCTTTTCGCCGGGTGATGTCCGCGGCACGGGCCACGGCTTGGCGTTGGCGGCATCAGCGGCCCGGCTTCCACGCGGAGACCGCACCCGGTATCTCGTCTGGCGACCTGACAGACGAGGAATGACAGCCCCTACGACCGATTGTGCGGAGCGATCTCGAGGAGATCGCCCGGCACGGCATGCTGGCGATGCACCTGTCGTACGGACGGGAGCCGTTCCACGAGGCGTATTTTCCCGCCATACGCGCATGGGTGCAGCAGCGGAGCCTCGCGCTGAATGAACTCAACTACGTGCCGTTTTACTTCGTGTACGCCCTTCTGCGGGGCCCCCGGTCGGCCGGTCTCCTCGGTGGCAGGCGGCTGCTCGTGGTGCATTCGGCGGAAGGCGAGAAGCAAGCCGCGATTCGACGGAGCCTCCTGGACCTGGGAGCGGCGCACGTCGAATGGCTCGGCGTCAGTCCGACCCGCGCCTTCGCGGATCTCCTTGATCTTCAAGCCCTAACAGCGAAACCCGATCTGTGCCTCGTGGGCGCGGGGATCGGTAAGACGCGCGTGCTGCGGCAGCTGGAGCCGTTGGCCGTTCCCTGCATTGACGCGGGCTTTACGTTCGAAGTCTGGGCCGACGCGGATCGGCAGTGGGATCGTCCGTTCATGACGCCCGACACCGCTTTCTCCGCGCAGTTCGTACGGTATCTGCCGCCGGGGGCGCACGCGGGCGACGAGAGTGCCCGCCGGTGATGTTCGTCTCGCCGACGCGTTTCGTGTTCTGGCAGCCCATGCCGTCGATGCATCAGGTGCCCTTTCTCGAGGCGTTGGCGATCGCATCAAGGGCCGAGGTCATCGCCGTGTATGCAGATCGCCTCGTCGCGGAACGCGCTGCGCAGGGCTGGCGAGCGGCCAGTTCGTCCGCGGTTCGCGAGGTGTTACACGACGATCCGGCACGGGAACGACTCGTGGCGGATGACTCGCCGACGACCCTGCACGTGTTCTCGGGGTTTCGATGTCATCCGGAGGTGCGGTCGGCACTCGGGCGGGTTGCCGCCGGCCGGGCGGCGTTCGGCGTGATCTCGGAGGCGCACGACGGGCAGGGGGTGAGGGGCGTCGTGCGATGGGTGCGGTCCGCCTGCGACGCCGTTGCGTATGGCCGCAGGACGTCGTTCATCCTGGCCATGGGCCGGCTCGGGGTGTCGTGGTTCCGCTCGGCCGGTTTTCCAGCGAACCGTGTCCACCCCTTCGCCTACGTCACCCCCGCGCACTTCGAATTGCCGTCGCACGACGACGGCGGCTTTCGCGCGATCTATGTCGGGCAACTCATCCGCCGCAAGGGCGTGGACCTTCTCCTCGACGCGCTGGCGCGCCTGCCGCCGCCGGCGATTCCGCTCACGATTGTCGGCACCGGCCATGATGATGCGGCGCTCCGCGCCCGTGCCAGCCGTCTGGGGCTTGCGCAGGCGTTGTCGTGGCGGGGTGTCGTTTCCAACGAGTCGATTCCTGGCTTGATGGCGTGCCACGACCTCCTCGTTCTGCCGAGTCGGTTCGATGGCTGGGGCGCCGTCGTGAATGAGGCCTTGTCGGCGGGCACCCCCGTGCTGTGCTCGACCACCTGTGGAGCGGCAGACCTGCTTGCCGACCCTGACTCCGGCGAGACGTTCCGTTCGGGCGACGTCTCCGCATTGGCCGCTGCGCTTCGAAGGATCGTCGCCGAGGGGCCGGTCGGAGGCGATCGTCGGCGACGCATCATCGCGCGAGCCCGCTCCTTCTCGGCGGAGTGCGTCGCCCGCTACTTTTTGGACGTGGTCACCTCGGCCATGGAATCCCGCGAGCCTCCGGGGCCTCCCTGGCGTGCGGGCATGGTGCTGAATCATGCGTAACGGTGACGACCTGCGAATCGTCTGGGTGGGCCCGCTGCAGGGGGAGCAGTCGCTCCTCCACGGCACGGCCCCGCATCCGGCGACGATGCGGTGGCAGCGGACGTACATCGGCGGGCTCCGGGACGCCGGCGTGCGCACGCACTGGATCGGCCACGATCCCCACCGAACCTGGCCTTGGGGGCCTCTCTACGCCGCCGGCGGGCAGGCCGCTATCGACGTCGATGCGTCGGTCGTGCCCTATGTCAACGCCCCGCTGGTGCGCACACGATCGCTGAGCCTCGGATATGAGCGGCGGGTTGTCGACGCCGTCAGGTCGATCGATGCCAAGTGCTTGGTCACCTACAACGTGGGGCCCTGGATCGCCACCGCGGCCGCCGCGGTCTCAAGGCACGGCGTGCCCTGGATTCCGATCGTGCTTGACTTCGACGACCCTGCCCGTGATGGCTGGGAGTCATTCCGTGCGGCAACGACGGGCGCAGCTGGCGTCGCATTCGTGTCGCACTGGGCGTTCGAGCATGCGCCCTCGCCCCGCCGGTTTCTCCTCCCGCCGGCCATCGTGCCACGCCGCCCGGCAGCCGTGATGCCGGCCGCTGCGCAGCGTACGATCCTGTACGCCGGCGCCCGTTCGCGGGCCGGGGGCGTCGATCGCCTGATCGCTGCCATGCCGCTCCTCCGCACGCCCGGCGTCCGGTTGGTGATGACCGGCCAAGGAAAAGGCTATGACCGCGACATCGCGAGGATGACGGCCGAGTCCGACCGGGTCGAGGACCTCGGCATGGTGCCGCAAGGCGAACTCGAGCGGCTCGCGCTCTCCGCGGACGTGCTCGTGAATCCCCGTCCCGTCCGAACCGACGACAGTCGCATGAACTTTCCGTCGAAGGTGCTGGATTACCTGTCGTATGGGCGGCCGATCGTGAGCACCCGCGCCCCGGGCCTGGGGCCCGCGTTCGATGACCTGCTGGTGTTCAGTGAAGGGGATGAGCCTCGGCAACTAGCCGAGGCGATCGATGGCGTGCTCGGCTGGTCGCCTGCCGAACGAACACTTTTCGCGGAACGCTGCCAAGACTTCGCCGAGAGGTCTTCCCTGATCGCGGCGTCCAAAGAGTTCGCCGACTGGCTGCGAATGGTGGTTGCCGCATGATGCGATCGACTTTGCATTGCCGTTCTTTCCGAGAAAGAAACCACGCGTGGAACGCCCCATGACGCATCCGATCTCCCCCCAGGGCGATTGCACCATATGTCATGAGCCGACAAGGACTTTGAGCAGGTAGTCTTCGTCCCATCCGGCTGAAAGCCGCTTGTTCTTCACTCCGAGCTTGGCTGTTTTCTCGTTCTTGAGCAGCATCAGCGCGATCCTGCGGAGGATGCTGAAGTTGGCGTCGGCGTTGCCCTTCCGGATACGGCAATGGTCCTCTCGAAACGTGACATCCAATTGCCAATGCAGTTCATTCTCGATCGCCCAATGGCCCTTGACGATGGCGGCGAACTTCTTGACCGGCATCTTCCTGGTCATGATGTAGTAACGGATGCTGACGCACTCTTTGCCGTCACGCTCCGTGTTACTGATGACCATGCCTATCGCCTTGAGGCCGGGCCACCGATCGCGGTCGGGCAGGTCTCGAGGAACACCGCAGACGTAGTGCCATCGCGATTCCCTGCGGCCATGGCCCATGCTGGTGCTGTGCTGCTGGCGCACCGGCACCGTCGGCATCTGCCCATCCAGGTACTCGGCAAAAAACTTCTCGATCCCGTCGCGTAGCGTGCCCTGATTGCCCTTCACGTTGAGAACGTAATGGCCTCCGGCGTCGACGATGCGACGGGCGATGTCCGCCTGGCACCCCGCGGCATCGATCGTCACAGTTGCTCCCTTGAGCTGCAACATGTCCAGCAATTTGGGGATCGCCGTGATCTCGTTGCTCTTTGCATCGACCACCAACTGCCCCAGGCTGATCGAGTTCGCCGAGGCCCAGGCACTGATCATGTGGATGGCCGCCTTGTTGCTGGCCTTGTCGAAGCTGCCCCGGAGCGTTTTGCCGTCGATCGCAATCACTTGGCCGTCGGTTGCTTCATGGAGCGCCTGGATCCAGCTCAGCAGGCATCGCTCGAACTCGGCCGGAGACAGCATCGAGAAGATCGCATTGAATCGGTCGTGCGAAGGTATCCCCGCGCGCAAGTCGAGGATCTTTCGAAACCATCTCCGCTTCTTCCGACCGAAGTCGGCGATCGCGACGAAATCGTCGGCGCCGCAGATCACGCCGCAGATCGCGATAACGATGAAGTTGATGAGCGGATGCGTGACCTTCCGACGACGGGGATCGGGAAGCGTCGCGAAATGAACCTGAATCCTGGCACTGGCCGACTTCGAAACGGGCATCTTCGATCCTCCTTGAAGATCGCAGCCCGACGATTGTTGACGGCGGTTGAAAACGGCGGCGCGGGGCGGTCGAAAATGGTGGCGCTGGGTGGTGTTGACCTCTCCTGATTCCGTGGGGTGTCGCGGGTTTTTCGGTCGCCTCGTCAGTCTGTCCGGCGACGTCGCCGCTTGGCGTCTTGGAGCCGATAGCTCTCGCCCTTGGTCTCCAGAATGTGGCAGCGGTGGGTGAGCCTGTCCAGCGCTGCGCCGGTGAGCCG
>Ga0315905_10005995_pt1 | contig 12352 bp, 11 predicted proteins | sample LakEriMetagenome_5_FD_203522 | JGI IMG/M metagenome (GOLD analysis project Ga0315905, IMG submission 203522) | Freshwater fungal communities from buoy surface, Lake Erie, Ohio, United States - Buoy 4 MA121 | ecosystem: Environmental > Aquatic > Freshwater > Lake | place: USA: Lake Erie, Ohio... | reverse complement strand
TGGGACACCGCGAGATTGCGATTCTTTCTGGTCAACGTGAGACTGCATATAACTTTGTTGTCTCAGAACATAGAACCATTGGATATGTTGAAATGCTCAATGCTGTCGGTGTTGAATGGAATCCAGAACTTGAAATCCGTGGAGATTTTAATATCTACACATCTGAAATTGCGATGGACTCTTTTCTAGGCCGGAAGAAATTGCCTAGCGCCATCTTCTGCCACTCTGATGAGATGGCCTTTGGCGCCTTAAAAGCAATACGTAAGAAGGGTTTGCGTGTTCCTGAAGATATGTCTGTGATTGGTTTTGATGATCACGAGATTGCGCAATACATCGGGTTGACAACAGTGGCTCAACCTCCACAATTTGAAGGTCAGATGGCTGCAGCAGCTGTGATTGCTGAGATTACAAACCCAGCGCATGAGCGCAAAAACATTATTGTGCCTACAAGCCTTGTTGTGCGCGAGACGACTGCAAAAATCTAGTTTCATCCTCTATCCTCAACGGTATGAACTTTGCTGCAAACCTCTTTGATGCACATTCCATCGTTGGCGATCTTGGCCTTATAGGCATTCTTGCCATCATCTTCGCCGAAACTGGTTTATTAGTTGGCTTAGCTTTTCCTGGCGATTCTCTTCTCTTCATTGCAGGTGTTGCAGCATCCGGTTCAGGTGCTGCAATTTTAGGTGGAGCATCTCTTAATCCCGTTGTTCTCTTTATCGGAGCACCCATTGCAGCAATTATTGGTTCACAAGTCGGCTATTGGTTTGGTGCCACTTACGGAAGAAAGTTATTTAACCGCCCTGATGGGCGCTTCTTCACACAATCAAAGGTTGCTGCAACTGAGAAGTGGCTCAATAAGTATGGAACAGGTAAAGCACTTGTTCTAGCTCGCTTCATTCCTTTTGTTCGAACTCTTATTAACCCACTAGCTGGCGTTGTTGGTATTCCAGTGAAGAAATTCTTCTTCTGGAATGTGCTCGGTGCCATCATCTGGACGCAAGGAATTATTGGCCTTGGTTACTTACTGGGTGAGAGGCTTGAAGGATCAGTAGATAAATACCTACTGCCTGTTGTGGGGCTCATTATTATTGTGAGCGTTATTCCTGTAGCTATCGAATTCTTCCGCGAGTGGAGTACCCGAAAGCACCACTCTTAAGGTCTATAGACCTAAATCTTGCGGTGAGTAGGCTGCGTAATACTTATAACCTGCATCAAGGATTGCCTGCTTTGCACCGCGTTCGACGATAACTGCAACTCCCACAATAATTGCACCAGCTTCAATGAGTGCTTCAACTGCAGTAAGCACGGAACCACCTGTTGTTGACGTGTCTTCCACTGCAAGAACTTTCTTGCCTTTCACATCAGGGCCTTCGATGCGGCGTTGAAGACCGTGAGCTTTCTCTGCTTTGCGAACTACAAAAGAATCAATGGAGCGACCACGGGACGCTGCAACGTGCATCATCGCAGTTGCAACAGGATCTGCGCCCAGTGTGAGCCCACCGACTGCCTCATAATCAAGATCTTTTGTTAATTCAAGCATTACTTCACCAACAAGAGGAGCAGCAACATGATCAAGGGTCACGCGGCGTAGATCGACGTAGTAATCAGCTTCTTTGCCCGATGACAAGATAACTTTGCCATGCACAACAGCTTTGTTAAGAATCTGTTCTCGGAGAAGTTCCTTTGAATTCATGGTGGAACCTTACAACCCTTAAGAAAGGCCGATACCTTCGACTCATGAACGCGAAAAGGTTGGAGATCTCTCGTCTGAGCCATCGCTTCGCCTTCGGTCCACGCCCAGGTGAATTTGCTGCAGCCCTCAGCGCAGGTGTGAGCGCTACTCGTCAAAAAGTTCTCACAGTTCCAGCAGTTGATGCAGGAGCTGCCTTAGTTGCAAATCCACTTATTACAGATTTGGGATCTCGCCCCAAGCCCAATACTCCAGAGATTATTCCTTTTGTTACCGGTCTTCGAAATCAAACAGAGCAGTTAACTCTCTGGTGGCTAGATCGTATGGCGCTGAGTGATCACGGATTAACGGAGAAGATGACCTGGTTCTGGCATGGCCATTGGGCAACATCGATTACAAAAGTTGATCCTCCACTTGCGATGTATAAACAGAATCAAACCTTCCGTCAGTACGCACTTGGTAATTTTTCTCAGATGTCTCGCGCGATGGTCAATGATGCAGCGCTGCAATATTGGCTCGATGGCCAGACAAGTACTGCAAAGTCTCCCAATGAGAATCTGGGACGCGAGCTCATGGAGTTATTTGTATTAGGTGTGAACCGCTATACCGAAGATGATGTGAAAGCGATTGCCCGAGTATTAACCGGTTATCAACTCAATCTCAGCGCAGGAACTGTTCTAATCAATCCAAAGCGTCGTGACACAAGTGCGGTCACACTCTTAGGACAGACCGCCACATACACAGCTGAGAGTGCAAGTGATTACCTTGTTTCAAAGCCAGATTGTGCAAAATTTATTGCAGAGCGTCTCTGGTATCGATTTATATCCAGCACAGAAGATATGCCAGCCAATCTGGGTGCTGTAAACGCATTTGCCTCTCGTGAGCTAGCACCTGCTGTGACTTCCCTTGCGGGGGATGGTGCGATGGTTAACCCTCGTTACTCCATGGTCAAATCTCCCGTGGAGTGGTTTATCTCTGCATGCCGCGCACTTGAACTTACTCCTTCAAAACTTACTGAATCTAAACAATTAATTAACCACCTCAATAAGTTGGGGCAGATCCCTTTCTATCCACCTAACGTGGGTGGTTGGCCAGCAGGTGAGGCTTGGTTATCTTCTGCATCTGCGCAATATCGCATTGCATTTGCAACATGGTTAATTAAGCAGAGTGCGCTACGTGGGCTCAATGAGATTCCTGTAGATCGCAGAGTTCTTGCTAGCGCTGATTGGTTAGGTGTTGCTGAGTGGAGTCCGCGCACACAAGCAGCACTTCGTAATTCACTCGGTAGCCCTGAAGAGTTTGTCTTACTTGCTCTGTGTAGTCCTGAGTATGTAGTGAGTGCATAGGAGTTGATATGGATACCGTAACCCGCAGAAAGTTTTTGCAGCTCACAGCTGGCGCTGTGGCAGTAGGCGCTGCAGCACCTCTTCTTAGCGTTGATGAGATCGCAGCTGCTGCAATCAATAGACCGTTAGCTGCTGGAACTCCGATTGTTGTCATGGTGACCTTGTATGGCGGCAACGATGGACTTAATACCGTTATTCCTTTTGCAGATCCTTTGTATTACTCATTACGACCTGAGATTTCATATAAGGCTGAAAATATGTTGCCGCTGGATGCAGAGCTTGCACTCAACCCTGCGATGAAGGGTTTGAAATCACTCTGGGATCAGAAGAAGGTCGCAATTATTCGTGGTGTGGGTTATCCAAACCCAGATCGTTCTCACTTTAGTTCGATGGCAAAGTGGCAGACAGCATCTCCTGGAAAACATATCAATACAGGGTGGTTGGGGCGCTGGATTGATACACAAGCAGAAGATTCAATGCTTGCAATCTCACTTGGCTCTGTTCTGCCTCCACTCTTTGCTGGTGCAAAACGTTCTGGTTCAGTATTGCCACTCGGTGGTCTTGTCATTCCCAAGGGAAGTGTGGCAACCAACTGTATGCAGCTTGCCAAGGTCTCACGGGCAGATAACTCTCTGATGGCAGCTGCTGCAACATCAATGCGCAATCTATTTTCCGTATCTACAACTGTGCAGCCAATTCTTAAGGCACCTGCGCCTACTCCTGTGGATCTTCCTGTTACCAATGGAGGAAATGCAGGAGGAGATAGCAACCTTGCACAGCAACTCGATGTTGTTGCCAAGTTAATTGCAGCAGGTTCTCCTACAAAGGTCTGGTCAGTCTCACTCGGTGGCTTTGATACCCATGCCAATGAGGCCAATGCACAAGCTGCTCTACTGGGATCTGTCTCTGACTCCATCTCACGCTTTATCTCGCAGATGAAGGGCACACCACGGGGTGCTGATGTAACGCTCGTTGTCTATAGCGAATTCGGAAGACGCGTTGTTGGCAATGGTTCCCAGGGCACAGATCATGGAACGTCGGGTCCAATGTTTATTGTGGGAGATAGAGTCAACGGTGGTTTCTATGGTGATCAGCCATCACTCAAGAACTTAGTCAGTGGTGACTTGGCTGTAACAACTGATTTCCGTGATGTCTATGCCACGATCCTTGAATCACTTCTTAACTCACCTGTTGAACCAATATTAGGTAAGTGGAGTGGTCGCACTAAATTCTTAAAGGTTTAATTATCTGCCTTGTAAATAATCACATCTGATTTTTTGCGTGTTGCCAAACCCTTAGGTGGATTTTCAATCAGAAGTGCATCTACCTCAATACGAAGTTTGGCAACTTCAACAGCCATATTTGCCATCGCTGCCTCTAACTCAATGATGCGTTTAATACCTGCGTGATTAATTCCTTCACCGACTAGGCGCTGGACCATACGCAGCGATGCAATATCGCGCAGTGAATATCTACGATTGCGCCCTACTGTGCGATCAGGGGAAACTAAACCTAAGCGGTCGTATTGGCGAAGAGTTTGCGGGTGCAGCCCTGAAAGTTCTGCGGCAACTGAAATTACATATAGCCCTGCATCATCATCGGGATGATCTTCGTGTGGCAAATCTTTTGTCATGACTTTGCCTTCATGACAAATTCTGCACGGATATCGTGATCTGCAGTGGCCAAAGCAAATGCCTTAATGGCATCCTCTGCCTTTCCTTCAACGCGACGCGGTACTTGCACTTCAACTGTGACAAGGAGATCGCCTGTAATTGCGCCTTTCTTAATGCCGCGACCTTTAACGCGCAGCACGCGACCTGTTGGGGTTCCACCTGCAAGTCGCACAGTGACATCATCGCCTGAAAGTGTTGGCACTTTGATATCGGCGCCTAACGCAGCTTCTGCAAATGTCACAGGGAGAGTTAATAACAAGTTCTCACCCTTACGTGAGAAAGCAGCGTGGGGCTTTACTGTCAGCTCAATGAAGAGATCTCCAGGTCCAGCTTCTCCCGGTGCTCCTTTTCCTTTCACGCGAATCTTTGCGCCATCATTAACACCTGCTGGAACGCGCGCAGAAATACTCTGTGGTCCATTACCGTCAGTGTTAAGTTTCAAATCAAGTGTTGTGCCATAGACAGATTCTTTAAATGTAATGGTGGCCTCTGTCTGTAAGTCACTTCCTTTGCGAGGACCACGACGGCCGCCTCCACCGAATAGATTTGCAAAGATATCTTGTGGGTTTCCACCACCGAAGATGTCTGAGAAATCTCCACCTTGGAAGTTCTGTCCGCCACCTTGTGGTGCACGAAATCCACCACGTTCAAAGTAGGAGCGTGCCTCATCGTATTCAGCGCGCTTTTTGGAATCAGAGAGGATGTCATAAGCCTCAGATACAGCTTTGAATTTATCTTCTAGCGCACTATCGCCTTGGTTCTTATCAGGATGTAGATCGCGCGCTAAAGAACGGTACTTCTTCTTAATCTCATCGGCAGATGCTTTCTTATCCACACCGAGGATCTTGTAGAAGTCCTTCTCATACAGGTCTTTAGCGGCCATTTTTTATTCGGGATCCGTCACCGCAACGCGCGCAGGGCGCAAGATGCGTTCTTTGAATTTATATCCAGGCTGCAAAATCTTTGATGCAGTAGGTGTTGTTACCTCATTGGATGTGTCATGGAGCAGCGCTTCATGAATCTGTGGGTCAAAGGCATCGCCTTCAGTACCGTATTTCTCAAGACCAAAACGGTTGGTGATTGCAGCCATCTGATCTGCGACAGCTTTAAAGCCGCCCGTGAGTTCATTATGTTCTGCGGCGCGATCAATATCGTCAAGGATTGCTAGTAGCTCAGTAAGTACTGAACCGATAGCCATCTCATGGGCAACTGCGCGATCGCGTTCTACACGCTTTCGGTAGTTGGCATATTCAGCCTGAAGTCGTTGTAAATCAGCTGTGAGCGCTGCAACCGGATCAATCTCTTGCTCCGGTGCAGCCTCCACAACTTCTTCAACAACAGGTGTTGTCTCATCGACAACTTGATCTGTTGTATCTGACATTAGTTAGCTTCTTCAGCGTCGATTACTTCAGCATCTTCAACATGATCTTCGGAACCTGCAGCACCTTCTGCTTGCGCTGATGCATTTGCATACATCATTGCACCCAGTGCCTGTGAGATGGTTGAAACCTTTTCAGTATTTGACTTAATCGATTCGAAGTTCGCTCCACCAAGATCTGTCTTAAGGAGTGTGAGAGCTTCATCGAGCTCTGCCTTCTTTGTTGCAGCTTCACCTTCGGTGAACTTATCTGCATTCTCTGTTAAGAACTTCTCTGTCTGGTAGACAAGTGAATCTCCAGTATTACGGATTTCTGCTTCTTCACGACGCTGCTTATCTTCATTAGCGTGTGCTTCAGCATCTGCCATCATCTGTGCAATCTCATCCTTAGATAAAGCAGAACCACCTGTAATGGTCATTCCTTGCTCTTTACCTGTTGCAAGATCCTTTGCAGAGACGTGAACGATTCCGTTTGCATCGATATCAAATGTCACTTCAACTTGTGGGACTCCGCGTGGAGCTGGTGCAATACCAGTGAGCTCAAACATTCCGAGCTTTTTGTTATATGCTGCCATCTCGCGCTCACCTTGGTAAGCCTGAATCTGCACAGCTGGTTGATTGTCATCAGCAGTTGTAAAGATTTCGGAACGCTTTGTAGGAATAGTTGTGTTGCGCTCAATCAGCTTTGTCATCACTCCACCTTTGGTTTCAATACCAAGTGACAGTGGTGTCACATCAAGGAGCAATACATCCTTAACTTCACCCTTAAGAACACCAGCTTGAAGGGATGCGCCCACTGCAACTACCTCATCAGGGTTAACGCCCTTATTTGGCTCTTTTCCGCCTGTAAGTTCGCGAACTAGGTCCACGACAGCTGGCATACGAGTAGATCCACCAACGAGAACAACTGATTGGATATTTGCAATTGGAATTCCAGCATCCTTCAACACTGCCTGGAATGGCTTCTTGCATCGCTCAAGGAGATCTGCAGTCAGTGATTGGAACTGTGCTCGAGTAATTGTTTCATCCAAGAACAGTGGGTTCTTCTCTGAATCAACTGTGATGTATGGCAAGTTAATTGTGGCCGATTGTGAAGATGAAAGTTCAATCTTCGCTTTTTCTGCTGCTTCACGAATACGCTGCATCGCCATCTTATCTTTTGTAAGGTCGATGCCATTTGCAGATCCGAAAGTCTTAACGAGGTGATCAACAAGTGATTGATCCCAGTCATCTCCACCAAGGTTGTTATCGCCATTGGTTGCCTTTACTTCAACAACACCATCGCCGATTTCAAGGAGGGAGACGTCAAATGTTCCACCGCCGAGGTCGAAGACAAGGATTGTCTGTTCTTGATCAGCCTTATCAAGACCGTATGCAAGGGCAGCCGCAGTTGGCTCGTTGATAATACGAAGAACATTAAGGCCTGCAATTTCGCCAGCTTCTTTTGTTGCTTGGCGTTGTGCATCGTTGAAGTAGGCAGGAACAGTAATGACAGCATCTGCCACTATCTCACCGAGGTATGCCTCTGCATCGCGCTTTAGCTTTTGCAATACGCGCGCTGAAATTTCTTGTGCGGTGTACTTCTTACCGTCGATATCCATCGACCAGTTAGTACCCATGTGACGCTTGACTGAACGGATTGTGCGATCAACGTTCGTTACTGATTGACGCTTTGCAACTTCACCGACAAGAACTTCACCGTTCTTAGCAAATGCCACAATCGATGGGGTTGTGCGAGCGCCTTCTGCATTTGCAATAACCGTTGGTTCTCCACCTTCGAGTACTGATACGCAGCTATTTGTTGTTCCTAGGTCGATTCCGACTGCTCTAGCCATTGTCTTGCTCCTTCTATAGAAATGTTGATCTCTCGAGCCGATCTGGGTCGAGGCTGCCTTTTTGAGGGGCTTCTGTAACCTGAGTCGATTCTACGCAAAGAGTTGAGTCGAGTCGACTCAGGTTTCATAGAGTTGAACAGTAGGTGGGAGAGCTTTATTCCCTAGCCGTATGTATCGCGGGGCCCGCGCCCGTTTGAGATGGTGCGAAGACCGCGCTTCCAGGAAGGTGCCTGTGGGCCAATAAAATCTAGGGATTCCACCAGGGCGCCCGGTGCGCTGGATCGGATCTTCTCAAGCAGGGAAGGCCCCACAAGATTGAGTTGGGTCGCCCAGGCAGTTGATGAGCACTGGACCAAGAGGCGTCCGTCCAACATTGAAAGTGGCGTTGTGTGTTGGCCAATCTCAGGACCGACTACTTGGGCCCATGTGGCAAAGAGCGTTCCTTCGGCCAATCCCTCATCCCAATCGCGCTGCTGGATTAGCTCACTTAAGACGCTAGCAATAAGGGTTGGATCTCCCGGTGTCTGGCTGCGCTCTTCAATAACTTTCTTCTTCTTAGTAAACCCAGTTTTATAACTTTGAAAGAGGTCGTGGGCGAGATCGCGCTTCATCTTTAAGCCTGCCCCTTCACAGCACTACCGGGTGTCACATAGAACTTAGTCGATAGTAGCTCTGCCGGTAAATCACTTTCAACAGCTGCAGTAATAAAAGTTTGCTCTGCCATCTGCGTGACGGATGTGAGTTGTTGGCGGCGCGCAGTATCGAGCTCAGCAAAAATATCATCGAGAATTAAGACAGGTTCTGCCCCTTCTGATTTAAGTAAGTTATAGGAACCGATACGAAGAGATATTGCCATCGACCATGACTCGCCATGGCTTGCATAACCTTTTGCTGGAAAATCCCCTAGTTGTAGATGGAGATCATCGCGGTGAGGGCCAATCAGTGAAACTCCGCGTTCTTGCTCTTGGCGCGCAACCTCTAATTGGCGCGCAGTCATAATCTCAACATTATGTTCAATATCTGCAGATAAGTTATCAGTAGATGATTTATATGAGATAGATGCAGCTTTTACTTCGTTGAGGTTTGCATAATTTGCTGCGACATAGGGACCTAACTCATCTACCAACTTGATGCGCTCTGCTGATAGTTGTGCGCCGTATGAGATAAGTTGTTCAGTCCATGGCACAAGCGCATTCTCTGGCGCTCTTGTTTTAAGCAGTGTGTTGCGCTGCTTCACAACGCGTTCATAATCAGAGATCACACCTGCAAGGCGTGGTGATTGAGTAATAAGAAGTTTGTCCAGGAAATCACGGCGGTGTGTGGGCTCACCTCGAACTAAATCTAAATCTTCAGGGGAGAAGTAGATGATTTGCAGAGCGCCTAATATCTCGCGTTGTGACTTCACTGAATTGCCATTAAGCCGTGCGCGGTTAGCTTTATTTGCATTGATCTCAAGATCAACCTGGAGTGTTCTTCCTTGGCTTTCAATCTCTGCGCGAATAATTGCTTGATCTGCGCCGAGTGAAATCAGTGGTTGATTATTGGAGACGCGATGGGATGACAGGTAGGCAAGGTAAATCAAACTCTCTGCAATATTTGTTTTGCCGCTGCCGTTATTACCAATAAAGGTTGTAGGGCCAGATGAAAATTCCAGCTCGAGGTTTTTATAGGAGCGAAAATTTGTCAGCGCTAGCCGGGTTACACGCACAGTGAACCTTTAGTTACGAGGCGTAACGCATAGGCATCAACAGGTAGCGATAGTTCTCAATAGATGCGCTATTTGGTTCTGTGCGCCCTGTGAGAATCGCAGGTTTGTTGGAGCCGGTAAATGAGATCTGCACAAATGGTGTTCCCACCGCTTGCAGGCCATCAGCTAAGAAGACTGGATTAAATGCGATTGAGATTGGCTCGCCATTAAGAAGCACATCGATAGTTTCTGTGGCTTGCGCTTCTTCCCCTGCACCTGCTTCAAGTGAGACCCCACCATCTTTAAATTCAAGACGTAGTGGAACAGTCTTATCTGTCACAAGTGCAACGCGGCGTACTGAATCAAGGAAAGGTGCTACTTCAACTACTGCAGTGGTGACTGTCTCAGTCGGTAGTAAGTGTCGGTATGGGGGGAAAGTTCCATCCAACATACGAGAAGTCATTGTCTTACCGTCGCCACTAAACCCAGCTAAGCGATCATTAGATGTGGTGGGTGCGAATGAAAGTGAGACATTCTTTGAACCCACAAGTGATTTAGCGGCATCAGCTAGCGTGCGAGCGCGCATGAGCGCTGATGTTGAAAATCCTGGTGTTGCAGGATTCCAATTAAATTCGCGAACTGCAAGGCGATAGCGGTCTGTTGCAGCGAGTGTGATTGTCTCTTCGTTAATCTCAACATGAACACCGGTAAGTGTGGGTAGTGAATCATCGCGGCCTGCTGCGATTGCAACTTGTGCAACAGCTGTTGCAAATGTGTCGCTTGCAACTGATCCTGTTGTCTCAGGAAGCTCTGGAAGATTTGGGTACTCAGAGAGTGAGAGTGTGGGAAGAGTAAATTTTGCAGAACCGGATGTGACTAGTACTCGCGTGCCATCTAGTGTGATGGAGATTGGTTTATTAGGAAGTGAGCGGCAGATTTCTGCAAGTAACTTTCCTGGAACTAATACTGCGCCTTTTTCTGAAATATCTGCTTTAAAGTGCGCTTTAGAAGATGTCTCTAAATCTGAACCACTTAAAATTACGTCATCACCAGTTGCATCAATCTTGATTCCAAGGAGTTCGGTTTTAATCGGGCGCGTGGACAGGCTTCGTGAAACCCAGTTCACTCCCTCTGTTAGTGAATGTTGATCAACAGTAAATTTCACGCCGTAGCCCTCAGATCCATGTAGGTGTTTATTAGTAGTGGAAATCTAATGTGGAAGCGGTCCGCTTGGAAACGGGATTTATATATATAAAGGTAGTAGTAGTAACCGCGAGGTAAAACTGTGGAAAAACGGTAAAAGTGCTGTTCAGAGCCTTGATTGGCCTGTGGGGCGCTGTGGGAAACACCGCGCTGGTTGTGGGTAAAGGTGTGCGCTACTACCGCCATTAAAACTCCCCTTTCTCTACTTGTGCTGATCAAAGCCTGTTACCCACATAAATAGCGCCTATATCCACAGTTATCCACAACTTATCCCCATCTGGGGGTAAAGGGGGTGAAAACGGACATAACCCCTATTTAGGAATTTACTTCATCTGCTGCTTAATACGGGTGGTCAACTCATTGACCTGGTTATAGATCGAGCGGCGCTCAGCCATAAGCTCGCGGATCTTTCGATCAGCATGCATCACAGTGGTGTGATCGCGGCCGCCAAATGTCTGACCAATTTTCGGGAGTGATAACTCAGTGAGTTCGCGACATAGGTACATCGCAATCTGGCGAGCATTGACTAGTGCGCGAGATCGAGATGTTCCACAGAGGTCATCAATCGTCAGACTGTAGTAGGCCGCAGTCTGAGCCATGATTGTTGGAGCAGTAATCTCAGAGTTAATCTCATTAGGGATCAAATCCTTCAACACGATCTCCGCAAGACCCATATCCACCACCTGGCGGTTAAGGGATGCAAAAGCTGTCACACGAATCAGTGCACCTTCAAGCTCGCGGATATTTGTTGAAATCTTTGATGCGATAAATTCAAGAACATCATCAGGAGCATTTAACTTATCTTGCGCAGCTTTCTTGCGAAGAATTGCAATACGGGTCTCTAGTTCTGGTGGCTGAATATCTGTAATCAAACCCCACTCAAATCGTGAACGCAGACGATCTTCCAGTGTGGTTAATTGCTTAGGTGGACGATCAGATGAAATAACTATCTGTTTATTAGCGTTATAGAGCGTATTAAAGGTGTGGAAGAACTCTTCCTGTGTTCGCTCTTTATTTTCTAAGAATTGAATATCATCGACAAGCAAGATGTCGAGGTCGCGATAACGACGCTGGAAAGCCGTTGCTTTATCGTCACGGATAGAGTTAATAAAGTCATTGGTAAATTCTTCAGAGGATACATAGCGCACGCGAGTATTGCCATAGAGCTCTTTTGCATAGGCACCAATAGCGTGGAGCAAGTGAGTCTTACCAAGACCTGACTCACCATAAATAAAGAGTGGGTTATATGCCTTCGCTGGAGCTTCAGCCACAGCAACTGCTGCAGCATGGGCAAAGCGATTAGATGCACCGATAACAAATGTTTCAAAGATGTAGCGAGCGTTGAGCTGTGATGGCTCATCTGTCTTACGTGAGCCTTCATCATCGCGGCCTGTGCCAGGTCGTGTGGAGACACTCTCAACAACAATGGTGGGAGCTGGAAGATCTGCAAGCTCTAAAGTCTCATCGACCATCACTGCAATATTTGCCTTCTCACCTAATTCATTGGTGAGAACTTCATTGACAACTGCGCGAAGTC
>Ga0315905_10005994_pt1 | contig 12353 bp, 11 predicted proteins | sample LakEriMetagenome_5_FD_203522 | JGI IMG/M metagenome (GOLD analysis project Ga0315905, IMG submission 203522) | Freshwater fungal communities from buoy surface, Lake Erie, Ohio, United States - Buoy 4 MA121 | ecosystem: Environmental > Aquatic > Freshwater > Lake | place: USA: Lake Erie, Ohio... | reverse complement strand
GTCGTTGTTGAGGTCAGCGGTTTTGAGGTCTTCGCAGGCCATGGTATTGGGTTCTGAGGACCATGAGGGGGACCACTGGTTGTTTTTGAGGGAGTAGAGGCGGAGCCCGGTGGATTTGGCGGCGTCGGGTTCGCGCCATCCGGCGATGATGTCTGGGTTGCCGTCGTGGTCGAAGTCGGCGGAGCCAAGGGCGTGGCCTTGATTGAAGCCTTGTTCGATGATCTGGCGCTGCCATTCGCGGGTGGCGGGGTGGCGTTGGAGGACGGTGACGAGCTGGCCGTGGAAAGGTTCGACGGCGGTGATGAGGTCCGGGGAGAGGAAGCGGACCTCGCCTGCGCCTTGGAAGCCGCGGGCGTCGGGTGAGGGGGCGAGTGGGGCGCGGGAGGTTTTCCAGCCTTGGCCGTCGGGTTTGGCGAAGAGGAAGCCTTCTTTGGAGGCGACGATGATTTCTTCGGAGCCGTCTGGGAGGGAGCGGGCGTCGAGGTTGTGAGTGATGTGGAGGGAGTCGTCGATGAGGGACGACTGCCATGAGGCGGCGGTGGATGGGTCTGGGCCTGGGGAGAGGGCGAGGATTTTGACGCCCTTGCCGGAGCCGTTGAGATTGCCGCGGCCGTGGAGTGGGAGGACGACGAGGGCGAACTGGGAGGGGGTGGTGCGGACCCAGCGCATGCGGTGGACGGTGGGTTCGTGGGGGCGGGCGACGGGCGTCCATGGGTCGCCGGGGGATTTGGGTCTGGCGAGGAAGAAGACGGCGCCGCTTTCTTTTTCGTTGGAGGTTTCGCCGGGGTTCCACTGGGCGCCGACGGCGATTTCGGCTTTGCCGTCGCGGTTGATGTCGCGGGCGGCGATGCAGACATGGTCGCGCGGGGTGAGGTTGCGGGCGATGACTTCTTTTTTCCAGTCCGGGTTGTGGTACCAGGCGATTTCCTTGGCGTCGGCGATGAGGATATCGTCTTTGTGGTCGCCGTCGACATCGCTGATGGCGAGACCGTAGCCGATGGAGAGGGCGGTGTCGATGGACTGGGGTTTGAAGGTGGGGGCGGCGTGTGCGGGGATGGAGGCGAGAGCGATGAGGGTGAGGAGGAGGTGGCGGGGCATGGGTGAAGGATGCCATGGGGCGCATGCGGGTGAAAAGGAGACAGGGCCGCCCGCGTTTCCGTAGGGATTGCCAAATTCTGCTGTGATCCGATCTTTATTCATACTGAGTGTTAGTGGAGCCGGGTTGCTGCTGTCCGGTTGTTCCGGGAGTGGCGGGAGTGCGCTGGATGGGGTGACGGATTTTCTGAGTGCGGAGGTGAGGATGGTGGATCAGCGGATTGAGGCGTTGAGGGCGCAGACGGCTGGGTTGCCTGAGTTGTTTCCGAACCAGCAGACGGTGCATCTGGGGTATCACGGGAAGCCGTTCACGCCGGTGGTGGTGAAGGCACCGGCGAAGCCTGACAGCAGGTTTGTGCGATTGGATCTTGGGAAGAAGCAGCGGATTGATGCGGTGGTGCTGGTGCCTGTGGATTATGCGGCTGGGCAGGGGTCTGGAGCTGGGTATGGGTTTCCGGTGCGGTTTCGGGTGGAGGTATCGGACGAGCCTGGGTTTGAGGACGCGCGGGTGCTGGCGGACCATACGGGTGAGGATTATCCGAATCCGCGGCGGTTTCCGGTGGTGATTGCGGCGGACACTGGTGAGGCGCGGTACACGGAGGCGCGGTATGTGAGGCTGACGGCGACGGGGTTGTGGAATCAGGGAGGGAGGTCGCTGCTGGCGTTAGGTGAGATGATGGTGCTGCAGGGGGTGAGGAACATTGCGGCGGGATTGCCTGCGGAGGCGATTCGGGTGACGGACAGTGACGATGCGCCGCCGGCGTGGGATCGGCGGTGGCTGGTGGACGGGCAGAGTGTGATCGGGGCGCCGCAGGGGACGCATCCTGCGCCGACGGAGGGTTTTCAGAGCTTGCCGGCGAAGCAGACGGAGGGGATGAGGTGGCTGGTGCTGGATCTGGGGAGTGAGGTGCCGATTGATGAAGTGCGGCTGTATCCTGCGAGGGCGGGGGAGTATCCGGCGCGGCGTGGGTTTGGGTTTCCGCTGCAGTACCGGGTGGAGCTGGCGCAGGATGCGGGGTTTACGGAGGCGTTGAATGCGGGTGACCTGACGCAGGCGGAGTTTTTCAATCCGCATGAGAATGCGGTGACCCTGCCGGTGCCGTCGGTGTCGGCGCGGTATGTGAGGGTAAGGGCGGAGCAGTTGAGCGAGCGGCTGGATGACTATGTGTTCGCGCTGGCGGAGGTGGAAGTTTACAGTGGGCAGCAGAACATGGCTGCTGGGGCGGTGGTGACGGCTGGGGATTCGCGGGAGAGCGGGATCTGGTCGACGCGGTTTGTGACGGACGGGTTTACGAGCCAGCGGAATGTGATGACGTGGCCGGAGTATGTGACGGGACTGGACCGGCGGAGGGAACTGGAGTCGACGGTGAGGGGATTGGTGACGGAGCGGCGGGCGGTATCGGACCGGGTGTTGAAGATGCTGGGGCGGTCATTGCTGGTGATTGCGCTGGTTGGGGTGGGGGTGAGTGGGTTTATGGTGTGGCGGAATGCGCGGACGCGGCGGCGGGATCTGGCGGGTTTGCGGCAGCGGCTGGCGCGGGACATTCACGATGAGATCGGGAGCGGGCTGGGGACGATTTCGCTGATCAGCCAGATGGGAAGCGGGAGCCCTGCGCATGGGGATGCGGCGCAGGTGGATTTTCAGGAGATTCACCGGATATCGCGGGAGGTGACGGAGAGCCTGCGGGACATTGTGTGGCTGATCCGGCCGGAGACGCGGACGGTGGGGGATCTGGCGAAGCGGTTGGAGGAGACGGCGGCGACGATGCTGGCGGGGGTGGGGCACGAGTTTGTGACGGAGCCTGCGGCGGCGGAGCGGGAGTTGCCGCTGGAGCACAAGCGGCAGGTGCTGATGCTGTTCAAGGAGGCGCTGCACAACATTATCCGGCACAGTGGGGCGACGCGTGCGGGGATTCGGGTTGGCGGGGATGAGCGGTGGTTCCGGATGGTGATTACGGACAACGGGCGCGGGTTTGAGCCTGCGGCACCGAGATCTGGGGCTGGGGTGGTGGGGATGAAGCAGCGGGCGACGACGCTGGGGGGTAAGTTTACGGTGGAGAGCGCGCCGGGAGCGGGGACGACGCTGACCTTGGAAGTTCCGTGGAAACCTCCGCGAAAAATTACAGGTGGATCAACCGTTTAGGGTTTGTTACCAATCCCCTGCCGATGAAAAAAAGCGCCCCAGAAGTTCCGCCGGTTACCGTGTGGCTTGTTGAAGATTACGCCCCGTTCCGCAACACGGTTTCGCGGCTGCTGAATTCGACGCCTGGGTTGGCGTGCACGCATATATTTGCGACTGGGGAGGATGCGTTGCGGTCATTGGCGACGCAGCCGAAGCCTGCGGTGATTCTGCTGGATGTGGGGTTGCCGGGGATGAATGGGATTGAGTTTCTGGCGAAGGTGCGGGAGGCGGCTCCTGATACTCGGGCGGTGATTCTGACGGCGTTTGAGGATGAGGAGAAGATTTTCCGGGCGATTTGCACGGGTGCGTCGGGGTATCTGCTGAAGACGGCGACGTCGGAGGAGATTACTGGGGCGATTGCGGAGGCGGTGGCGGGGGGTGCGCCGATGACGCCATCGATTGCGCGTCGGGTGCTGGACATGTTCAGCCGGATGGCTCCTGCGAAGACGGATTACGGTTTGAATGAGCGTGAGAAGATGGTGCTGGAGCGGATGGTGAGCGGGTTGACGAAGAAGGAGATTGCGGCGGTTTTGGACATGAATTTCCACACGGTGGATGCGGCGCTGCGGAGTATTTATTCGAAGCTGGAAGTGAACACGCGGACTGGGGCGGTGGCGAAGGCATTGAAGGAGAAGCTGGTGTGAAGGCGCGGCGATGAAAGCGGGCGGGCCGACGGGGCTGTTGGCGGATTATCCTGACGGGTGGTCTGCGATGGCGGTCCGTGAGTGGCGGCAGGGGTTGCGGGCGCGGACGTTTGTGGTGCCGTTTCTGGTGCTGCAGGCCGGGTTGACGTTGTTCGGGCTGATTCAGCTGGATGTGCGGAATTCGGAGGGAGTGGCGCGGGGTTTCTGGTTTCTGCTGCTGGTGCTGCTGAGTCTGGTGCTGCCATTGAGGAATCTGGGGGCGTTGGCGGACGAGCGTGACGGGAACACGATGGACATGCTGCTGCTGACGAACATGGGGGCGTGGCGGATGGTGACGGGGAAGTGGCTGGCGACGGCTGGGATGCTGGGGTTGACGGCGGTGAGTGCGGTGCCGGCGGTGGTGTTGCGGTCGGTGGCGGCGGGTTGGCCGCTGGGGAAGTCGCTGGCGGGCTTGGTGGCTGGGTTGGCGATGGCGTGCGGGCTGGCGGCGGTGCTGACGGCGGTGTCGTGGTTGCGGATCACGCTGGTGCGGACGGGGGTGGCGATGTTTTTTTGTCTGGTGGTGCTGGTGCAGGGGGTATTGCCGCTGACGGGAGCGCTGGCGGAGGGGAGGGTTGGGGCGATGGGGTTTTCGGGGTTGGTGATGGAGATGGTGCTGGTGTCGGTGGCGGCGGGCTGGGCTGGACTGGTGCTGGCGGCGAGTCCGGTGCCGGACCGCGGGGTGGAGAAGTGGCCGTTGCGGCTGGCGTTGCGGATGGGGATGGTACTGGTGGTGACGGGAGGGTTGATGCGGTTGACGGGGATCCCGGATGTGGTGGGGGAAGCGATGGTGGGGAGTGGTGCGGGATTGGTGTTGGCTGGGGGCGTGCGGTGGCTGGTGAGGCGGCGGGGGATTCGGGGCTGAGATGGAGTGGGATGGTGGCGGGCAATGGGCTTGACTTCGGGGGAGCGGCGCGGTTGCTCGTGGGGAGTGATGATGAGAGATGCTGCGAACCGATTCCGAGCCTGCCGGTGCGTGCCGGATGTGCTAGCGATGGCGGTGATTGCGGGGGTGGTGTGGATGCGGTCGCAGGCGGCGTTTGAGCGGGGGACGTATCTGCATGAGGGCGGGCGGTGGCTGGCGGAGCAATGGAATGGCGGGGTGGGGCATGCGCTGGGGGCGATCCGGCCGGATTATCTGACGGTGGGGAATCAGGTAGTGATTGCGGTGGCGGATGGGTTGACGAGGTTATTCGGGGGGACGCGGCTGGCGGCGGCGGGGCCGATGTGGCAGCATGGGGTGAGTGTGGCGTGGATTGTGGCGGTGATGATGCCGGTGTGGTGGTGTCTGCGGCGGAATCTGCCGCTAGCGGCGGCGGCGGCGGCGATGGTGATGATGCTGGTGGTGCCGGAGGTGGACGGGGAGTGGGTGGCGTTCGGGGAGTCGAGCAACGTGGGATTTTTCAGTGCGACGGCGACGGCGTTTCTGGTGTGGGACTGGTGGGTGGGGCGCGAGGGTTCGCGGCGGTGGCGGTTGGTGTCTTTAGGGTGGGTGGTGGTGCATGTGCTGACGTCGCCGATGGCGGCGCTGCTAGCGGGTGGGGGAGCGGTGCTGATGGCGTGGCGTGGGATGAGGGGAGGCGGGAGGCGGGCGGTGGCTGGGTGGCTGGTGCTGGCGGTGATGGCCGGGTTGGTGGTGGTGCGTGCGGCGACGGGTGATCCTTATGGGGATGCGGCTGGCGGGAGTGACGGGGTGTCGGTGGGGAAGGCGCGGCTGGTGGAGCGGATTCTGGGGCGGCAGCTGCTGTATCCGGTGCTGGCTCCGGTGTATGAGTTTTGTGAGGATGGCGTGGTGCTGGCGGTGGGTGGGTTGGTGGCAGCGGTGGGTGTGTGGGTGTGGGGGGAGGGGAGGCGGAGCGGGTTGAAGGCGCAGTCGCTGTGGCTGCTAGGAGCGATGGCTTGCGGGATGGCGGTGGTGACGCTGACGGCGCGGCCGGCGACGTCGGGATCGGCGGCGTATGCGAGTGTGGGTCCGGCGCGGTATTTTCTGCCGCAGAACATGGTGGCGGCGGCGTGTCTGGCGGCGATGTGGTGTCGGGTGTCGGTGTTGCGGCCGGGATTGGTGCCGGTGGTGTGGAGTGTGCTGGCGGTGGTGGCGGCCGGGTCTGTGAATTGTCAGGTGGTAGCGTGGCGGGGTCGGGCTTTCCGGATGGAGGACACGCTGCTGTGCTGGCCGGCGGCGTTGGGTCGTGCGTCGATGAGGCATGGGCTGACGGGGGGGAGCGGGGTGGTAAGGGTGCCGATTCAGCCTGGATGGGTGCGGGTGCCGGTGGCTGGGGAGTGGTTAGGAGAGGTGAAGGATGCGGGGATGCTGGCGGTGGGTTTCGGCGGGGTGAGTGAGGGGGAGGCGGATGGCGGGATGGTGGCTGGGGAGCCGGTGTGGTCGGGAGTGCCGGGTGGTGGGGTGCTGTTGCGGTTGCCGCTGGTGCGGTCTGGGAGGGGGCGGTTTTCGCTGGAGAATGCGCGGGTGGTGCTGCCGGAGTTGCCGGGGCGGGTGCGTGCGGCGGCGACGTGTGTGTTTGGACCGGAGCGGAGGGAACGGAACGGGCGGCTGGAGCAGGATGCGATGATGGAGGTGTGTGTTTTTTTCGAGGGAGGCGTGCGGGTGTCGGAGGTGGAGAGGGTGCTGGGTGGTGGACTGGTGGAATTGGCGAAGCGGAATGGGGAGAGACTGGATGTAGTTAGGCTGCCGGAGGTGCCGCGTGATGGATGGCCGTGGGGAGGGATTGGGGGCGTGGCGTGGGCGGAAGGGGGGAAGGTGGTGCGTGTGGATGGGGAGCCAGAGAAGTTAGGGCATCTGAGGCGGGAGGGTGAGCGACTGCATCTGCTGGAGATTCCGGAGACGGGATTTGATGAGGAGGCGTATCTGCGGCGGGTGCCGGGGGTGGAGGCGGCGGTGAGGGCGGGCAAAGTGTCAGGGGCGCGGGCGCACTGGGAGATTGCGGGTCGGGCGATGGGAGTGGAGGCTGGGGTGAGACGGTTTTCGCTGCGGCTGAAGGAAGCGGTGAGGTGCGGTGAGATTGATGGATTGCGGGTAGTGCTGCGGCGGGGGAAGGGTGGAGAGGAACCGGCGGGGCTGAGGTGTGTGCTGATGGCGGCGGGCCGGGAAGTGCGTGCGGTGCGGCTGGTGCCTGTGGAGTTTACGGATGGTTACCGGGTGGAGTGGGAGTCGCGGGGATGGGCGGAAGGGGTTGGGGGAGGGGATGCGGTGTGTGATGCGTTGGAGATTGAGTTGGTGGGGGCGGGGCCGCGGCGGTATGTGGTGTTTGGGGGAGTGGAGTTGCTGGTGCGGGAGTGATGAGGGAAGTGGTGGAGATGGGAGATTGCGCTTTTCGAGTGGCTGGGTGCGGGGCAGACGGGAGGGATGGAACAACTGCTGCTGTTTGACATTGACGGGACCCTGCTGACGGCGGCGGGGGCTGGGGTGGCGGCGCTGCGGCGCGGGTTTGCGGAGGCGTTCAGTGAGGAGTTAGGGTTTGAGCCTGGGTGGCCGCAAGTGCATCTGCACGGGAGTACGGACGGGCAGATTGCGAGGGATCTGCTGGCGCATGCGGGGTTGGAGGTGACGGAGGAGAGGTTGGCGCGGTTTTTCGGATGTTATCCGCCACATCTGGAGCGTGAGTTGGCGGTGGTGGAGGCTCCGCAGGGGAGATTGCTGCCCGGCGTGCCGGAGTTGCTGGAGGCATTGCAGGAGGAAGGGCGGCGGCAGATGAGCCTGCTGACGGGGAACATTCAGACGGCGGCGTGGATGAAGCTGCGGCGGTTCGGGATTGACGGGTACTTCACGCCGGGGGCGTTCGGGGACGATCACCACGACCGGAATGCGCTAGGTCCGGTGGCGATGGCGCGGGAGGCGGCGAGGAGCGGGCGGCGTTATGCGCCGGAGGCGGTGGTGGTGATCGGGGATACGCCGCGGGACATTGCGTGTGCCAGGGCGTGCGGGGCGCGGGTGCTGGCGGTGGCGACGGGGACGTACAGCAGGGAGGAACTGGCAGCGCACGGGCCGACGTGGTTGTTTGATGATCTTGCGGATGCTGGTGCGGTGCTGGCGGCGCTGGGGGAGACGGCGGGTTGAAGGAATTGGGGGGTGGGGAGTCAGTGAGGGGCGGGAGTGGTCTGGCGGGTAGCGGCCCAGCGGAGCGCGTTGCGGAGGAGTGCGCGGAAGGGTGGGGCGGCGAAGTCGTCAGTGTGACCGAGGGAAGTGCAGAAGACGGGAGCGCCGTAGGGTGTCAGGAACGTCCATGCGACGGGTTCGGGTTTGGCGATGCCTGCGGCGGAGGCGGTTAGGAGCGTGCGGGTGCCTGGTTGGAGCGGGGAGTTGAGATAGAGCGAGCCGCCGGAAGCGAAGGGGGTGCGGGGCAGACCGGCGAGGATAGGATGATCGGAGTCCGGGGCGTGGACGGTGACTCTTGCGTCGTTGGCGTGATGGTTCTGATAGTTGCCGCCGAGGATGGAGACGTCCCAGTCGGACCATGTTTCGTGGTTAGGATGGATGGGGGTGCCGGGGCGGAGGGCAAAGGCGTGGCTGGCGGTGCGGATGCCGACGACGGCGGCTCCGCGGGAGATGGCGCGGCGGAGTGCGGCCATGGCGTTAGGAGCGAGGGCGGTGCGGCGCATGGAGACGAGGATGACGCGGGCGTGGTCGAGCGCGTCGGTTTGGAGGAGATCGCCGGGGGTGTCAGGCGGGGCGCTGATCCATGAGGGGTGGAATTCGGCACCGTCCTTGTCAAAGAATGCGGCGAGGGATTCGGCGGTGTGGTATTCGTTTTCGCCGGTGAGGATGGCGACGGGGATGCGGGAGTCTTCGGGGAGGGGCGGGGTGGTGCCGCCGAAGACGGCGGAGCTGAGGGCGGTGCCGGTGAGGTGGCGTTCGATGTGGGCGACCATGAGACTGGTGCCGTGGACGTGGGGGACGAAGGGAGGGTCTGCGGGGTTGTAGAGGGCGTCGGTGAGGTCGCGGAGGAGGACGGTATCGATGCCGTGGCGGACGAGCTGGCGGATGCCGAAGGAGCGGCCGCAGATGCATTTGTTGGTGTGGACCCCGGCGATGAAGACGTGGCGGATGCTGCGGGCGCGGAGGATGTTCCAGACCTCGGTGCCGCGGTCCGAGATGAAGTCGGTGTCGGGGTTGATGGAGACGAGCGGGTGCTGCTGTTTCCACGGGTAGCGGGAGGCGAGACGGCCTTCGCGTTGGAGGATGGCTTGCCATGCGAGGGCTTCCTCGGGGGAATCGTCGCTGCCGCCGGAGGAGCTGTCGATGGGGTCGCCGGCGGCGGTTTCGGCTGGATTGAGGCGGTCGAGCCAGCCTGACAAGTCAGCGGGGAGGTCGGGGGCGGTGGGGGTGGCGAGGGTGCGGAGCCGTGCCGGGTGGGATTGGTAGAACGGCATGGTGTCGGAGGGGGCGTGGATGATGAGGACGCCTGATTGGCGTGCGGCGGCGATGACGGCGGCGACGCGCGGGGCGAGTTGCTGGACGCGGTTGGCGGCGCGTGCGGAGGTGTGGGAGTCCCAGAAGTCGCAGAGGATGATGGCGGATTCGGAGGCCTGCCATGAGGTGGGCGAGAGGACGACGGGATGGCCGTGTGGGTTGGCCGGGCGGTGCTGGACGGGGAAGGAGAGGGTGGTGTCGGCGATGGCGGGAGCGGGGATGGCGAGGGAGAGGAGGAGATTGCGGAGGAAGTGGCGGGGCATGGCGGGAGAGGAAGGGATGGGCGGAGGGGGAGGGTATCAGTGGCGTGGGTGCTGGGAGCGGGACGCAAGTGCGGGCGGGATGGGCATGGTTCCCGCTGGCAATTGGCGGTGGCTGGTATAGGGAGGGAGGATGAGTTCATCAGTGTTCGTCATGACTCCTGTGAGATTTCTGCTGGCCGCGGTGGCTGTGGGGTTTGGTGTAGGGGTGCTGCGTGCGGACGATCCGCCGGTGGTGCCGCCGAACAAGGGAGGCGGGGAGTTGGATCTGACGCAGTTTCCGGGGCAGGTGGTGGATGAGGTGATTGTGCCGGTGCCGAGCGAGATTTTTGCGGTGCTGGACAAGCTGGGGGATCCTGACTGGAAGGCGCAGGTGGCGGTGGCGGGGCGGCCTGGGTTTACGGAGCGGACGGATGTGGCGTTGCTGCTAGGAGCGACGGTGGCGGATGGGTTTATCGGGGTGCAGGCGGAGGACCGGAAGACGGTGGAGAACATCGGGCGGGAGGTGCTGGCGCTGGCGACGGCGCTGGGGTTGCGGGAGGATGTGCTGAAGCATTGTCAGGCGATTGACGATGCGGCGAAGGGATCGAAGTGGGAGGCGGTGCGGAGCGAGTTGGATGCGACGCAGGCGACGGTGCGGGCGAAGATGGAATCGATGCGGGACGGGGCGCTGGCGGAATGCGTGTCGGTGGGCGGGTGGCTGCGGGGGACGGAGGTGGCGACGGATGTGATTATGAAGGCGTATTCCGGGGAGCGTGCGGAGGTGCTGCTGCAGCCTGACTTGGCGGATTATTTCAATGATGCCCTGGAGGAGATGCTGACGCGGGCGCGGAATGCGGAGAAGCTGAAGGCGATCGCGGATGGGGTGGCGCGGTTGCGTGAGATCATGCAGAGCGGGGACGACACGCTGAGTGAAAAGGCGGTGCGGGAGATGCACGGGATCACGGCCGGGCTGGTGAAATCCATAACAACGAAAGGCTGAACATGAGTGCCAGCGGGATTATGACGATGAAGAGTCTGCGAGCTGCTGCGGTGGCGTGTGTGTGTTTCTTTCTGGCGGTACCGCCGGCGTTTGCGGTGGTGGACGATGCGCATTCTGCGGCGCTGGAGGGAGCGATGGAGCAGGTGAAGGATGGGTTCAAGCTGCGGCAGGAGTACTGGAAGGGGACGCTGAAGGCCGGGGAGCAGAAGCTGGTGAAGCATCAGTTGTTCAAAGGCAATCAGGTGTGGTTCTGGCTGGGGACGTCGACGGAGGCGGAGGTGAAGCTGGAGATTGATGTTTATGATGCGAAGGGGAACAAGGTGAGTGCGGAGAAGCGGTCCGGGTCGGATTTTGCGGCGGTGCATGTGGATCCGAAGAAGACGGGGACTTATCTGGTGGTGTTCAAGATTACGGGGAAGACGAAGGATGACATAGACTGGGCGCTGGTGTACGGGTGGAAGTGAGCTAGCCGATCTGTGCCTGAACTGTTTTTGCATGCATACAGAAACACTCGAATACGAAACGCCACATTTTCTGCAGAGCCTGTTCGCGCATGATCTGGCGCTGCTGAAGCTGCTGGAGAAGGAGTCTGGGGTTAGGATCACGACGCGGGACGGGTGGGTGAAGCTGCAGGGTGAGGAGGATCGGGTGGCTGGGGTGCGGAGAGTGTTCGGGGAGTTGGAGAAGGCGCGGCGGAAGGGAACGGAGATCAATACGCATATGTTCCGTTATGCGATGGAGCAGGAGGGGTTTGGGGTGGTGACGGCGGCGGTGCCTGCGGTGGCTGGGAAGATAGAGGATTTTGCGTCGATCAAGCTGGCGGGGTCGCCGCGGAAGCCGCCGGTGGTGGCGCGGACGCGGGGGCAGCTGGCGTATCTGCAGGCGGTGAGGTCGCACGATGTGACGTTCGGGATCGGGCCTGCGGGGACGGGGAAGACGTTTCTGGCGGTGGCGTGTGCGGTGGCGGCGTACAAGGCTGGGGATTGTCAGCGGATTGTGCTGTCGCGGCCGGCGGTGGAGGCGGGTGAGGCGCTAGGGTTTCTGCCTGGGGATTTGAATGAGAAGGTGCTGCCGTATCTGAGGCCGCTGTACGACGCGCTCTATGACATGCTGGAGCCTGAGGAGATTGAGAAGATGATTGACCGGGGGCAGATTGAGATTGCGCCGCTGGCTTACATGCGGGGACGGACGCTGAGCCGGAGTTTCATTATTCTGGATGAGGCGCAGAATACGACGCGGGCGCAGATGCTGATGTTTCTGACGCGGCTGGGGGAGTATTCGAAGTGCATCATTACGGGGGATCCTTCGCAGGTGGATTTGAAGGATCCGCAGACGTCGGGGTTGCGGGAGGCGATGCGGATTCTGCCGGGGACGGAAGGGATTGCGTTCTGTCGGTTTGGTGGAGCGGATGTGGTGCGGCACCGGATTGTACAGGCGATCATCGAGGCGTACGACAAGGCGCGGGGGCCGGGCGAGGATTGAGGCGGGTCGGGTGCGATTGCAAAGTGCGGGCGGCGGTGTAGAAGGAGGGAGGTGACGCCTGCGGATGGTTCCGGGGCGGCGCTGGAATTCAGCTTCTGATGACTATGCAACCGTGGCACCTCTGGACCATTGCGGGGATCTGTCTGCTCATCGCGGAGATGCTGACGGTTTCGTTTTTTGCGGCGAGTTTCGGGGTGGCGGCGCTGGTGACGGCGCTGGCGACGGCGCAGGCCGGGTTGGG
>Ga0315905_10005993_pt1 | contig 12353 bp, 9 predicted proteins | sample LakEriMetagenome_5_FD_203522 | JGI IMG/M metagenome (GOLD analysis project Ga0315905, IMG submission 203522) | Freshwater fungal communities from buoy surface, Lake Erie, Ohio, United States - Buoy 4 MA121 | ecosystem: Environmental > Aquatic > Freshwater > Lake | place: USA: Lake Erie, Ohio... | reverse complement strand
CACCTACATTATGAATCACACTCCCAGCGTTTGGTTCCTCATCGATATGCTCTTTCTGGGGATTTTTGGCCACCAGCTGGAGCAAATGATGGGCCGCAAGTTCCTGCTGCGCCTTTACCTTTGCCTCATCGCCCTGCCAGCGCTGCTGGCTCTCGCTGCCGCTCTGATCCGGCCGGAGGGCATCTATGTTCTCAGTGGCACGCGTCACGCCCATTTCAGTCTTTTTCTCGCCATCGCGTTTCTGCACCCGGATGCCCCCTGTTGTGTGCCCTCCCTGAAGATAAAGTGGGTGGCCACGGCGCTGTTCGCCATTCACGCCCTCCGCGACACTGCCGGCCGCGATTTCCTGACGCTGGCGATCATGGTCTCCTGTGCTGCATTCACCTATTTTCTGATGCGCCGCCACGGCCTCACCCCGCGGTTTGAGCACGTTGCCGAAGCCTTCGCCGCCGCCCTGCCGTCCTCGAGCAAAAAGACCGGCACCTCCAAACGCCTGCCCTACGAACCCAAAGTCGTCGCCAGGCCCCAGCTTTCACCCGACCGTGCCCCCGTGGCTAAAATTGATGCCATTCTCGCAAAGATCAGTGAATCCGGGATCGACAGCCTCGACGAATGGGAGCGCCGCGAGCTGGAAAGAGCCAGCCGGGAACTGAAACGGCAGGACGACTAAACCGCCGGCGTGAGCTTTGGACGGCCCAGCACCGGATCGCGCACCAGCACCACCGGGCGTCCCTGGCGGTAGATATTGAGCAGGATGCCGATGGACAGGAGATTACAGCAGAGGTTGGACCCGCCGTAGCTGACAAAGGGCAGCGGCATCCCCTTGTTAGGCAAACATCCGGTGGCGACCGAGATATTGATCAAGGCCTGCACCACGATCAGCAGCACCAGTCCGGTGCCCAGCAGCTTCCCGAAGCGGTCGGGGGCATGCCCCGCCACCAGAAAACCCGAGAAGGCTATTCCCAAAATCAGCAGCACGGTCCCCAGCGTTGCGGCCAGCCCGAGTTCCTCACCGATCACCGGAAAGATAAAGTCCGTGTGGCAGAGGGGCAGGTAGTGCTGCTTTTGCACGCCATCGCCCAGCCCTTTGCCGGCAGGGCCACCGCTCCCGAGGGCAAAGATTCCCTGCTTCTGCTGGTCGTTGAGTTCCGCGATTTCCGGATAGTCACGCGCGAACTGCTCATCCTCAAGGTGGAGGAAGGCCGTGATCCGCGCCTCACGGTTTTTTGCCGTGCGGCTTTCCCCGGTATGGATGCCAACCCACAGCACCGCCGCGCCGAGCGCCGCCATGCCTGCGACGTAAATCCACCGCGCCCCGCCAACAAAAAGCACCGCGCAAATCACAATGAACAGGAGACAGGCGGTGCCGAGGTCCACCTCCGCCGCAATGAGTCCGAGCGGCAGCCCCATCACGCCAAGGGGAAACAGAAACCCCCAGAGAAACGAAGTGCGCCGGTCCCGGTAGCGGGCGCACCATGCCGCCAGGGCGATGAGCACCCCAATGCGTGCGAGTTCTGAAGGCTGGCCTTTAAAACCGCCAATGTTAATCCAGCGGCTGGCACCGCCCCGGCTGTGACCGATTCCCGGCACGAAGCAGAGCGCCAGCAGCACCACGCAGCACCAGAATACCGGCCACGCCCAGCGCTGCAGACGGTGGTAATCGGTCAATGCCATCGCCGTGCAGCCCACGATCCCCAGCACCAGCCAGACCGCCTGACGCTTCAGGCCGGCCCACTCGTCATTAGCAGACTCCTGACTGAAGCCGCCGGTACTCATGAGCATGACGAATCCCAGGACAATGAGCAGGGAGACGCAGGCGATCAGACAAAAGGCGCTTCGTTTGGCCATAAGGCGGAAAGGTTGAGATGATCCTAGCGGCGCACCGGAATGCGCAGCTGCTGGCCCATGCGGATGCGGTAGTCACCGCCGAGACCGTTCAGTGTCGCGATTTCATCCGCAGAGACAGCATAACGGCGTGCGATGTTGTAAACCGTGTCGCCTTTGCTGACGACATGGGCGCGCTGGCCCGCGGTGCGACTCGGAGTCTGCGCTGCCTCTGGCGTCTTGACCTTCGGCTTCACCGCAGCGCTGTCGGCGGACTTTGCAGCTGGGCGAACCGGCGGCTTTGTCAGCACGGCAGCCGGGGCCGCGGCTTCTGGACGCACCGCGGCCACATTCTCCGGCCGGGCTTCACCTGGCAGATTACTGGTTTCCACAGCGCCTGAAGGCACTCCGGCATCAGCCACTACAGAATCAAGCTCCAACTCCGGGACGACCTCCGCCTTCGGGGGCACAGCATCCACGATGCCGGGCGAAGAGATGACCGGCGCCGAGGGATCGAAGAAATCGGAGGGCTTACCGCCGGCGGATGCAACATCCATGGAATCAATCACACGCCCGGCTTTCGGCACGACCAGCACCGTCCCGGGTACGAGCAGTTTGTCAGGATTCGCCTCACGCAGCGCCTGACCGGACACGCCAAAGCGGGCCGCCACCAAAGACAGGGTATCGCCGGTGCGCCAAGCATAGGTCCGTTGCGGTGTGGTGTCGGCGATCGGAGCCGGAGCCACATCCTCATGCGCCTGAGCCGCTGCCGGGGACGGGGACGGAGCAGGTGCAGCCGGAAGAGATGGGAATTCTGCCGGAATATCAGTCGCCGGCGCGGTGTTCTCTGCGACCTGCACGTCGTCCTTCTTATCGTCATCACGGCCCCAGATGCGGAAGGCAAAGAGCCCACCCACTGCGACGATGTGAAGCACGAGCATGACGGCGAACGCACGCGACATGCGGATCTGCGGCACCTCAACCTCCCAGTCCCCTTCCCCGGTCACATGGGCCGGGAGACGGTGGTTCTTCCCCCACTTTCCTGTCAGGATGTTGAGCAGCGAAGTCCCCTTTCCGCGGGAGCGGCGGGCATTGGTTTTTTTGGCTGGTCGCAGTTTCATGGTCTGGTCGTTAGTTGTTGGACGAGTTGTGTAAAAACATTGCCCCGGTGGTCATAGCCGGTGAACATATCGAATGAGGAGGTGCCGGGCGCGAAGAGCACCACCTGGCCGGGCTTTGCCGCCCCGTATGCCCCCTGAACCGCCTCCTCCAGGCTGCCGCAGCGGCGGCAGATGGAGTCCTCCGCCCAGCATGAGGCCAGCATCCCGCCGATTTCCCCAATGGTGAAAACATGGGTCGTTTGCCGGCGGATGAGTGGCTTAAGCGGGGTGTAGTCGAGTTGCTTGTCCTTGCCCCCCGCAATGAGCACGACGGGAGCCGTCATGCCGCGCAGGGCGCTCTCCATGGCATGAATGTTAGTGGCCTTGGAGTCATTGATGAATTCACACCCGTCCACAATACCCGCCAGTTCGCAGCGGTGCCGCGGCGGACGGTAGCTGCGCAGCGTGGACCGCATTGCCTCAAAGGAAACGCCCCATGCGCGGCAGGCGGCCACAGCAGCCATAATATTCTCAGCGTTATGCAGCCCCCGCAGATTCGTCTCCGCCATGGCAATGATGCTCTCCTCTCCGCAGAAAACGGCACCGTCCCGATAGCTGAAGTCACAGCCACTGTTCCACGCACTGAAAGTCACGCGGCGGGCCCGGAGTTCCGGATAGTCCTCCGCGCCATTCAGCACGGCAGTGTCCTCCGCCGTCTGGTTTTCAAAGATGCGAAGTTTGGCGTTCCGGTAAGCCTCCAGACCGGGATGCCGGTCGAGGTGATCGGGCGCAAAATTCATCCACACCGCCACCCTGGGGTGGAAGGTTTCGATCAACTCCAGCTGAAACGAACTGACTTCCACTGTCAGAACATCCGCAGGCACATCGTCGACCACCACGCTGCTCAGGGCGACACCGTAATTGCCGCAAGGCACGGTCCTCACACCGGCCCCGTTCAGGATGGCGGCCGTCAGTTCAGTCGTCGTGGTTTTTCCGTTAGTTCCGGTAATCGCGATATAGGGCACTGCCGTGTTTTGCAGCGCAAACTCCACCTCGCCGAGCGCCCGGATTCCGCGGGCCGTCAAATTCGCTGCAATGGGCCACGCCGGATCAATCCCCGGGCTCAAGACGGCAAAGTCGAAGGCACCCGGCACCGCAAGAGCCGCGGAGCCAGTCACACAGGCAATCCCCTCAGCGCGCAACTCCGCGGCCGAGCGTTCCACCGCATCGCCCGCCCCGCTGTCGAGCACGGTCACACGAGCCCCCTGCCTCAGGGCCAGACGCGACGCCGCAGCACCGCTCTTGCCGAGCCCGAGCACGGCAATGTGACAGCCAGAATATTTATCGGGGGCGGCGATCAATCGTTAGCGGAGTTTGAGAGTTGCGAGACCAAGGAGCGCACACATGAGGCTCATGATCCAAAAGCGGGTGATGACCTGCGTTTCCTTCCAGCCCTTGAGTTCGAAGTGATGGTGAATCGGCGTCATGCGGAACAGCCGTCGTGGTTCACCGTAAATTTTGCGGCTGATCTTGAACCAGCTGACCTGCAGGATCACGGACATGGCCTCCGCCACGAACACACCGCCCACGAGCACCAGAGCGACCTCCTGTTTGGAGCAGATGGCCAGCGAGGCAATGCAGCCGCCAATCGCCATGCTGCCGGTATCCCCCATGAACATGCGCGCCGGGTGACAGTTGAACCACAGAAAACCCAGGGCAGCCCCAACGAGCCCGAGCGCCACCGGTGCCAGCTCGCCGACATCGGAGTCGTGTTTGATGTTCAGATAGTCCGCCGCGACACTGTGACCGGCCACATAGCAAAACACCGCATACGCCAAACCGGAACTTACCGTGCAGCCGGCCGCCAGCCCGTCGAGGCCGTCCGTAAAGTTCACCGCATTGGAACAGCCCACGATGACGATGGCGAAGAACGGCACCGTAAACCAGCCCATGTCCCAGTGCACGTTCTTGAAAAAGGGCACCTGAAGCACATGGAAGAACCCTTCGTGACTCGGCAGCTTGTAGAGGAACCAGCCGGCAGTGAGCCCCACCGTCCACTGCACGATCAGCTTTCCCCGGGCACTGACTCCCTTGCTGTTCTTCTTCGCCACTTTCAGATAGTCATCCACGAAGCCAAGTGCCCCGAGGCCCAGCGTCACATACATCACCAGCCACAGCAGCGGGTTGTCCAGACGGCTGCAGGTGAGGGCCGCCGTTACCAGCGCCCCGATGATGAGTACACCGCCCATTGTGGGCGTGCCGGCTTTGCTGCCGTGCAGTTCAAAAAGCTTGTGCACCTCCTCGGCCGTGCGCACCGGTTGCCCCACTTTGAGCGAGATCAGCTTCCGGATGACACGGTCGCCCAGCAGCAGACTGAGCCCCAGCGCTATCAAACACGCCGCAATGCCGCGGAACGTCTGGTATTGAAACACGTTGGTCAGCTTCGACAACCATACATCGCTGCCGCTGAAAAGTTGGTAGATCCAGTGTAGCATGAGAAAGAGATCAGTCGTTCAAGTGTCCGGTTACCTTCTCCATGGCCGCAGAGCGGCTGCCTTTGAGCAGGAGGAGGTCTTCCGGGCGCGCCGCGGATTTTAAGAAAGCCGCACAGGCTGCGTGGTCGGGGAAGGTGTGAACGGCCCCCTCCGGGGCTCCGGCTTCGCGGCCTCCCTGGGCAATGAGTTCCGCATCACCGGTGCCCACAGTGCACAGCAGAGAAAAGCCATGCGCAAAGACCTGGCGTCCCAGCTCCAAATGAGCTGGTTCAGCATGAGCCCCAAGTTCCCCCATGAGGCCCAGCACAGCGATACGGCGGCCGCTGCAGGCCATGCTATGCACGGTTTCCAGCGCCGCACGCATGGAGTCCGGATTGGCATTGTAGGAATCGTCAATGAACCGCAACCCCTCCACGAGCCGGGACTGAAGCCGGCCCTTTGTCAGGGTAGCCGATTCAAGACCGGCGGCGATCTCAGCCGGCGGCATGCCCAGATGCCATGCGGCGGCAGCGGCCAGCGCGGCATTCCCAGCCATGTGCCGGCCCGGGACAGGGAAATGAACCGCCGCCCCCAGGCCATCCGGGAAGAGGAGCACAAAACGGCTGCCCTCTTCACCGCACTCCAGGCGGCTCACTGTTACATCACCGGCATCGATGCCCGCAGTCAGCACTTTGCCCCGGCAGCGGGCGCGGATTGAGGGAGTGTAATCGTCATTGGCATTAAGGACCACGCAGCCCTCTTCGCCGACCGCCTCCGCCAGCATGCCCTTTTCCAGGGCGATGGCGGCGCGGCTGCCCATATACTCAATGTGCGCCGTCCCAATGTTGGTGATGATCGCCACATCAGGAGCGGCGATGGCGGCCAGCGGCGCGATCTCGCCCGGGTGGTTCATCCCCATTTCGCAGACAGCCATTTCATCATCCCCCGCCGTGTCCAGAATCGTAAGCGGCAGACCAATGTGATTGTTGAGATTGCCCTTCGTGGCATTGACCCGCCAGCGGCGGCTGAACACTGCACGGGTCAGGTCCTTGGTGGAAGTCTTGCCGTTGCTGCCAGTCAGGCCAACGACTTTGCCTCCCCAGTCCCGGCGGCTGCGCCGGGCCAGTCGATGCAGCCCCTGCAGTGTATCATCAACCCGGATGACCGGAACGCCCTCCGGATAGTCCATGCGGCGGGACACCATAAGGGCCCCGGCACCAGCCTGCACCGCCTGGTCGAGGAAATCGTGGGCATCAAAGCGCTCTCCCGTGAGTGCCACGAAAAGTGCGCCGGCGGGGACCTGCCGTGTATCCGTGGAAACACTCCGCAGCACAGCGCCGGCGTCACCCTGCACAAGGGCACCGCCGCTCCAGTCTGCTGCTGTTTCCACTGTGATTGCTTTCATCGTTTTTGGTCCCTGTCGGGCAGCTTCCAGTCTCTGAGCACTGCCTGCGCGACTTTCACGTCATCGAACGGCAGCGTTTCCTTCGCAAAAATCTGGCCCTGCTCATGGCCCTTGCCGGCAATGAGCACGATGTCCCCGCCCCCGGCGATGCTGATGGCCCTGGCAATGGCCTCTTTACGGTCCACAATGCTCTCCACATTGTCGCCGCGCATGCCCGCCCTCACATCGGCCATGATACGCTCCGGGTCTTCACTGCGCGGATTGTCACTGGTGACAATTGTCCAGTTGCTCAGGCCTTCCGCAACGGCACCCATGCGCGGACGCTTGGTGCGGTCGCGGTCACCGCCGCAGCCAAAGACCGTAATGATGCGGCGCGGCTGGAGGTCCCGCAGCGTGCGCAGCGCATTATCCAGCGCATCCGGGGTGTGTGCATAATCAACAAACACGCGGAATGGCTTGTTATCCGCCACGCTTTGCATGCGCCCGGGCACCTGCGGCGCGCGGCCCATATTGGTGATCGCCTCGCGCAGGTTCAGCCCCATGCCCCAGGCTGCCGCGATTGCTCCGACAGCGTTGTAAACATTGAAGCGGCCAATCAGCGGCAGCCGGACAAGGAAAGAGCGGCCCCGGGCTTCCAGGGTGAACTGCGTGCCGGTCATCGAAGTCCGGATGTCCGCCGCGCGGAAGTCGGAGGTCAGCCCCATGCCAAACTTCACGACATTGAGCTTGCCCTGATACATTTGGATCAGACGGCGGCCGTAGGTATCCTCACAGTTGATGACCGCCGCAGGCTTCTTGGGACCGCCCTGCAGTGTCATGTGCTCAAAGAATCCGGCTTTGGCCATGAAGTAATCCTCCATGGTGCCGTGATAGTCGAGATGGTCCTGGGTCAGATTGGTGAAAATGCCGGCATCGAAGCGAATGCCGTGCACGCGGCTCTGATGCAGGGCGTGGCTGCTCACCTCCATCGCCAGTCCGGAGCAGCCGTTGGCGCGCATTTCCGACAGCAGACGCTGCACGGCAATCCAGTCGGGTGTGGTGTGACTGGAAGGCTGCGGTCCCATGCCGTTGTCGTATTTCACCGTACCGATCAACCCGCAGCGTCCTTTGGCTTCGGTGATGAGGTGATGCAGCAGAAATGCGGTCGTCGTTTTGCCGTTAGTGCCTGTCACGCCGCACACCATCAGATCATCCGACGGCCGCCCGTAGTAAACGTCCGCAGCCTCTGCGATGCCTTTGCGGGTGTTGGGCACACGCAGCCAGGTATCGCGGTAGAGTTCCGGCACGTCCTGTTCCGCCATGATGGCTGCTGCCCCCATTTGCCGCGCGGTTTCGATATAATCGTGGCCATCCACTTTCTCACCGCGGATCGCGGCGAACAGGGTTCCATCCGCGACTTCACGCGAGTCCACACTGAGGTTCGTGATCTCCTTGTCGAGGGGACCATGAGTGCTCACTCTCTGAATTCCATCCAGCAGTTCCTTTAGGTTCATCGTTTTTTCGAATTGGCAGCTCTGACCGCCTGTTCATTCACAGCGAACAGTGCAGGCACGTTGTAATAGGCCATGGCCTTCTCCGCGATCCGGCGGAAGAGAGGTGCTGCGAGACGGCCTCCGTAGTTCAAATGTTCGGCAAGGCGCGGTTCGTCCACGATCACGATTCCTCCCAGCCGGGGCCCATCTCCTGCGGAGACGTAGCCGAGGAAGGAAACCACCTGACGATTGTTATCGTAGCGCTTGGTCTTGGGATTGATTTTGTTCGCGGTTCCGGTCTTGCCGCCAATTTCAAAATAGTCGCTACGCGCCATTTTGGCAGTCCCCTTCTCCACCACCTGCACCAGCATCTGCCGCACCTGCCGCGCCGCCGCCGGACTCACCGCCTGGCGTTCGGGACCTCCCGGCACGGGCTCCAGCACCCTGCCCTGTTCATCGGTCCAAGACTCCACCGCACGGAGCGGCTGCCATTTGCCGTCATTGAGCATGCAGCCCAGGAGGGTGCACATCTGCGCCGGCGTGACGGAATAGGCATAGCCATAGGCCGAACGGGAAAGGCTCTGCATGTTCCACTGCCGGGGGAACCATCCGCGCTGCTCCAGCGGCAGAGTGATGCCGGTGGGTTTCGCGAATCCAAGGGCGTCGATATATTCCCGGAAGCGATTCAGGCCAATCTTACGCGCCAGCTTGTAGGCCCCGATATTACTCGAATGCACCATGATGCCCTCCACCGTCAGTGAAGGATGGGCATGGTCATCGCGAATTGGTTCGATGTCCTCGTCATCATAGACGCCGTCGCCATCCGGATCGATGGACAACACCGAGTTGGGCCCCACTTTGCCATTGCTCAGTGCACTGGCGATGGTGGCCACCTTGATGGTGGAGCCCGGTTCATAGACATATTCCACGAGGTCGTTCACCAGCAGCGGGCCGGCATCCGGCTTGCGGGTAAAATCCCGGGTGGCGACCGCACGCACAGCCATGGTCTTTGGCTCGAACAGAATCACAATGACGCGGTCCGGATTCATCTGCGCCACACTGAGTTCATCAGACCGCGGCGATGGAGTATCCAGTTCCTGCAGGACCAGTTCCTGGAGACCGGCATCAATCGTGCAGCGTATATTTGCGCCGTGCACCGGAGGCGTCACTTCACCGCGATAAGCCGCCAATTCCTTGCCTTTGCCATCCACCACGACGACACGCCGTCCATTCTTACCGGACAGGCTGTTATTATAAAATTTCTCCAGTCCGCATACTCCCACCGGCTCCGCGCTCTCGCGCCCGGGAATCTCTCCGGTCTTCCCCATGAAGTGGAACAGCGGGACCGTGGACGGATAACGGCGCACGAAAGAGTCCTTGAAAACGACGGCCCCGATGCGGCCGCGCAGCACCTGATAATCGCCCAGCCGGCTGCGCTCCAGTTCGTCGCGCAGTTCCATGCCTGCCTGGACCGGCATCTCGCGGTTGATCACCACTTCGCCGGCCATCTTTGGTTTCATGCGGGAGGCCAGCAGACCGCGCACCTCCGCCTCCTCGCGGCTGGAATAGCGGGACAGCAGCGGCACCACATGATTCAGATAGCGCTCCTGCATTTCCTCAAGCGTCATGGCCTTCCGGATCTCTGCGGCCCTCATGCCTTCGCGGAAAGCCAGAGCGTCCGCCAGCGCCTCCTTCTCCCGGAGAAAGCCCAGATCGAATATCACCTTCTGCACCGGTTCATCACCGGCCAGCAACTGGCCGCGGGCATCGAAAATCCGGCCTCGGTGCGCTTCCAGGACATCGGTCCGGCGGTGCTTCACATCCACCAGCGAGGCATAATGCCCGTGCCGCTCAGCCTGGAGGTAAACGAGACGCCACGAGATAAGACTGAAGGCACTGAGCAGGACGCCGCCAGCCAGCACCAGGCGGCCGCGCAGTGTACCGTCTCCCGGCTCAATCCGGGTCGCTTGATGGCGGGTTCTCATGGCTCTTCATGCCCTCCTTTCGGTGCATCCGGCACGGTGATGACTTTGCCGGCCGGGATATCCACAAGGCCCAGCGCCATTCCCTCAACACGCTGACGCAGCTGCGCACCGTCGAGCTTTCCCTTCATGCGCACCTGCTGCGCCTGCCGGGAATTCTGGAGCTGTTTGATTTCATTGTTCAGCGCGTTGTTACGGTCGCCGCGCTCCTTCCTCTGCCATCCCAGCCAGGCATACGTCATTCCGATGCCGGCAATGATCAGCGACGCGATGATCCCGTTGGCCACAAGGCCGGGGGACAGCGTGTTGCGATAGGTTTGTTCGCGGCGGCGGGCCATGACGGGAGGGGTTCAGGAAATGCGTTCAGCGACCCGCAGGCGGGCACTTCTGGCACGGGGGTTGGCGGCAAGTTCAGCCTCGCCGGCGGTGATTGATTTTTTGACAGGAAGCCGGTAGTAGCACTCCGGATTCATCCGGGGTGCCGGCCACTCCGGGCGGTCGATGAATGGCTCCGCATGACGGCGCATGTAATTCTTGACGATCCGGTCCTCGAGTGAGTGAAACGTGATCACTGCCAGCCGGCCGCCGGGCTTCAGAAAGCGGTGGGCACCGGCAAGCGCACGCTCCAGGCAGCCCAGTTCATCATTCACAGCAATGCGCAGGGCCTGAAACACCTTCGTGCCAGGATGGGCTCCGCTGTGCCGCGGAATGACCGTCTCCACCAGCGCCGCGAGTTCCACTGTCGTCGTCAATGCCTTCTGCGCACGGCGCGTCACGATTGCCGCAGCCACACGCCGCGCCAACCGCTCTTCGCCGTAGTCGAAGAAAATGCGCGCCAGGTCCTCTGACGGCCACGTGTTGACAATTTCCTCTGCTGTCAGCGGCGCATCCCGGTCCATCCGCATATCCAGAGGACCGTCAAAGCGGAAGGAGAATCCCCTGTTAGGAGAATCAATCTGCCAGCTGGACACACCGATATCGAGCAAAATGCCATCCACCATGGGCACACCGGACTCCTCAAGGATCTCCGGAAAGCGGTCAAAAGTCGTGCGCAGTGCCGCGAACTGTTCCGGCCACTCCTCACGCACCTCGTCTGCCTCAGCCATCGCATCGCCATCCCGGTCCAGCGCCAGCACACCGGCACCCTGCCCCAGCAGACGCCGGGTATGCCCCCCCCCTCCAAAAGTCCCATCAACAAAAATACGTCCCGGTGCCGGGTTCAGCCACTGAATGACCTCCTCCGCCAGGACCGGCGCATGGTAAATCTCCTCATCTTCCCCGCCGGATTGACCTCCCACCTGACTCGTCAGGCGCACCCATCCCGCCGGCAATGGTTGGCGCCGTCCATCGAGGCAGCGTCCGCCGGTATTCACCCAACCGCCCGCAAGATGCGACCAGCACAACTCCTGTCCACCCCAGCCGGGGAACCAATTCTGATCCGCAGTGCGCCGGGAGCCACGGGGCCGCACGACTTCCGCCCCCCTGCGCCACGGCCACAGCAAAAAACCCGCATTCATTACTGTCCCCCTTTCCCCGGCATGAGCCGCATCGCGCCAAACGCCTGACCATCAACACCTTGCCCCCACATTTTCCCGGACCTCGCCGCATCCCCGCCCTGACCGTTCCGGCCTGTGCAGCCGATGTTTGCCATGCGAAGTTTTGAGGTTGAGAGGCTCATTAGAAATGTAAAGTAGCAATGAAAATTCGAGTCATATTGAGGAAACCTTAGCAATCCTAATTTTCAGGGTCAATAAAAATTCGGGATCCTGGGGAAATTATTTCGCATCTTTGGAATATTGGGCATTCCAGTGAATCAGATAAAAATCTCCAGCAAAACAGTTAAGTTTTTCAAAATACTAACCTTCAGGCAATATCGACAGCATTAAGCCTGCCGCGCAGGTAATTGGAACCTGGAAAAGCTGAAATTCCTGGAGGATAGAACTAACTGACCGGCCCAGCTTCCGGCATTGGGAGAGGTAGAACCCTCCCGGCTAAAGAGCGCAGTTTTTGCCGCAGCGCCGGATAATCCGTCTTCGCATTGTGGCGCCGGTCGCGGGGAATGGAGGTGAACAGGACCGACGCGACGCCATTTACGG
>Ga0315905_10005991_pt1 | contig 12354 bp, 5 predicted proteins | sample LakEriMetagenome_5_FD_203522 | JGI IMG/M metagenome (GOLD analysis project Ga0315905, IMG submission 203522) | Freshwater fungal communities from buoy surface, Lake Erie, Ohio, United States - Buoy 4 MA121 | ecosystem: Environmental > Aquatic > Freshwater > Lake | place: USA: Lake Erie, Ohio... | reverse complement strand
ACGCCTACAGCGAGTCGTTTGCGGCGATTGCCTTTGCTGCTGCGGCGCGGGCCACCGGGCGAGAGGAGTATGCGGCTCGAGCCCGCGAACTGCTGCGTTTTTTTCTCCGCTGGAATTTCGAACCGGGCGGGATGCCGCCCAAGTATACGTCCGTGCGGCCGTTGCTCGGGCTGGGGCCGCGGATGATTGCGCTCGTGACCGCCCAGGAGTTGCGGTCCCAACTGGGGCCCAGCCTCGAACTGGAGCAGGTGATCGATCGCTGTCTGGCGGAGATTCGCGATTTGTTCGTGCGGCCTGAACTGGAAGTGGTCTTGGAGGCAGTCTGCCCCGACGGGAGTGTCAGTGACCATCTCGAGGGGCGGACGCTTAACCCGGGACACGCGATCGAAGCTGCCTGGTTCATCATGGAAGAGGGCAGGCACCGGCAGGACTGGGAGTTGGTGCAGCTCGGTTGCCGGATGCTCGATTGGATGTGGCGGCGTGGTTGGGATGAGGAGTTCGGCGGATTGTTTTACTTTCGTGATTTATTCGACAAGCCGCCCCAGGAGTACTGGCACGACATGAAATTCTGGTGGCCGCACAATGAAGCGATCATTGCCACGCTGCTGGCCTGGAAGCTGACGGGCGAGCAGCGTTATGCGTCCTGGCATCAGCAGGTGCACGATTGGAGCTATCGACACTTTGCTGACCCCGAGTACGGTGAATGGTTTGGCTACTTGCACCGCGATGGTCGGCTCTCAACTCCGGCCAAGGGGAACCTTTGGAAGAGTTGTTTTCATCACCCCCGGATGCAGCTATGGTGCTGGAAGCTGCTGAGCGGGTAAGCGGATTAATCCACGTGTTTCGCTCCAGCAGATCACGATTCGCTGCGTGGTGACCCACTTTGCTTCGCCTGATTGCCAGTTGGGAGGTGAGGCAACTGCGGAGGCGGACAGCCAGCAATCCCGGCCCATTTGCCCAATCCGGAGCAGATAAATGTTGACCTCCGATTCAGTCCGCTTTCGTTGCCTGCTGGCAGTCACCCTGGCGCTCGGGCTGGGGGTTGATTCAGCGGCCCAATCCCAACAGGCCACGCGGCCTCCGAACGTGGTCCTGCTCTATGCTGACGACCTGGGTTGGGGGGATTTGGCCTGCCAGAACTCGGCCTCAAAAATCCCGACTCCAAATCTGGATCGGCTGGCGGCTGCGGGTACTCGGTTTACCGACGCGCATAGCTCTTCCGGGATTTGTACGCCAAGCCGCTATGCAATGTTGCTCGGACGTTATCACTGGCGCAAATTCCACGGCATCGTCAATTCATTCGACCAGCCCGTCCTTGATGAGGAACGGATTACCTTGGCCGAAATGCTTCGCAGCCGCGGCTACCGCACCGCCTGCATCGGCAAGTGGCATCTTGGCTGGGACTGGAGAGCCGTTCAACTTGCTCCTTCCCAAAAGGCTGATCCCAAACTTGGTTTTCCCCCGGAGGCGTTTGACTGGACGCGTCCCATTCCCGGCGGCCCGCTGGCGCATGGTTTTGACTATTACTTCGGCGATGATGTGCCAAACTTTCCGCCTTATACCTGGTTTGAAAACGACCACGTGCTTGCCCCGCCGACGGAGCCGCTGAACACGACGCTAAAAACAGCTGAGGGGAGTTTTGAGACCCGCCCCGGCCCGGCAGTTGCGAATTGGGATTTTTATGCTGTGATGCCGCGGTTGACAGAGAGGGCTGTCGAGTGGATTGGTCAGCAATCATCAGAGCGTCCATTTTTTTTGTACTTCCCCTTTACGTCTCCCCATGCGCCGATCGTTCCTGCTGCCGAATTTGAGGGCGCGTCCTTGGCAGGAGGATACGGCGACTTTGTTGTGCAGACCGATGCCGCGGTGGGGCGCGTTTTGGCGGCCCTCGAGGCCGGCGGGTTCAGCGAACAGACGCTGGTCATCTTCACGGCCGATAACGGCCCGGAAACTTATGCCTATGAGCGGGTCCGCCGCTGCGAACATCGCAGCATGGGGCCGCTTCGTGGACTGAAGCGCGACCTTTGGGAGGGTGGGCACCGGGTCCCGACGATCGTCCGCTGGCCGGCGCAAGTCCCGGCGGGGAAAGTCAGTGATGGGCTACTCAGCCAAATCGACTTTTATGCCACGATCGCCGGTTTTGTCGGGGCTGAGGTTGCGGCAGGCAATGCGGAAGACAGCTACGATCAACGGGCTTTGGTGACCGGAGCGGGGCCCAGCGTGAGAACTGAATTGGTTCACAACACCAATCCCAATGGCTACGCGATTCGACAGGGGGATTGGGTGCTGATTCAAGCTCGCAGTGGAGCAGTCAGCCAGGTGCCGGAGTGGTTTGACCAAGCGAACGACTATTCCCCGCATCAGCACGAGGGGGAGCTCTACCATCTCCGGTCCGACCTTGCCCAACGCCACAACCTGTTCGGGACGAACCCGGCAAAGGTGACCGAACTGCAGGAGCGACTTGACCTGCTCCGCGCTCGCTCCCAAGTCCGCTGAGAGCGCAAAAACGGGGTCAGGTCCAGTTTCACAATTCAGCCAGCTATTTGAGCATGGGGGGGGCTTGGTCGAGCGGTTGGGTGGAGAGCGTCATCGGTTTGAACAGTCCGCCGGCGCCGTACCAATCGTAAACAGCGATTGCGATCACGAATTCAGCTCCCGGGCGAACGTGAGAAGTGAGGTCGAAACTGGCTCGCTCCTCGAACGCGGTTCGCTTGGCCGCGATATCGCCACAGCTGCCGACTTTGACACCGTTGACATACACATCGCAATAGTCATCCGCCCCGGTCAAATTGAGGAAGCAAGGGCCCTGCCACTGCTCTGGCAAGCGAAGCTTCAGCCTGTACCAGGCCCAGCGGTCCAGCTCCTTGAAGCCCTGGCCTTCCCAATGCCGGTCGGCTCGGATCTCCTGCCAGTCTCGGTCGTCGAAGTTGGGGCGGCTCCAACCACTCGTTGGTCCGGCTTCCTCCGGGTCCGGTCGAAAATTCCAATTCCTCTCGTGCAGGATCATCCCCTGGCGAGTCAATTCGCGGGCGAGGCGAGGCTCCAGGTCGGGAAGCGTCGCGGGGAGGTCACTTGTCTGCAGGTCATCGAGCCACCGCTCCAGCAGCCAGTGCCCAGCGGCGTTGGTCGGTCCGCCGTGGTTGAGCGTCGTGACCAGCGCCCGTCCTGCTCCGACCTTGACTACAAACGCTGCCGCATGCGTTCGCACGTCAGCCTGGTCATGGTTATCCCAGAAGAAAACCAGTGGCAGGATATCGTCGCGAAAGTGCTCAATCGCTGGAACCACTGGACCGGCCAAGTCAAAATGTTGAAGCTCATTGAGGAGGTCGATCTCCTTCCCGGATGAGGTGGGAAAGGATTTCAGCCAGGGACGCTGAGGTTGCTCAAAACCGAGTGGACTCCCTCGAAGAAACCAGTGTTGACTCGTCGGTAGACTGTTGACCGAATTGTTCGGAACGATCACCGCCCGGCCACCCCGCGACAAATGACTGAGCAATTCAGCGGAGAAGACCGGGGAAAGGACCGTCTCGGACGCCTTCACCTCCGCCCAGCTCTCAACTTGTCGGCGGCTGATGGGCCATTCGGTTTCGAGTTGGGCCGCGCCGGCAACTTGAACCAGCGTGTGTCGGTTGGAGTCGACTGCCGGAAAGACCCAGATTGGCCACTCGTTGCGGATTTCGGGTTTGCCGCTCTCGTTCCAGGCGGCCTGCAGGACCAGTCTTGTCGGTTTGCCAACAGACGGCGGCGTGAAAGCAACTTGCAGCTTGGCGGGTTGACCGAATTCTGTCGGCTCGACCGTGGCCAGCTGCAGTTCCCTTGGGTTGGTTCCATCCGAGTCTGCTAAAGCGAGGCGGAATGTTCCTGCGGGTTTTAGCTGGGGTCCACTCCAGGCAAGTTGGAATTTCAGGCTGGCGGGCTCATTCGAATGAAATGAGCGGCGGTCGGCCTGGGTAGAAAGCAGGATCATTCCGTCGCCTTGAAAACCCCAATCGCTCGCCGAGTGTTTGGGTTGGTTGGCAAAATCAACCAAGCCCATCGCCGCTTTGGGAAAATCGCGGATGACGCTGACGACATAGCCGCCTTGGGGAACTTCCCGGCGATACGTCTCGATTTGGTACTTTCTCATCAGCAGCCCGTAATGCCGAGAGTCGAGCGGGAGCTGATCGAGTCGCGATTCCAGTCGCAAGCGATTCGAGAGCGTGCGGATCTCTGCCTGCCAGGTGGCGTTGGCTTGTTCCGACCAGGGCGCGTGCGGAGAGGTCAACTTGAGCTCGCGGCCGGCAGGACGCGGGGCGATCGCTTGCGCGGTCGATCGCGGCGTGAAGTTGTGCCCGCCGGGTAACTGAAACGAGTCGGCAGCGATCGCTTCCCCCAGCACCAGCGGCTTGGGATCGTGCTCGGAGATGTATTGCTTCAGTCCATCCAGCGTGCGCACCCAAGTGTGATTGTTACCGTAGGGGTGGTCATCATAAAAGTCAGAAACGCGATTCCAGGAAATCCAGCTGCTGTCATCTTCCACAATTGCCCCCGGTACGGCGAGTTTGCAGCGCTGATAAAGATCGCGAATCACGTTGATGTCGGCGCCGGGCCCGGTTTCGCAGGTCAAACTGCGGAGCAAAACGGAGGGGTGGTTCCGGTCGTATTCAAAAAACTCCTGGAATTCCCGCTGCAGTTCCGGTAGGTGCTGCTGGTCCAGTTGAGGATGCCATGTCGGGTATTCCAGCCAAGCGAGCATCCCCAGCTCGTCGCACAGCTCAAGGTAACGCCGAGGCGGGACCCAAAGACAAAACTTCATCAGATTGAAGCCTCGCTCACGAGCCAGCTCGATTTCTCGGCGCATCCACTGTTCGTCCAGTGAGGGAGCGAAGCTGGGGGGAGCGTAACCCCAATTGAGCACGCCGCGGATCACGAGTGGACGTCCGTTGAGCGTGATGCTGTCGGTGGTGGCTGCGATGCGGCGATTGCAAATTGGAACGATGACCTCATCCTCGATCTCGCCGTTGGCGGTCTGCAGTTGCAGTTGCAGTTGGTATCCGACCGGATTGTCAGGGCTCCAGAGGTCGAGCTGAATCGGCGCGGTAAGTTCAAAAAAGCGATCCTGCGGCTGGGTGAAAGGAACCGCAGGGTCAGGTGCCGATTGAGCTGACAGTTCCGACGTAAGCAACGGAAGGAATTCAGCGGTGCCGGTGCGGCGATAGGCCAACGCGAGGCGGCGTCCATTCAGCGTCCGCGGCGAGTTGACTCCCCAACGAACCAGCAGTCGCGAACCGCCAGTGACCTCTGACTGCTCGGTGGCCACGCCAGGGGGATTCAAGTTGGCGAGGTCCATGGTGGCGAGAATGCGATCTCCCAGCAACCGATTGTCGGCCGTTCGAACGAGCGACACGTTCTGCCAGAGGCCACCGAAATGAGGGATGACGATCGGCAAAAACCCCTGGGTATTGTGGCCGACCAGTTCATCGACTTCGACCCGAAGTTGCCACATCTCGGCATCGGCATGTTGTCTCGCCAACGCGGTGATGTCGCATTCAAATGGGGTCCAGCCTCCCAGATGTTCACCCACCAACTGGTCCTGGAAAAAGACTTTGGTTCGGGTGGCTGCCGCATTGAAGCGGACGAACAGTCGCTGGCCGGCGGCCAATTGCACTGGTTCGATCGTGCGACGGAACTGGGCAACGCCATCAAAATCCCAGTCCAGTTCATTCTCCACCGGGGAGGGGAGCTGGATGTTGTGCCAGGATTGGCCGCCGTCGAGCGAGGCCTCCCAGGAACCATCGAGGCTGGTTACGTCCCGAGCGGGAGAGCGACAAGCCGAGTTGGCATCGGTCGCGAGTTCCCCGGCGATCCCCGCTTCAATGAGGCAGAGGCTGAGCACCCAAAGGATAACGCGTGGGCTGAACCGGGAGAAACGTGCAACGCAGTCAGCGAGCGAGGGAATGAGCATGCAGTGCCCCGTACGACAGATACCAATTGCAGCGGGCTGGGAGACTTCTCCAGCCCCGAGTGATTATCGTAGCGGACTGAGTCGGCCTTCGAAACAATCCCGGGTTCCTCCGGACGCAGGGGTTTAGCAGCGACTTGAAGCCGAGGAAATAATTTTGTCAGCGCGCAAAAAAAGCGTCATCGTTGCGGATGACGCTGGGCGGGATTCAAACAAAGGTTTGCTGCCGATTACTTCTTTTTCAATTTGCGTTGGGCTTTGTCTTTCATTTTAGCCGCCGCTGTGGTCTTTTCGTCGGAGAGCATGGCTTGGGGGACTTCTTCACCTTCCGGAGCGTCCTCTACCTCGGCTGGCGCGACGGACTCTTCAATGTAAGGGTTGCGAATCACTTCCGGTGGAGCCAGAGGCTGGACCATGTACTCTGTGGGAATGATTCCGGGAGGTGCCGCGTAGGGGCTGATGCCGTAAGGGCGGGGAACAATGTGACTGTAGTACACCGGAGGAAACTTGGCGAAGTAGGGAAGTTCCTCAGAGGGGCGGACGTAACCGAAGTTGCCCACGAAAAATGGATTTGCCCCGAGGCCAAATCCATAGCCAGCGCCGTAGGAGCGACCGTAGACGTTCTGGGCTTGCAGGTCAGCGCAGGTGAACAGAATTCCCAAGAGCAGGGCGAGTGAAAGCAGGCGGCGGGGCGATAACATAGACTGGGTCCTTGAAGAGCGGGAAAATGAAAAATCGGCCGGGAGTTTTGGCCGCGTCGAATCCCGAGTTTCAGACTAAACACCCGATCCCGAATTTCAAGCTATCCGGTTTGCCGTGAATTCCTGAAAGAAGCTGAATGGACGAGCCAAGCCTCGCAAAATTGGCAGAGTCGTTACGAGCGGAATCACTGCGGCTGGGATTCGCCCTGGTCGGCATCGCACCCGCAGTCGAGCCCACTGGCTATGGGCAACTGCAGCGGTGGCTGGAGTCGGGTTATGCCGGAGAGATGAACTACTTTGAGCGCCGCCGGGAGGCTTATTCCCATCCCCGCCACGTTTTGGATGGGGTGCGGAGTCTGGTGCTGCTCGGCTTGGATTACAACACGGGGTTGGAGGGGCGTTCGGAGCCGGGGCAGGGCCGCGTTTCCCGGTACGCTTGGGGAAGCGTCGACTATCACGATCTGATCTGGGGCAAGTTGGATGCCTTGCAGGAGTGGTTGGCGGAAAAAGCACCCGGGGCAAGCTCGCGGGGAGTAGTGGATACGGCCCCGTTGCTGGAGCGGGAGTTTGCTCAACTCGCGGGGTTAGGTTGGCGGGGGAAAAACACGCTGCTGATCAATCCTCAACGCGGCAGTTATTTTTTTCTCGCCGCATTGCTAACCGATCTTTCCCTGCCCTGCGATCCTGTATTTACAGCGGATCACTGCGGCACCTGTCGGCGATGTCTGGATGCTTGTCCGACAGGGGCCTTTCCAGAGCCTTATCTGCTTGATGCCACCAAATGCATCAGTTACCTGACCATCGAACTGCGGTCGGAGGTTCCCGAATCCTTGAGGCCGGGATTGGGCGACTGGTTGCTGGGGTGTGACATTTGTCAGGAGGTTTGTCCTTGGAATCGTTTTACGCGCATCGCGGACGAGCCCGGTTTTCTCCCGCGGCAAGACGCAGGACTGGAGGATTTGGAGACGTTGCTGGGATTGAGCGAGGGGGAATTTCGGGCCCGCTTTCGAAACACGCCGCTGTGGCGACCTCGCCGGCGCGGGATCCTGCGAAATGCCGCGATTATTCTGGGGAACCAGCGACACGTCCCGGCATTGAAAGCGCTGTGCCGGGCCTTGCAGGATGAGGAAGAGCTGATTCGCGGGGCCGCAGCTTGGGCGCTGGGGCAACTCGGCGGGGAGCAGGCTCGGGCCGCGCTGCGGGCTCGATTGCCACAGGAGTCAGCCACCCAGGTTCGGACGGAAATCGAGCGCGCCCTGGAGGCGGCCAGCGCTGAGATTGCTGAATGATTGAGTTTGGCCAAAGGGGAATCGGCAAAATCGCTACAGGCTGAAATTCTTGCCCCGCTGCTGATGTTTTCCTGCAACATTCAAGTTGCCTGATTGCCACATGTTTCGCTTCTGCATGCTAGGTTTCCGCAGGGTTGCGGTACTGCGCACCCCGCAAATTCACCTTTGGCAATGGAAGTCAAATCATGTTTTCCCGCTCGGTATCGATGCTTGCATGCACGCTGGTCTGTGCGGCTTGGTGTCTCTCCGGCAGTTGGACTTTTGGACAGGTTCAGGTGCCGGCCATCGATCCGAGCGGGAATCAGATTTTTCTTCCGCCAGGAAACTCCACGAACCTGCTTACCCCCGGCACGGTCGCCAGTCCTTATCAGACGCCAGCCTATCCGGGAGCCGTTCCCGGTTATCCGCAACCGGGCGTACCACCGACGGGGACACCTTTCCCACCCGGCTACGTGCCACCACCCGGCTATGTCGCACCGCCGGGCTATGTCGCACCGCCGGGCTATGTCGCACCGCCGGGCTATGTCGTACCGCAGGGGGCAGTTGTCCCGGGCGGAGTCCCCGGGGGGATGGTGACGCCGTATGCTGGCGCCACCCCGCAAATGGGCGTCCCGGGGATGGTGCCTGCTCCGACAGCGGCACCGGGGGCTGCGGCTGCAGGAGGTTGTTGTCTCTGCCCCGGTGGACAATGCAATCTCTTTTCCCAAGGCGGCTGTTTGAGTTGCTTCGGCGAGTTGGGGAAATGCCTCAATGGGCTCAAGTGCAATTGCCTGACTGGTTCCTGCTCGCTCTGTAATAAATCCGCCACCGCGGCGGCAGCGGCCGCCCAAGGCAATGCGGTTCCGACTCCCCCACCGGGCAACTTCGGGGCACCCACAGGAGTGGTCGCTACTCCAGTGAGCGGCCCGCCTCAGCCGGCCTACACGCATCCGCCCGATGTTCCCAGTTGCAACGGCAAGTGCGGTGGGGCGTGCGCCAGTTGCCGTCTCGGCAAAGGTGAGAAAAAACACTTGGTGCCGAGCCCATCGTTGAAGCCGACGCAGGGTCAAATGGGGCAGATCATCATGACTCCCTCGCGGATTGTGGCTCCCGTCGGAAGCGAAGTGATTGTGCTCGCCGGAATCTGCGGCGGCGACAATCATTTGGTGATTAACCAGCCGCTGGAGTGGATGCTCTCCAACGATAGCGTGGGACAGATTATCGAAGTTGGCGGGATGGAGCATCAGGCCTTCAATCGGCTCGTTAAGCCAAGCTCGCGTAAGCAGGATGGCCAGTACGCCGAGGGGCGGACCGGATTGAAAGAGAAACTCCTGACTCGAGGCACGCCAACTCCGGTGGACGACATTGAATTAGCCAAGGGGCAGACGTACATCAGCCTCTCGTCGGCTTCACCTGGAACCAGTTACCTGACGTGTGTCGCACCCAACGCTCAGGCGTGGGACAAGCGGCGCGCCCAAACCATTATCCACTGGGTCGATGGAATCTGGTCCATTCCGACCCCGATTCGCACGGCCAGTGGCACCGTTCAGCCTCTGACGACGTCGGTAACCCGCGTCGTCGACGGAACCGGGATTGCGGGCTGGAAAGTTCGCTACACGATTATTGGCGGGGTGCCTGCCGAATTCGCTCCGGCTGGATCGCAGACTGCGGAACTGGAAACGGTTTCCGATGGCAAGGCGACAGTGCAGCTGCGTCAGACTCCCGGCAAAGTCACTCCGGGGACGACTCAGATTCGCGTTGATGTGATTCGGCCGCCCGTTGCCGGAGAGGCCGAGTTGTTGCTGGAGAGCGCCCTGACGAGTGTCACTTGGAGCGCTCCGGCCCTGACGATCAAGACTATCGGCCCGAAAGAGGCGGCCCTCAGCGAGCCGTTCAACTATCGAATCGAGGTGACCAATCCGGGTGACCAGGTCAGCCGAAATGTTGTCGTCTCGACCGACGATATTGCCAACGACATGCAGTATTTGACGAGCAATCCCAAACCGGGCGAATTCGGCAGCCGTTTCGAATGGCGATTGGGAGACATTCCACCGAACAGTTCGCCGCGCGTGATCGACGTGCAGCTGAAGAGCAGTCAACGCGGCGTCAAGCGGCTCTGCTTTGAGGTCAGCAGCGCAGATGATCAACTCAAGACCGAGGCCTGCGGTGAGACCGAAGTCGCAGCGCCCTGTCTGGGGCTGGAAATTAATGGTCCTCGCGAGGCGCGAATGGGAGAGCAGGCCAACTTCAGCATCAAGGTTGTCAATCAGTGCGATGCTCCCCTGCGAAACGTCACCTTGAACGTGCAATATGATCCCGGCCTGCGCGCGGTTTCCTTGGGAAATCCGATCGTGGCCAATGTTGGCGATTTGGCTTTCGGTGAAACGAAGACAATCCCGCTGGTGTTCGATGTCACCGCTGGCGGGGTGCAATGCTTTGTCCTGAATGTCACGGCAGAACAGGGCCATACGGCTACTGTCAAGCGTTGCCTCGATGTGACCCAATCGGTACAAGGCTCGGCAGCCCTGGAGGTCAGTGGCGCACCGATTGTTCGGGCCGGTGGTTTGACTACCGTTAAGACTACTGTGCGAAATACCGGCAACGTCGCGCTGGAGACGATCACCATTCTGAATCGTTTCTCACCGTCGCTCAGTCCCCAGAAAGCCTCGTCTTACCCTCCAGCCAACCTGGTCGGGAACGAGGTCGCTTTTTCGATTAACCGTTTGGAACCGGGACAGGCGATTCCGTTTGAAGTGGAGTATCTGGCTCTCCAGCCGGATGGCAACGCTTTCAGTCAATTTACCTTGACGACTCCCAGCGGCGCTGCGGCCGAGAAGCGGTTCGAATTGCGCGTCGAGCCCGGAGAGGCAGCGCTGCCTAATCAACCTCCCCTGCCGGGCAATCAGGGCAATCAGGGCAATCAGCCCCCGGCCCAACCCAATCAGGGTGGTGGTGGAATCGGGATTCCGGCAGACCCGCAAGGTGCGTTGCAAGTTCTGGTTGAACCGCTGGAAGCGATCCCCGCCGACGGTCGAACGCCCGGTCGCGTGCGGATTTCGGTCCGCAATAATCGCCAAGTCTCGGACAAAAATGTCGACATCGCGGTCCTGATTCCGCCCGGCACCCGGATTGTCAACCTCGAGTCTCCTGTCCGCGCGAGTTTCACAAACGCCCAAAAGAACGAAGTCAAGATCGACAGAATTCTTGAAATGCGGGCCGGAGAGACCATCACCATGATTGCCTCTTTGGTCGCGGATCAACCGGGACAACCGGTGGTCGAGGTGGCCGCCGCCAGTGATAACACGCTGGGCACTGTGAACGGAAGAGCGGCGCTGACCGCATCTCCGGCGCAATAGGCGACAGGCTCACGCCGGACTGGTTGGGGAGCTTACTTCCGATAGACCAGTTTCAAATCAGCGCCCAGTTGGACTTGCCGGAGAAGCCGAAACTCCGGACAGTCTGCCAGAGTCGTCCAGCCCGGATTGCCGACCGGTCCAGGGGCTGAGGAGGAGCCGATCAGCTTGGGGGCAAGATAGATGTGCAGCTCGTCGAGCAAGCCTTTCGAGGCAAATTGGCCCAGCAATCCCGCGCCGCCTTCGACCAGTACATTTGTCGCCCCCTCAGTGGCTAAGCGGTGGAGTGCGGGTTCGAGTTGCTCGCTTGGATCACCGGGAATTTTCCAGACGTTGATCCCGCGCTGCTTGAGAGCCACCTCGCGAGTTGGCTCCAGCCGTTCCCCGCAAACGACACACAAGGGAGCCTGGTCCAGCGAGTTGGCGAGTTTCCCATCCAGCGGTAACCGCCCGAGCGAATCAAAGACCAGCCGGATTGGGGTGCGTGGCCCTTGAGGGCGGGCGGTCAACAGCGGGTCATCGGCCAACACGGTGCCAATGCCGACGACAATCGCGTCGATTCGACCGCGTAGCTGATGTGCTTCCGCCCGCGATTCAGGGCCGCTGATCCAATGGCTGGCTCCCGTTGAGGTCGCAATCTTGCCATCCAGAGACATTGCCCATTTGCCTATCACCCAGGGTAGCCCGGTGGCCAATCGCTTCAGATAGGGAGCGTTGAGCGCGCGAGCTTCGGCCTCGAGTACGCCGACTTCCACTTCGACACCAGCCTGGCGCAACCGGGCGATTCCGCGACCTGCGACTTGCGGGAACGGGTCGAGCATCGCGACGACGACACGGCGAACGCCGGCAGCGATCAAGGCGTCAGCGCATGGCGGCGTTTTTCCGAAATGAGAACAGGGCTCAAGCGTGACGTAGGCAGTGCAACCTGCGGCGGTCTTCGGGTCAGCCAGCACCTCAAAGGCCGCAACCTCGGCGTGCGGTCCTCCATAGCGAGCGTGGAATCCCTGACCGATCAGTTCTTCATTTTTGGTTAAGACGCAACCCACCAAGGGATTTGGTTCGGCGCCGCCAGCCCCCAGCGGTGCGAGGTC
>Ga0315905_10005990_pt1 | contig 12355 bp, 8 predicted proteins | sample LakEriMetagenome_5_FD_203522 | JGI IMG/M metagenome (GOLD analysis project Ga0315905, IMG submission 203522) | Freshwater fungal communities from buoy surface, Lake Erie, Ohio, United States - Buoy 4 MA121 | ecosystem: Environmental > Aquatic > Freshwater > Lake | place: USA: Lake Erie, Ohio... | reverse complement strand
AATTATTTACCTTACCGGACAATACAGTTGTTTACAGTGGTCATGGAATGAAAACAGACATTGGGTCAGAAAAAAGGCTGAATCCATTTTTAAATTAATCTTCAAAATGAATTAAATAATTAATTTATTAATACAAATGATTTTATTAATTTTAATGATTAAAATCATTTTTTGTTTAAGAGGCTTTTCATATTATTTTTGACTTTCCATGCTTTTTTGTATTCCGTTGCGCAAACAGACACCTTATTTTGGTTTGCAGCTCCTGATCTTCAACAAAATCATGCAGACAGACCTATATTGCTAAGGATTTCTTCAATGGGTGCTCCGGCATCCGTAACTATTTCCATTCCTGCTAATCCTTCATTTGTTCCAATCAACATCAACATACCTGCAAACAGCTCTCAGTCTGTTGATTTAACCAACTGGATTGATTTAATAGAAAACTCACAATACAACACCCCTTCAAACAAGGCGCTTTTCATAAGGTCTACTGCATTTGTCTCATGTTACTACGATATTGCAAGTAGTTGGAATGGGGATATATTCGCATTGAAAGGATTTAATGGAATGGGTTTGAAATTTACCATACCATCTCAGTACTTTTTTTCATCAAGCGGAAGTCCCAGTGGTTACTATAGTGATTTTATTGTTGCGGCAACGGAAAACAACACCACTGTAACTATAACTCCAAAAAATAATCTTATAGGACATCCTGCAAATATTCCATTCACTATAACCTTAAACAAAGGGCAAACCTATGTATGCAGATCTGCCAATGATGCCCCTCAGTTCAGGTATGGTGGGACTCTGATAACATCCAATAAATTCATTGTGGTATCCATTAACGACGACTCCATGAATTATCCCGGCTATGGATGTGCAGACAATGCAGGCGATCAGGTACTTCCAGACAACAATGCAGGAACGCAATTTATTCTGGTTAAGGGTTATTTTTATACCCCAAGCCCTGATTATTATTTTTTATTCGCTACAGAAAATCAAACGGAGGTAAAAGTTGATGGAGTTGTTGTAGCCAATTTGAATATTGGGGAACATTATGTTGGTTCGCTTTCCAATCCATCCTGTTATGTGGAAACCTCGAAAAATGCGCACATGTTTCATGTTTCCGGTTTTGGATGTGAAATCGGCGGAGCATCCATACCTTCTTTATTGTGTACAGGTTCAACTTCAGTTTCGGTAACAAGAGCAACCGCTCAGGATTTTTATGTGAATATCATATCACCCAGCACTATAGTTTCCAACTTTACATTTAATGGCTTAACAAATATTATTACTGCAGCAGACTTCAGTACCGTTCCGGGCACAGGAGGTGTTTGGATGTTTGCAAGAAAATTAATTTCTACTGCCGATCTTGCACCGCTGGCCTCTGCGAGAATTGCCAATAGCTCAGGTAAATTTCACCTCGGTATTATTCATGGTGATCAGACATCCACCACTCGTTACGGATTTTTTTCTGACTTTTCTAAAACCCGATTTATTCTCTCTCCTGAAAGACAATTTTGTGTAAGTGGAAACGTTAACATTTTAGCCCAGTACAATGGAGGTTCGAATTTTGTTTGGACCGGTCCCGATAATTTTTCATCTAACGGCCCAACATTGAACATCCCTAATATCACATCAGATCAATTCGGAGTTTATACCGTTTCTGCAAATGCAGGACCATGTGGCATTGTAACAGAAACTATTTTTATTGACAGCTTTTCCATTGCTGCCGATTTTTCAAGAAATCCAGTTGCAGTTTGTTTGGAAAACAATTTATTTCAATTTGAAAATACTACTGCCTCACCGGGATCGAATGTAACTTCTATTCAATGGGATTTCGGTGACAATCTCACAGGAGTAAATTCTCCCATTAACCATCAATACCAAAATGCCGGAATATATGATGTAAAAATGATTGCATCATTCGACAATGGATGTGTTGATACTTCAATGGCTCAAGTTGATGTTTATGCTCATCCTTCCTCTAACATCACGTCATCAATTCCTTTAACCATTTGTGAGGGAAATTCAATTGTATTGACAGCACTTACATCAGCTGGAAGTGGAACCCTGACCTCTACCCAGTGGTTATACAACAATGCAATAATGCCGGGCGAAAATGGAAATACGCTCACGGTTGACGCTACGGGAACATATCTACTCACTTTGGAGAACAGTAACGGATGCAAAGACACCAGTATGGTTCAACCGGTTATGGTTCATCCGTTGCCAACAGGGACTGTTGTCTCACCCTCAGGTAACGAATTTATATGTGCTGGTGAAACTGTAACACTATCGGTTACGGGTAATAGCGGTTCCAGTTTTCAGTGGTTTTATGATGATCCGGGAAATGCTACTCCTGCTGTTCCTATTCCGGGTGCTACACAATCAACCTATGAAACCCAATTGGCGGGTACTTATTCCTTGCAAATGACAACAACCACCAATCCTGGGTGCCTTGCATTTGCCAGTGACACTATTTATTTATCAGTATTAAACAAACCCATTCCGGATTTTAATTTTACAACAGCTTGTGCGGGAATACCAATTTTATTTGAAAACAATAGTGACACTTCTGGTGCAGGACCATCATCTTTCACTTGGAATTTTGGAGACCAAACATCACCTTCAATTGTAGTAAATCCATACCATACCTATCAAGTTGGCAGCAATTATCAGGTTTCTTTAACTGTTTCCCCCCTAAAATGTCCGAACCTAGATACGACGATTATTCAGGAAATTTCCATTGAAGCGCCAAGGCCTGGAATCAGGTATCCTACTATCAATACAATTAAAAATACCAATACACCCTTGCAAGCAAGAACTTTTGCTGAATCCTATAATTGGTTGCCCATAAACGGCCTTAACAATACATCATCAAGTCATCCTACATTCAACTACGATAGGGAGGTGGATTATACTATTGTATTGAAGACAGATGCAGGCTGTATTACAAATGACCATCAATTGGTAAGAATATTTGAATCTGCTGATATACAGGTACCTAAAGCTTTTTCTCCCAATGCTGATGGACGTAACGACAAGTTGGAGTTCTTTCTTATCAACATTGACAAGCTAATTTTTTTCAAGGTTTACAACAGATGGGGACAGCTGTTATTTGAAACAACTGATAAGAAATTTTTCTGGGATGGCAGGGTCAAGGGAAATTTACAACCCACAGAAACCTATGTATGGCTTGCCGAGGGGACCGATAAGCAAGGTGCTGTGATAACAAGAAGGGGGCAAACGATATTACTTCGTTAAAAGATAATTTCTAAGTTAAATGGCATAATATATGTACTGCTCAATTCGTCATAAAAAACCTATCATGCTATTATCAAAAACGGCTCTGTTATTTTTGGCTACAATTGCGTGCAGTATTTCATTGTTTGCACAAAACAAAAATCATGCATCAGCTAGTCACAATAGCCACATAAACAACCATTCAGGAAAATCAAGAGCTTCCTATGTTGTATCAGGGAAAGAGGAGGAAAATTGTGGAAGGGGTAATGAGGAAGGCCGAAGGGTGGCAAAACGAAATTACCAAGCCATATTGCCCTACTTTAACAATTTTGCTGCGGTAAAATTCGATGACAAATGGGGCTTTATGGATCGCAAGGGAAACGAAATCATACCATTACTTTATGAAAAAGCCAATAGTTTTTTCGGTCGAACCACAGCAGTTAAGAGAAATGGCCAGTGGTCATTGATTGACAAAAAAGGCAATGAGGTTAAAAAGTTGGTAGCAACTTATGTAAACAATTTTAACAAGGGTAAAGCTTCTATAATCCTGCAAAATAAATATGCTTTTATTGATCATGCAGGTAATATTTTGCCACCGGGATGGACAACAGTTTCAAGTAGCGCGAAAGCACCCATTCAGCAAAGCAACAACCTGAATGTGAATTGTCCACAGAATATTGATTTTGAAGATGGGGTTTTTAACCCATGGAAGTGCTTTACTGGAGTTGTTGTGCCGCCTCAGTTTGATCAGATTACCGGTAATTTCTTAAGCGGAGCTCAAGGAACAAGCTCTACTAATAGTAACGAAACAATTCTTACGCAATCATCTAATTTACCCAATAGACATGAGATTATCTCAAGAACTACCCCTTCAAATTTAGATCCGTATGGTTTTTTTGAAATAAATCCTCGTGATGGAAGTAACTATTGTTTGAAATTAGGCAGTGATGAGGTTATTATTTATTATAATCAGAATTTTGGTGGTTATACAACTGGGCCAGGTGCAAATGCCGAAGCAGTTGAGTTTTCATTAACTACACCTTCAACCGGTGATTTCTCAATATCGTATCAATATGCTGTGGTATTTGAGGACCCTCAGGACCATGAGTATGATGAAAAACCAAGATTTAAAGTTGAGATTATTGATGCCATAACTAATCAACCTGTGAACTGTGGCAAAATTGAGTATGTTGCACAACCTAGCATACCAGGTTTTGTACTTTCAACTGTGTCTGGAGGCCAGAATTCCAAGGTATGGTACAAGCCTTGGTCAAAGGTATTTGTAAATTTAACCTCTTATCCTAACAGATCCCTCAAATTAAGATTTACAACAACAGATTGTACACTTGGTGGGCATTGGGGTTACGCTTATCTTGATATTGAGGGTTGTCAATTGGGAGCAACGGCAAAGAACAACTGTGCATTACCTTCAAAAACTACACTATCCGGTCCTCCTGGGTTTCAAACTTATAATTGGTGGAATGCCAATTATACATCGATTGTAGCAACCGGGCAGAATACAATACTTAATAATGCCTTTCCTGGTGGAACAGTTCTCTATCTTGAAATTATTCCTCCTGCAAATCCTACAACAGGTGAAGTATGTAAAGACACCTTAAACGTAACAGTTGAACAGCCCGAATTAAACCTTACACCCATTGCCGACAAATCTATTTGCGAGTCAGCTTCAGTTACTTTGGCCACAAGTTCTATACCAAATGTAACTTACTCTTGGTCGCCGCCCACTGGATTGAGTGCTACAAATTCATTTTCGGTTAATGCAAGTCCAACCGACACTACTGAATACCACCTTGTAGCCACAGACAATACTACTCAATGTGTAGCCAGAGATACAGTGGTTGTTGTGGTAAAGCCCAAGCCTATCTTAAATATCAATACCACACCATTTTGCTCCGGTGCAACTGGCTCCATTACTGTTTCAGGTGCAGATTCCTATAGTTGGGCTCCTTCTACTTCACTTATATTGGTAAATCCAACAACTGTTAGTGTAAACCCAACCGCCAGTACAAGTTACTCGGTTACGGGTACACGAACATCTACTGGTTGTTCTGCAACATCTCAAGTTCAAGTTAGCCCTGCAATAAGTCCAACAGCCGATTTTACACCTCCGCCGCCACAATGTTTGTCGGCCAATGGATTTACTTTTACCAGTAACTCTACTATATCTTCCGGAAGCATCAATTCCACAGTTTGGAATTTCGGCTCACTGGGTACACAGACTGGAGATGTTGTTTCTCAATCCTTTTCGGCTCCCGGAAGTTATAATGTCACCCTAACGGTTGTGAGCAACAACAATTGTTCAACAAGCATGACCAAGCCTGTTATAATTAATCCAGGACCACAGGCCATTTTCAATGCACCTGTAGCACAGTGTTTGGGAACAAATAATTTTACGTTTAACAGCAACTCCACCGTACCAACGGGTTCAATTACGAACTACGCTTGGCAGTTTGGTGATCAATCCTCTCAGGTTGGATCAACTGTAATCCATACTTACACTACTGCAGATACTTTTGATGTGAAGTTGACTGTTACTTCTGATAAGGGTTGTGTAGATGATACCACAATAAAAGTGGTTGTACATCCCAATGCCACTGTTGATTTTATAACACCACTACCACAATGCTTTTTAACTTCAGGTAATTTATTCCAATTTTCCAGTAACAGCTCAATTGCCGCTCCAGACAATGTGACTCAGAATCAATGGGACTTTGGCGCTGGAGTATTGTTTAGTGGAACAAATGTAAGCACTACTTTCAACGGATCAGGATATCACAGTATTTTACTCATTAGTACTTCTGGCAACGGTTGTGTTGACAGCATAAGAAAATCGGTATTGATTAATCCTTTGCCTGAACCAGATTTTGTGAGCCCTCCTACACAATGTTTCTTGGAAAATAATTTTAGCTTTAATTCAGCTTCGTTTATTTCATCGGGAAATATTACAACTCATCATTGGTTCTTTGGTGATGGCAATGATAGCATTGGTCAAACCGTTGGTCATAATTATGTTATTCCGAATCAATTTAATTATCAGGTGAGCTTGATAGTTACTAGCGACAGCGGCTGTGTGGATAGTATTCAAAAACCCATAACAATACTTCCAAGTCCATCGGTTAATGTCAGCCCTAACGGACCCTACGCAATTTGTGCAGGAGATCAACTTGTTTTACATGCAGATGCACAGGCAGGTGCAGGTTCTTTCACTAGCTATCAATGGATGATAGGAGGAACAACTATTCCAAATGCAACGACAGACTCCTTGCTTATTTTCACTGCCGGTAGTTACCAGATTCTTGTTACCAATATAGCTGGCTGCAGTGTAAAAAGTATTTCAGACAGCATTATTGTCAATCAACTTCCTACAGGTATACTTGATATGCCCGATACTACTTTTATTTGTCAGGGAACTCCACGTTTATTACAGGGTTCAGCTGCAAATACCTATCAATGGTATTACAATGGTAGTCAAATTCAGGGTGCAACTCAATCAAGTTATTTGGCCACATTACCCGGAGTATACACCTTGGAATTGGTTTCTACAGAAGGGTGTAAAAATCTCGCTTTGGGAACCGTTCAACTTTCATTGAAAGAAAAACCAATTCCAGCTTTTTTAAACAATAGTAATTGTTTGGATATTCCTGTAATATTCAACAACACCAGCGATACTTCCAACAGTAGCCCTATAAAATGGTATTGGAATTTTGGCGATGGTAGTCCATTGGATTCCATCCATTATTCTCCAACTCATGTTTTTGATACAGCCATCAATTTTTTGGTTGAACTCACGATAACATCAGTGGATTGTCCTGCTTTGTCAGCAACATCACAGAACATCATACCTGTAGAAACGCCTATTGCCGGCATTCGCTATACTGCAGTAAACGCTCTGATAAATACCGATACAAGACTGTATGCAAGAAACTTTGGTAATGAATTTCTTTGGTTGCCTTCTTTGGGTTTGAACAGGTCAGATGTAATTGATCCAGTTTTCAACTTCGATTCTCAACAGGAATATATCATCCAAATCCGTAACAATGCCGGCTGTTTTATTTACGATACTTTAATGGTAAATATTTTTGAGAACACAGACATTTTGGTTCCTTCAGCATTTTCTCCAAATGGAGACGGTCATAATGATCTGTTGGATATTTTTATGGTGGGAATGGAGAAGCTGACTATTTTCAGGGTGTTCAACAGATGGGGACAATTGTTATTTGAAACTAGAAATCTGTTGCAAAAATGGGATGGTACTTTTAAAGGTAAAAAACAACCGGCTGAAACTTATGTATGGATTGGCGAGGGAGTAGATAAAAAAGGAAAAACCATAATGAGGAGAGGCCAAACAATATTATTGCGATGAAAAAAAATATTTTTTTGATTTTGTTATTGAGTAACCTCTGTGTTTTTGATTTGAAAGCACAAGACCCACATTTTTCCCAGTTCTTCGTGGCTTCCCAATTTGTTAATCCCGCATTAGCAGGTTCAGGAACTAAAAACTGGAAGTTGTCATGCAACTGGCGGCAACAATGGGGGAATGCATCAACCCCTTTTAACACACAGGCATTCTCAGGCGAATATAAAATCAGTGGTAAAACTAAAAGTGATAAAGATGATTCGAAAACCGGAACAATGGCAGTTGGCGGCACGCTGCTAATGGATCAAAGTATGTACGGCGCATTTAAGAGCACTTATGCAGTAGGAACTTTTGCTTATCATAAACCATTGTCTTTTAGCGACGAATATATGGAGTCGGTCGGTATTGGTTTTCATGCATTGTACGGCAATAGAACAATAGATTACTCGAGATTAACTTTTGGCGAGCAATTTACAAGCGGTGGCTTCGATGTTACGTTGCCGACCGGCGAAACTGCCTTAAACAGTTTAAAGCCTTTTGTATCAATTGGGGCGGGTTTATTGTATAACTACAGAGATAACCAAAAAGGATTTAAAATAGGTGGAGCTGTTTTCAACTTGAACAAACCAAAACAATCTTTTTTGAATGACCCCCTACAATTATTACCGATTAGATATGTCGCACATGCAAGTGCAGAATTTAAGGCTTCTGAAACTACCCTATTTAGTTTCAATGGCATTTATCAGTCGCAGGCATTACCATCCTATTTCGCCATTGGTGGAAGCATAGGGAAAGACCTTTCAGGAGGGGAACAAAAAACTATTTTATACTTGGGCGGATGGTTCAGAGAAGGTGATTCCTTTTATCCTTATATCGGTTGGTTACAAGGTAAAGTGCAAATGGGGTTGACTTATGATATTACCGCTTCAAAACAGAATGATGGCCCTTCGATTCCCAGAAGCTTTGAGTTTTCATTGGTATTAACCAAAGAAAACGATAATACCAAAGGAATACCCTGTCCTAATTTTTGATAATAAGCTCAACAAGCTACTTCATCGACTGGCACAATTCAATCAGCACACCATTTGTCCCTTTGGGGTGAAGAAAACAAACCCATTTGTTATCAGCCCCTTTTTTTGGTGATTCGTTCAAAAGTTGAAAGCCCTCTTCGGAAAGTCTTTTCATTTCAGCCTGAATATCTTCGACTTCAAAGGCAATGTGATGAATACCTTCGCCTTTTTTTTCAATGAATTTAGAAATAACGCCATCGGCAGTTTCACTTTGAACCAATTCTATCTTGCTTTCACCGGTTTGAAAAAAAGCGGTATTTACCCTTTCGGATTCAACTATTTCTGTTTTGTAACAAGGGGTTTTTAGCAAAAGTTCAAAAAGGGGTATAGATTGGTTGATGTCTTTAACAGCTATTCCTATATGGTCAATATTCTTCATTTAATTGAGGTTTTCGTTTGTATTTCGGTAACAATTTTACTCCATTATTCCATGTTGGTAAAATTATGCTCGTTTAGGCTTACGAAATACGTTAAATAAAATAAGATTCGCACTTAAATTAAAAATAAAAAACCTTTTGTATTAATTTCGCGTTATAGCATTAAATCAAACGCTATATAAACAGACACATGCTTAAATTACCCATTTATCTCGACAACAATGCTACAACACCCATGGATCCAAGAGTCTTGGAAACCATGATGCCTTTTTTTACCAACCATTTTGGAAATGCTGCCAGTAGAAATCATCCATTTGGCTGGGCTGCCGAGGAAGCGGTTGATTATGCTCGTGAACAAGTAGCTAAACTTATTGCGGCTGATCCTAAAGAAATTCTATTTACTTCCGGTGCTACTGAGGCTGATAACTTGGCAATAAAAGGCGTATATGAAATGTATGCCTCCAAAGGGAACCACATCATCACACTAACCACAGAGCATAAAGCTGTTCTTGACACTTGCAAACACATTGAAAAACTGGGAGGTGATGTTACTTATCTTGAAGTAAATGATGATGGATTGGTAGATTTAGTCAAACTCGAAGCTGCCATCAAGCCAACAACCATACTTATTTCAGTGATGTATGCCAACAATGAGATTGGCACAGTAATGCCAATAAGGGAAATCAGCGCAATCGCACGTAAACACGGCGTATTGCTTTTTACCGATGCCACACAGGCGGTAGGTAAAATTCCTGTAGATGTAAACAAAGATGGTATTGACCTTATGGCTTTCACCGCGCACAAAATGTACGGACCTAAAGGAGTGGGAGCGCTTTATGTGAGAAGAAAAAATCCAAGGGTAAAAGTAACTGCCCAAATGGACGGCGGTGGGCATGAAAGAGGAATGAGAAGCGGCACGTTAAATGTACCTGGAATCGTAGGTTTCGGAAAAGCCTGTGAACTTTGTATGCTTGAAATGCAAGCAGATACCGAAAGAATAAGCAAATTGAGAGATAAACTGGAATCTTCCCTTACTCAAATTGAAGAATCCTATGTTAACGGTAACAAGCAGCATCGTTTGCCACACGTTACCAATATTTCATTCAAACATGTTGAAGGAGAAGGTTTGTTGATGGGTTTCAACAAAAATATCGCTCTAAGCTCAGGCTCAGCCTGTACTTCGGCTTCATTGGAGCCTTCATATGTACTCAAAGCATTGGGTTTGGGTGACGATCTTGCGCACAGTTCATTGCGTTTCGGATTGAGTCGTTTCACCACCGAAGAAGAAATTGATTATACCATTAATTCCATTTCAGATACTGTTTTGAAGTTAAGAGAAATGAGCCCGTTGTGGGAAATGTACAAAGAAGGTATCGATTTGAACACTATTGAATGGACAGGACATTAATATTTATAAAAGTAAAAACAAATTAATAATATGGCATACTCAGAAAAAGTAATTGATCATTACCAAAATCCTAAAAACGTAGGTACGCTCGACAAATCAAGCAAAAGCGTAGGTACCGGATTGGTTGGCGCACCAGAATGCGGCGACGTGATGCGTTTGCAAATTGAAGTAAACAGCGAAACCGGGATGATTACAGATGCCAAGTTTAAGACCTTTGGCTGCGGTTCGGCTATTGCTTCTTCTTCTTTGGCCACAGAATGGCTTAAGGGTAAGTCTGTTGATGAGGCATTGAAAATCGACAACATGACTATTGTTGAAGAGCTTAATCTTCCTCCAGTAAAAATTCACTGTTCCGTTTTGGCAGAAGATGCTATCAAGGCAGCCATCAACGATTACAGAGAAAAAAATGGTTTGGAGAAAATCAAATTTGAAGAAAGCGTAGTGCATTAATCTACTTTAGTATTTTATGGTAGCCACTGATAACAGCATATACATTACCGACAAGGCCAAAGCAAAAATACATCAGCTTATGGCCGATGCAGGTATTACCGAAGACAGTTCCTATTTTCTTAGGGTAGGTGTTGTGGGTGGAGGTTGCAGCGGATTGAGCTATAAGCTTGATTTTGACAATGAAATTAAGCCAATGGATCAAGTCTTTGAAGACAAGGGCATCAAACTTGTTACCGATTTGAAGAGCTTTCTTTATCTGGTGAACACTGAACTCGATTTTACAGATGGATTGAATGGCAAAGGATTTCATTTCAATAACCCCAACGCCAGCAGAAGTTGCGGTTGTGGCGACAGCTTCGCAGTATAATTTTTAGTCTACAAGAATAATTGTTACAAGGTCTTTGGTAATCCAAGGACCTTTTTTATTTCGATAGATAATCTGCAAAACTATTTTGCTGCACGGCTTTTCCTGATTTGATATCATTGGAATCTATGTTGCCTTGTTCCTCCATTATCTTGTTTCCAACATTGTCGTAAATAAAATAATTTTTTTTGTTCTTCACCCATCCGAAACCGTTATTGAAAGAGAAATCGGCCCATGGATGAGAATTGTATGCTAAAATATTTTTGCTCCAGGTAAACTTTTCGTCCTGCATTCCAAGTTGTTTTGTTAGCGTAGCCGGTAAATCTATTTGACTGCTTGTTGTAGCTATGGTTTCCGATGGTCTGCTCAGTGCCCCGCCCAGCCAAAGCATTGGAATCTTGAAGTCATTGATTTTGTTTTGTGATGCAGGTAAGCGATGTCCATGGTCTGCAACGATGATTATCAATGTGTTTTTCCAGAAAGGTAGTTTTTTGCAATGTTCAATAAACTCTGAAACTACAGTATCTGTATAATGAAGTGAGTTTAAAAAAAGCGATTCATTATCAGATCCTTTGATTATTGATTCAACAGGTGTTTCGTAGGGTTCATGGCTGCTAAGTGTAAGCCATGTTTTAAAAAAAGGCGACTTTTGGTTGGCCAGGTCTTGCTGTAATTTTCGCATCACTACACCATCATGCGCCCCCCATTTAGAGTTTTGGTCTTTGCTGTCGACTTGTCGATACATTCAAAAGGATTGGTGTCTTCATTTAGGTTGTGAGAAAGAGAATGCATGAAATTCCAAGTCACATTAATAGCACTAAGGTTAGCATGTTGGTTGTTTGAAAAATAGACAGTGCTTTGGTTCATTGGAGCAAGCTGAAATCCGCCTCTAATAGGAATAATATTAACTGCTGTGAATAATAAAAAAACAAAGTATTTTTCAAATCGCGCTTATCATCCTTAATGAAACTACTTCTGGATTCGATAAATGCCATTTTTATTTTACTGATCAACAATACAGTTATCAACCAGGTTGCTATCGATCCAAACAAAGGCAAGTTT
>Ga0315905_10005989_pt1 | contig 12355 bp, 11 predicted proteins | sample LakEriMetagenome_5_FD_203522 | JGI IMG/M metagenome (GOLD analysis project Ga0315905, IMG submission 203522) | Freshwater fungal communities from buoy surface, Lake Erie, Ohio, United States - Buoy 4 MA121 | ecosystem: Environmental > Aquatic > Freshwater > Lake | place: USA: Lake Erie, Ohio... | reverse complement strand
GTGGCGGAATGGTCTTTACATTCTTGGCTGCACAAGGAAAAGAGATCGGAACATCTCTCGTTGAAACAGACCTCATTGAAACTGTTAAGGGTTTGATCAAGCAAGCTGCTGATTCTGGTGTGAAGTTGGTACTTCCAACAGATATCTTGGTAGCACCAGCCTTTGCATTTGATGCACCTGCAACTTTGGTTAGCGCCGATGCAATTCCCGCAGATCAGATGGGTCTCGATATTGGTCCAGATTCAGCGGCAGCCTTTGCTACAGCGATTCGTTCTTGTAAAACTCTTTTCTGGAACGGGCCGATGGGCGTATTCGAATTTCCAGCATTTGCTAGCGGTACCAAGGTTGTGGCACAGGCGCTTACTGAGGTTTCTGGCATCTCTGTAGTCGGTGGTGGAGACTCTGCCGCTGCGGTACGCGCTCTTGGTTTCGCAGATTCAGCCTTCGGATATATTTCTACCGGCGGTGGCGCATCGCTTGAATACCTAGAAGGCAAAGAACTTCCAGGTCTAACTGCTCTAGGTCTATAAGTAATTGGTCTGTAATTTTTCATCACAATCTAAGTTAGAAGGAGTAAAGAATGCGTAAGCCACTTATGGCAGGTAACTGGAAGATGAACCTCAATCACCTTGAGGCGATCGCGGTTGCACAGAAGCTTGTCTACTCACTCTCTGATAAAGATTATGACGCAGTTGATATCGCGATCATCCCCCCATTTACCGATATTCGTTCGATTCAAACAATGGTTGATGGTGACCGACTTCGCTTGCTATACGGTGCGCAAGATATATCACCAGAAAGCAGTGGAGCATTTACCGGAGATATTTCTGGATCAATGCTGGCAAAGCTCGGCTGCACCTTTGCCGTCATCGGCCACTCAGAGCGCCGCGCAATCCATCACGAAGATGACGCGCTTATCAACCGCAAGATCAAAGCAGCACTCGCAAACGAGCTAACTCCAATCTTCTGCGTAGGTGAAGAACTTTCCATCCGCGAATCTGGCGCACATGTATCTCACGTAATTCGCCAAGTCCGTGCCGGTCTTGAAGGATTTACTAAGCCAGAACTTAAGAAGATTGTTATCGCCTACGAACCAGTTTGGGCGATCGGCACCGGAAAGACTGCAACCCCTGAAGATGCGCAAGAAGTATGTGCTTCAATCCGTGAAGAGATCCAAAGCATCGGCTCACCTGAGATCGCCGCAAACATGCGCATCCTCTACGGCGGATCTGTTAAATCATCTAACGTTGTCGAAATCATGAAGCAGGTCGATGTTGATGGCGCCCTGATCGGGGGAGCGAGCCTAGATCCTGAGGAATTGGCCAAGATCGCCAAGTTCTACGCGGTCGAAGGCGCCTAATCTCGCACCTCGATCTAGTATCCTTACGCTCTATCTCCATCCACAACTTGAGGAGTTTTACACCGTGGCTCTAGCTCTATCTATCTTGCTTGTTATTACAAGCATCTTGATGATCCTGCTCGTTCTCCTTCACAAAGGAAAAGGTTCAGGCCTCTCCGATCTATTCGGCGGCGGAATGTCATCAAACTATGGCGGTTCATCTGTTGTAGAACGTAACCTCGATCGCATCACAATCGTTGTTGGCGGAATCTGGTTCGGCGGCGTTGTCGCACTCAGTCTTGTTTTGAAGGGTTAATCCATGGCAAGTGCAATTCGCGGAAGCCGTGTCGGCGCCGGCCCAATGGGCGAGGCTGAACGCGGAGATCAGATCGAGCGTGCCACAGTTTCATACTGGTGTGGCAATGGCCATGAAGTTCGCCCATCCTTCGCAGTAGAAGAGACTGTAGTAATTCCTGCCGAATGGGACTGCCCTAAATGCGGTCTTCCTGCCGGACGCGATCGCAACAATCCGCCAAAGGCAGTTGTAAATATTCCTTACAAGACGCATTTAGCTTACGTAAAAGAGCGTCGCACAGATGTTGAAGGCGCAAAGATTCTTGAAGAAGCGCTCCGTAAACTTCGTGGAGATGACGATTAAATAAAAGTAGTAAAAGTTTTTAGAGAGCTTTAGCGGCTCTCAAGATCTGGTCGATACCCGCGCTACGTTCTGTGCAATGCAGACGAAGCAGCGGGTATTTTCTTGTCGCAAGAGCGCGGTTATCACCGAGGGCTTGCGCCATGAGCAAAGTACGGAAATCAAAGGCGCGTCCTGGAACCGGATAGTTATTTACTGTCTCGCCAGTTATCTGTAAGAACGAACCATTCTGTTGTCCGCCCTTATGGAATTGTCCGGTGGAGTGCAAGAAACGCGGACCCCAACCAAAGCTAACTGGACGTCCAGATTTCTCGGAGAGAACCGCACGAAGTTCAGTCAACTTGCTATCTCCTGCGCGATCTAAATAAGCGGTGATCGCTATGTAACCGTCAGCGTCGGTATTCGCAATTAGATTCTTTAACGCTGCAACTAAGGTGTTTCCATCGCCGAAGATCTCAACGCCATCTTCGCTGTTGGCGGTGGTAATCACTGGAAGTGAGTTATTCCATTCCGCAAGTACCGCAGAAGTTGCTTCCTTCGCCTCGGTGACATTGGGTTGATTGAAAGGATCGATTTCGAGTGCTGCACCCAGTAGAGCAGTTACCCATTCCCAGAATAAGAAATGCTCACCAAGTTCTGCTTCGACTGTTAGATCTGCACCAGGTGCAAAGGCGACAGAGAATGCACCGCCCATGGCAGCTTCCTTGAAACCTTCTGTTGCAATCGGCAGGCGCCCTTGCTCTTCCTTGCCTGTTGATTCCGCGATTAACTGTTCGATCCAGTCAGAAAGTCCAGGAAACTTTGAACCGCTATCTGTGAAACCTAAGAATTGCTCGGCTTGAGTTAGTAGCAAATAAGCGACATCTAGAACTACTTCGGGATTGGTTTTCATGAGCTCACGACAATCACTTGCTTGATCAAGTAGAACAGATGCATCAACGCCCATCAACGTCGCAGGTGTTAAACCAAAGGCGGTGAGCGCGCTAAAGCGACCACCAACGTGAGGGTCAGCGTTGATAACTGTAAATCCAGACTTACGTACATCCTGATCTAGCGGTGAACCAGGATCGGTTACAAAGACCATATGTTCAGTGGGATTTAACCCTGCATCGCCTAAATACTTTTCAAAGAAGGCGCGCTGTGAAGAAGTTTCAATGGTGGATCCTGATTTCGAAGCAACCAGGACAAGCATCTTGCTGGAATTGCCTTGCAGCGCACGATGCAGATAATCCGGATCCGTTGAATCCAAGATAAAAACTTTCTTCTTATAGGTCTGAGCGATTACCTCGGGGGCAAGTGAAGAACCACCCATGCCACAGAGAATTAAATTAGTTTTATCGCGAAATTTAGCAGCGAGAGCATCGAGCAAGGGGAGTAGCTCGCGTGAACTTTGATCTAGGTCAACCCAATTTAGACGGATCGCAGCCTCTGCACTTGCTGCCTGGCCCCAAATATTTGCATCTTTGGCAGCGATACGAGGATGTGCTTTGGCCAACGCCAAGTATTTAGGATCGTTACGATCAATCTTGGATAGAGATGGTCCGCTTAATTTGATCATCGTTCTTTACTTCAGAGCGTTCTGGATTTTTGCGGCAATTACATCTGGGCCGAATCCAAATTCAGTAAAGAGCTTTCCAGCAGATGCTGAAGCCCCAAAGTGTTCTAGCGATATGGCGATGCCTGAATCACCGATGTAATCGCGCCAGCCTTGGGCGATTCCAGCCTCGATGCTTACGCGCAACTTGGCGGTTTTGGGAATTACTTGGCCTTGGTATGCAGAATCGGTTTCTTTAAACCATTCCAGACAAGGAGCGCTCACTACACGCGTGGAGACCCCTTGGCCTTCAAGAATCTCTTGCGTTGCAATTGCGACACCAACTTCAGAACCAGTTGCGATTAGAACAACATCGGCTGAGCCAGAGGCTTCTTTCAAAATGTAGGCGCCTTTACCAACAAGTGCGACATCGCCATGTGTTGCGCGATCGACTACCGGCAAATTCTGGCGAGAAAGCAATAAACCTGCAGGCTTGCGGCGTTGCAGAATTACCTTCCATGCCTCGCGAACTTCGTTGGCATCGCCTGGACGCACCACATCAAAGTTAGGAATCGCGCGGAGCGCTGCCAAATGTTCAACCGGTTGATGCGTTGGACCATCTTCGCCCAAACCAATTGAGTCATGGCTCCAGATAAAGATAGATGCAATATCCATGATCGCTGCCAAGCGAACTGCTGGACGCATGTAATCGCTAAAGACGGCAAATGTTCCACCGAAGCAACGCGATAACCCGTGCAGAGCAACCCCGTTTAGAATCGATCCCATCGCATGTTCACGAATGCCAAAGTGGATCATGCGTCCGTAAGGGTTTGCATTCGCCATTGCACTCGAAGCAGGAAGGAAAGAACCCGCGCTATTGATAACGGTGTTATTGCTTCCTGCCAGATCTGCAGAACCGCCCCAAAATTCTGGAAGTACCTTTGCGATAGCGGCGATCACATCACCGGATGCTTTACGAGTTGCTACATCTTTTCCAGGTGCAAAGACTGGAAGCTCTTTATCCCAGCCGGCAGGTAGTTCTTTGGATACCAAACGTTCAAGCAGTGTTGCGCGATCGGGGTTAGCGGACTTCCAGGTTGCAAAGTTCTTATCCCAATCGGCGCGCAGCGCAGCGCCACGTTCCTTTACTTTGCGAACATGTGCGATCACTTCTGCTGGCGTAGCAAAACTTTCTTCCGGATTTAGCCCGAGAAGCACTTTTGTTGCGGCAATCTCTTCGGCGCCAAGGGCAGAACCATGAGATTCGGCGGTGTTTCGAGCCTTAGGTGCGGGCCAAGCAATGACAGAGTTCATGCGAATCAAAGTTGGCTTTAGAGTTTCTTTCTCAGCGGCGACCATTGCCGCATCCAAAGCTAAAAGATCAACATCTCCATCAGATTTAGTCGCGACTTCAATTACGCTCCAACCATATGCGCGGTAACGCGCAGAAACATCTTCAGTGAAGGCAACATGGGTATCGCCTTCAATCGAGATGCGGTTGTCGTCGTAGATCATCTTCAAGTTGCCAAGTTGTTGTGTACCGGCAAGGGATGATGCTTCACCGCTTACACCTTCTTGTAAATCACCATCGGAACAGATAACCCAAATATTGTGATCGAAGATCGACTTTCCGGCAGGAGCATCTGGATCTAGTAAACCGCGCTCATAACGGGCAGCCATCGCCATTCCGACCGCAGTTGCTACACCTGCACCTAACGGTCCGGTCGTCATTTCAACGCCAGCGGTGTGACCGTATTCAGGGTGGCCCGGTGTAAGTGAGTTCCAAGTTCTAAATGATTTCAGATCATCTAACTCAACGCCGTACCCGCTGAAGTAAAGTTGAATGTAAAGAGTGAGTGAAGAATGGCCACAAGAAAGTACAAAGCGATCGCGCCCCAACCAATTTGGGTCAGCAGGATCATGGGTTAAATGGTTTTGAAATAGATTGTAGGCAACTGGGGCAAGTGACATCGCGGTACCAGGATGTCCATGGCCAGCCTTTTGAACTGAATCCATAGCGAGTGCACGGGTAATGACCACAGCGCGATCATCTAATTCAGTCCAGTTCTTCATAGCCATCCTTTATTTGTATTTTTCATCTACTGATTGAACTATTGAATTACCAAAGTCTTTGTAACGGTAATGCGGATTCGCCACGCTGCGATCCAAACTAGGGTTGCTCCAAGAAGATGAGCAGCCACAAGTATTTCAGGTATCCCAGTGAAGTATTGGATATAACCGATCGCGCCCTGAGCGAGGGCGATCGCTGTGAAAACAGCAATTCTCCGAACTAGCTCTTTATCGCTTCGAACCAGAATGAAGAAGGCAGCAGTTAAACCCAGCAGCGCAATGACCGCATCGGCATGCAGCCAAGCAACGACGCGAATATCGAATCCAAAGCGCTGTGCCTTCTCATCTCCTGCATGTGGACCAGAACCGGTCACGATTGTTCCAAGAATAATCACCACGAAAGTTAATCCGATATGCAAGAGAGAGATTCGCTTTGTTAACTTATCTAGATCTGTGCGCGGGCGGGCTGAATACTCTCGTCTCGAGTAAAGCGATGCCGCTCCAGCGATCAAAATTATTGATAGCAAGAGATGGCCAGCCACTGGTAGCGGATGTAAATCAGTGAGAACAGTTATTCCCCCAAGTACGCCTTGACCGAGAATTCCAAGAAGTTGTCCGATAGCTAGCGAGCGCAGATCGCGACGACGTTTATAGAGAACATAAATCAGAACTGCTAGTGACACTGCAACGAGTGCAAAGGTTAATAAACGATTTCCAAACTCGATCCAAGCATGTAACTGACCTTCTGCTTGATGAGGAACCGGCGTATATGAACCAGGTGTGCATTCTGGCCAAGTTGGGCAGCCCAAGCCTGATCCCGTAATTCGCACTGCGCCACCGGTCAAGACCAATCCAGCTTGCAAAGTTAGTAGCGCGCCGTAGAGGAATCTGCGCAGCTTCATAGCCTTAGCCTAAGACCGCGCGAGGAAAGAGGCGGTCAAAGTCACGCCGTAGAAGTGGCGAGATGGCATGAATTAAGACACAATAGTGTTGTGAAAATCAAGGAACGTCCGAGCGCCATCGTGGGAGATGATCCGCGTACCCGCGATGCCGTCGCCCGCTCAATCCTTGAAAATGGACCATCTACCGCTGTTGCCTTGGGCGAGCGCTTAGGTCTTACGCCAGCTGGAATTCGCCGCCACTTAGACCTGCTTGTCGCAGATGGAATTCTCGAAGCGCGCGATCCACGAGTTGCACCATCGCGCGGGCGTGGTCGACCATCCAAAGTTTTCGTGATGACCGATAACGGGCGCGAGAAGTTCGAACATTCTTACGACGATCTAGCCGTTGCTGCTCTCAAGTTTATGTCTGCACAATCTGGAGAACATCTCGTTAGCGCATTTGCGCAATCACGCGCCGATGACATGGTTCGTAAAGCCAGTTCTTCTATTTCAAAGAGCGATGACAAAGTCGCATCACTTGCTGAGTTCCTAACCGAACAAGGTTATGCCGCAAGCGTCGGTCCACGTGGGACAGGTGAAGAACTTTGTCAGCACCATTGCCCGATTGCACACGTCGCCGCAGAGTTTCCCCAGCTATGTGAAGCTGAGACAGAGGCGCTTTCAAATCTGCTCGGAACTCACGTACAACGTTTAGCCACGATCGCCCACGGCGATGGTGTTTGCACTACATATATTCCTCAACTTAGTAAGCAAGTTATAAAGCAAGTTATAAAGCAAGTTCCAAAGATAAACACTCAAGCAAAAGCCGGAAAGGCGCAAAAATGACAACAGCACATCCAGAGCTCGAAGGTCTTGGAAACTACGAATACGGTTGGTCAGATGGCAACGATGCTGGCGCAAACTCGAAACGTGGCATTAACGAAGATGTCGTTCGCGATATCTCTTCCAAGAAGGCCGAACCACAATGGATGCTAGATCTACGCCTTAAGGGCTTGTCACTGTTTGAGAAGAAGCCGATGCCATCATGGGGATCAGACCTTTCCGGAATTTTCTTTGACACCATCAAATACTTCGTTCGCTCTACCGAGAAGCAGGCCGCGACTTGGGATGATCTACCTGAAGAAATCAAAAACACTTACGATCGTTTAGGTATCCCAGAAGCAGAAAAGCAACGCTTGGTCTCTGGCGTTGCAGCGCAGTACGAATCAGAAGTTGTTTATCACTCAATCCGCGAAGATCTCGCGGCCCAGGGCGTTATCTTCCTTGATACAGATAGCGGCCTCAAGCAACACCCAGAACTATTTAAAGAGTACTTCGGTTCAGTTATTCCAGTTGGAGATAACAAGTTTGCAGCTCTCAACACTTCCGTGTGGTCTGGTGGTTCATTCATCTACGTACCAAAGGGCGTACACGTCGAAATTCCATTGCAGGCATATTTCCGAATCAACACCGAAAACATGGGTCAGTTCGAGCGCACCTTGATCATTGCCGATGAAGATTCATATATCCACTATGTAGAAGGCTGCACAGCGCCAATCTACAAATCAGATTCACTTCACTCAGCAGTCGTAGAAATCATCGTAAAGAAGGGTGCGCGCGTTCGTTACACCACGATTCAAAACTGGTCTAACAACGTTTACAACCTCGTAACCAAGCGCGCTACTTGTGCTGAAGGTGCAACGATGGAATGGGTCGATGGAAATATCGGTTCCAAGGTAACCATGAAGTACCCAGCAGTTATGTTGATGGGTCCACATGCAAAGGGCGAAACGCTCTCACTTGCATTCGCTGGTCCCGGACAACATCAAGATTCAGGGGCAAAGATGGTTCACGCAGCGCCTTACACATCTTCTTCAGTTATCTCTAAATCAGTTGCCCGCGGCGGCGGTCGTACTTCTTACCGTGGACTCGTACAAGTTCAAGAAGGCGCACATCACTCAAAGAGCACCGTAAAGTGCGATGCGCTCTTGGTTGACACAATTTCACGTTCTGACACATACCCATATGTCGATATCCGCGAAGACGATGTTTCAATGGGCCACGAAGCAACTGTTTCAAAGATCAGTGATGATCAGCTCTTCTATTTGATGTCACGTGGCTTAACAGAAGATGAGGCCATGGCGATGATCGTTCGTGGCTTTATCGAACCAATTGCACGCGAACTTCCAATGGAGTATGCACTTGAGTTAAACCGACTAATTGAACTTCAGATGGAAGGTGCTGTCGGTTAATGACAACGCTCACCACTAACTACTTAACGCCTACTGGGCGAGAAGAGGCCTGGCGCTTTACTCCGTTAAAGCGTTTAGGTGGTCTTCATGATGGCACTGCAGTAATTGCAGATCGCCGATCGCTTTCGCTTATGGGTGTTGCCGCAGAAGGCGTCAGCTTCGAAAGAATCTCACGCGAGTTAGCCGCTCCGTTAACTGAAAGCGATGATGCAATTGTTGGCCGTATCCGCGAAAACGCAGCAGATGTCGCCGTTCTAACCATCAAGGCAAGCACAGAAGTTGCAGCTCCGATCTTCTTAAATCGCATCTCTGGCGCCACAGATTCAGCTGAACTCTCTCGAGTTCAGATCCGAATCGAAAACCATGCCAAAGCAACTGTGATCATCGAGAACTCTGGCGATACTCACCTTGCAGAAGATATGGAAATCTCAGTCGCACCGGGCGCGAACTTAACGTTGGTAACTTTGCAAGAGTGGGATGGAAAGACAATTCACGCCGGCCGCCACCATGCAATCGTCGATCGCGATGCAACTTTTAAGTCAATCGTTGTAACGGTAGGTGGATCACTTGTTCGTTTACTTCCAACAGTTGATTTCATTGCACCTGGCGCATCCTGTGAGCTATTAGGCGTTTACTTTGCAACTTCCGGACAGTTCTTCGAACACCGTATGTTTGTCGATCACAAAGTCCCTAATGCAAAGTCACGCGTTAACTACAAGGGCGCACTTGCAGGAGATGGGGCGCACACCGTCTGGATTGGTGATGTCTTTATCCGAGCTGCAGCCGAAGGTACTGATACTTACGAGTTAAACCGTAACCTTTTGCTCTCCGATGGAGCGCGCGCAGATTCAGTTCCTAACTTGGAGATTGAAACTGGCGAGATCGTTGGAGCAGGACATGCCAGTACAACTGGTCGCTTTGATGACGAACAACTCTTCTACTTAATGTCACGCGGCATTAATGCAGCAGATGCTCGTCGCTTAGTAGTTCGCGGTTTCTTCAATGAAATTGTCTCTGAGATTGGCGTGGAAGAGATTCAAGATCGCCTTATGGATCGTATCGATGGCGAACTTGCAAAGGCTGGTTCGTAAATGAGCGATCTAAAACTTAGCGAGTTAACTTCGGGTAAGCCGGTCAAGATCGAAAAAGATGGTCGCGCTATCTGCGTTGCTCGTGTTGGCGATGAAGTCTTCGCCGTAGATGACACTTGCTCGCACTCAGATGCTTCTCTATCAGAAGGTGACATTACAGATTTCAAGATCGAATGCTGGCTTCACGGCGCAGAGTTTGATCTTCGTACAGGCGAAGCGTTAACTCCGCCAGCAGTTGCAGCACTAAAGACTTATTCAGTAAGCGTTGACGGAGACTCCGTCACGGTAGATGCGTAGCGAGGATAATTGATGAGCACTCTAGAAATTCGTGGACTTAAAGTCTCTGTAGATACCGAGAACGGTGCTGTAGAAATTCTCAAAGGCGTAGACCTGACTATCAAATCCGGCGAAACCCACGCAATCATGGGACCAAACGGTTCAGGTAAATCAACTCTTGCCTACTCAATAGCCGGACATCCCAAGTACACAATTACTAGCGGAACTGTCACGCTAGATGGCGTAGATGTTCTTGAGATGACTGTTGATGAGCGCGCCAAGGCTGGCCTATTCCTTGCTATGCAATATCCAGTTGAGGTTCCGGGCGTATCTGTCTCTAACTTCCTACGCACCGCAGCAACTGCTCTACGCGGTGAAGCGCCTAAGTTACGTACTTGGGTAGGCGAAGTTAAAAGCGCGATGGAAGCTTTGAGCATGGATCCATCATTTGCACAACGCAATGTCAACGAAGGTTTCTCTGGTGGAGAGAAGAAGCGCCACGAAATCATGCAGCTTGAACTACTCAAGCCAAAGATGGCGATTCTCGATGAGACTGATTCAGGGCTAGATGTTGATGCGCTTCGCATTGTCTCTGAAGGTGTAAATCGCGCAAAGACAAATAACAATCTTGGGGTTGTTCTGATCACTCACTACACCCGAATCCTGCGCTACATCAAGCCAGATTTCGTACACGTCTTCGCCAACGGCAAGATCGTTGAACAAGGTGGGCCAGAACTTGCAGATAAACTCGAAGCAAATGGGTATGCGGAGTACGTAACTGCGTAACCTCGCAATTACTAAATTTAATGCCATTTGATGCAGTCGCAATCCGCGCAGACTTTCCGATCTTTGATCGCAAGATCCGCGACGGAAAGCGCCTGGTCTATCTAGATAGCGGTGCGACAAGCCAGAAGCCGAATATCGTTATCGATGCGGAAAGCGATTTCTATCGTTTACATAACGCTGCAGCTCATCGTGGCGCCCATCAATTGGCCGAGGAAGCAACTGAAGGAATTGAATCTGCGCGCAAAGTTGTTGCCGATTTCTTGGGCGGCAAAGAAGATGAGATTGTTTTCACCAAAAGTTCCACAGAGGCGCTTAATCTCTTGGCCTATGCGATCGGTTCTGCGCCAACCGGAAATAAGTTTCACCTAAAGGCCGGTGATGAGATCGTGGTTTCCGAGATGGAACATCACGCCAATTTGATTCCTTGGCAACAACTAGCAGCGCGCACAGGTGCGGTTCTGAAATGGTTTGAGGTAACTCCTGAGGGGCGCTTAGATCTCTCAAATATCGATTCTATTATTACGACGAAGACCAAGATTGTTGCGCTAACTCACCAATCAAATGTTCTCGGAACTATTGTTCCATTGGAAGATTTGGTAAAGCGCACACACGATGTAGGCGCCGTTTTCATCCTTGATGCTTGCCAATCTGTGCCGCATATGCCAGTTAACGTGGCAGATCTAGATATCGATTTCTTAGGCTTATCTGGCCATAAAGCAGTTGGACCAACTGGAGTTGGAGTTCTCTGGGGAAGAGCGAATTTACTCGAAGAACTTCCGCCATTCCTATTTGGCGGATCGATGATCGAGTCAGTGACTATGACTGAAGCAACTTGGGCACCAGCACCTCGTAAATTTGAACCAGGCGTTCCAAATATGGCGCAGATTGTTGGCTTAGGGGTCGCACTCAAGTACTTAACAAAGATTGGAATGGGTGCGATCCATAAACATGAAATTGAACTCACTAAATATGCGCTAGATGCAATGTCTGGTATTGATTCACTTCGTATTCTCGGCCCTCTAAATACGGAAATGCGCGGGGGAGCGGTTTCCTTCACACTCGGTGAAATTCATCCGCATGACTTAGGTCAATTTTTAGATGATGCGGGAATCGCAGTTCGCACGGGACATCACTGCGCTTGGCCGCTAACTCGCAAGATGGGCGTTGCCGCTACAACCCGTGCAAGTTTCTATCTCTACAACACCACCGAAGATATCGATCAACTTTGTGAATCGATCCTTGCTGCGCAGAAATACTTCGGCTAATGCAACTCGATAACCTTTATCAGGAAGTGATCCTTGATCACTATAAGAACCCGCAGAACAAGAAGCTATCAGCGACTTACGACGCACAGGTTCACCACGTAAACCCTTCTTGTGGCGATGAAATTGATTTAAATGTAACGATCAAGAACGGCGAAGTATCCGCAATCACTTGGGATGGCGTTGGTTGTTCGATCTCTCAAGCCAGC
>Ga0315905_10005988_pt1 | contig 12355 bp, 9 predicted proteins | sample LakEriMetagenome_5_FD_203522 | JGI IMG/M metagenome (GOLD analysis project Ga0315905, IMG submission 203522) | Freshwater fungal communities from buoy surface, Lake Erie, Ohio, United States - Buoy 4 MA121 | ecosystem: Environmental > Aquatic > Freshwater > Lake | place: USA: Lake Erie, Ohio... | reverse complement strand
CATGAGCAACCAAGAAGGGGGGCCGGGGTGGGTGATGAGGGATGTAGGTAGCGAGAAAAGGAGCGTGGGGGGGGGCGGGAGTTAGGCGGGGATACGAATCACCTGCCATACCAAAGGGCGCGAACGTCTTTGTCATCCAATCTGGGAGGCCGGATCGAATGATAGCACTAGCGAAGAAGTGCGCATGTGCACGCACCAGACAGGGAGACATCCAACGAGCGCACGAGAGAGGGAGACGCACGTGCACGTGAGTCAGTTTCTAGTTGCGTGTTAGGGAGAGGTTGCGTGCTTGTGTGTTTTGTTCACTGGCTGCCTACGACTACTGGTGTTCTTTTTGTTCCATGTTTAGCACCAGTAACAGCAACCTCAATGGAAATCGCCGTTCAATACCTGCCCTTGCACTACTTCCCCAGTATCATTAACCAATTTACAAGTCTCTGTAGGTGGTAAAAACGTTATACAATCTACTCTGCAATATGGTTATGAACATGTATCCTCCTCCTCATATGACTTGTATCCTCCCATTTACAAGTCTCTGTAGGTGGTCAAAACGTTTTACAATCTACTCTTCAACATGGTTATGAACACTGTTTTTAGAACAAGTAAATCTTGCGGAACAATTAACCTCTAGTGATTTCGGTATTTCTACCGGTTTAATCAATCAAACTTATTGGGAAAATAGCAAATGGTATTATGAAAATGTAGAACGTGGAAATGCTGCGGATACAGTAAATTGCCGTAATTCTAATGTTTTTTTTACTCATAATTCTAACGTTCCTATTGAAGTAATGGTATTTATATTTTATTCTGATGAAATCACTATTGATGTTAAAACAGTCTTGTAACTAGACACAAGAACTAAATAAATATATAATATTGTTATGATAACATACTAATATTACATGCTTTTGACCATGGTTTTTTTCGTGCGTTTGTCGTGCGTGGGTTTTTCGTATCGGCTAAACGTTCATACATTCAACAATCATCACCCGGGCAGACAGCAGGGTTATTGGGTGGGCTTAAGGGTTTAAGGAATGGGTGGATGGGTGGGTTGCAAAAGTAATAACAGATCTGTGAAGCAAAAAAAAAATTTGCTAAGTGAATACGTCACACCGGCATCGTTTTTGTACATATATACTACTTGTTCTGCCTTCTACGGTTCGGCAGCGAGGCCTCTTCACCCACGCACACACTTGCGCGCAGGCTACGACAGCACAAGCCAACCGAATGCAGATACCTGCATCGTAATCTGAGCAGCCTCGGGCAGGTGCGCACTCTGTAGCGGCACGACACCATCCCCCGGCACATCGCCTGCGCCACACACGAGCCGGTACGAGTTGTACGCGGCCTTTGCTGGCGTGCCGTTCTCAGCAAACTCAGAGCCTTTGATGAGGTCGGAGGCCACTGTGACGTAATGCACGCCTTTCTCGGCCAAAAAAGCCCCCGGTAGGTTCTTGTCCGTCCACGTGAGTGCCCCTCGTGTCATGTCCATCACTCCAGGGATTCCCTACACCAAATCATACACACGCATACACACGCACACAGATGTGCATGGATCAATAGAGTTGTAAATCGCCCTCGCCCGCGCTCAAATGCACTCGCGCACATACCCATCGACCCACCATCCCCCTAACGCACCCAAGCAGCACCAAAGCACCAACCCTCTGCACCCCCCGCCCACCCTCACCAACCTCGGGCGGCGGTGAGTGCGGCGCGCCGAGGCTCACGAACGCACGGATGTCCGCGTTGAAATTTGTGCCATCACCCAGCGCCGCACGTCCCAGCCACCCGCCCGCGCTGTCCATCAGGCACCCCATCAGGAGGCTCGCTCACAACACGTATGCGATCAGCAGAGACCCGACCGCGCGCATGCCGATTCTAACCTGTGCCCGATTACGATGACTCCGGTTCCCTTCGCGCCAGCTTCGGCGATGATGTCTCTGGCCATCTGCACGTACCATCCATAGCTTCTCTCGTACGGCGTGACTGTACTGAGCCAGAAGGACAGGTCGAACAAGCCCCACAGCACGTTGAACCACTGCGACCTCATCAAAGGCATCACCCTCACCTCAAACCCACGCTTCTCCAGGGCATAGCTGATGCTCGTCTTGAAGTCGGCACCAAAGGGGTTGGAATAGTCCACCGCAGCGTTGCCGAAGCCGGGCAAGATTACACACACGGGCAGGTCCCCGGACATCTGCAGGGACTGCTTCGCCGCGCGCAGCCACGATGCGCCGCCTCGAGAAAGTCCGACACGCACGCGCTGGGCCCCCGCCGGGGCGAGCAGACTGGCGCGGAAAAGAGAAGCGGGCGCACCCTGGAAGGCGTTGGCGCACGCGAGCAAGCCCAGCACGCCTGCGCCAACTGTGCCGAGTCTCCGCCTGTTCATTTCCTCGCACGAATCCGGATTCGCGCGCGGTAATCCGTGAAAAAAAAAACCATCTTCGAGAAGCGATCAAATGGAGTGACTGGTGAAACCCTCTGTGGCGATCACCAACATGACCACGATGCGAAGGCGCCGCCAGATGGCGATGACCCTCCTCGTGTTCACTGCGTGCGCGCTGACTGTGGCGCACGCCGACGGGGCGAGGGCAGAGACAGCAGCGCATGCACCCAAGGAGGCGGAGGGGGGCGCGGACGGGGTCGCCTCAAACGCGGACGAGGATGCGGAGATGGAGGCCCTATTCCGGGCAAAGCGTGAGAAGAAGCGGCTGGCGCAGGAGGAGAAACGGCGGGCGCAGGACGCCGCCAGGGCCCATGCTGCGCAAGAGGCAGATGAGGCTCTCCGGGCACAGCATGAGCAGGCGCGGGCGGAGGCCGCTGAGGCAGAAAAGGAGCGCATTGTCCAGGAGCAGAGGAAGCGCAAGTTTGAGCTGCAGCAGGAGGAGGTCAAGCGCCGCGAACGAGAAAAGACGGAGCGCGCACGCAAAGAGCAGCAGGCGCTCAAGTCGCCCGAAGACCCCCGCGACGCGCCCATACCAGGGGAGCTCGACGAGCTGGAGCTCGAGCGGCAAGCCTTCGAGCGTGCGGAGCGAGCCGTGCGCGACGAAGAAGCGCGTCAAGAGGCGATGAAATTCGCTGAGGAGGAGGCCGCGGCTGCAGAGGAGCTGTCGCGCCAGGCACTCGAACGTGCGCGCAATGAGGCGCAGCGGCTCTTCAACGAGCAGGACCTGCAGCGCCGCCGCCGCGGCAAGCCACAGGGTGACGTAGCCGCCGCCAAGACTTATCCGGAGCCTCCCCTGCGGTGCGCGCTGTGCCCTGTCGTCGTGATTGGCGCGCGCGGGCGCACAGGACGAGCCGTTATCGAAAAGCTGCTGTCGCTTGGCGAGTCAGTTGTGGCAGTTGCGCGGGCCGAAGTACCGGGGGTGGTGTCTGTGCCGCGGTGGTTCGCTGAGCTCATGTCCAAGGCGCGCTTCCGTGGCATCGGCCTAGAGTGGGATGTTGCGGATGTGACAGAGCCGAAGTCGCTTGACCGGGTGTTTGCCGGGGCCAAGGCTGTGGTATTTGCCGTCACCGCCACGCCCTCCTCTGCCGCGAGCAAGGCAAGGCAGCTAAAATACAACAGCGCAGAGGCGGTCGACAACATAGGGCTCAGCAATGTGGCGCGAAAGGCCGGGGAACATGCAGTTGAGCGGCTCATCATCATCAGCCAAGCCGGCGTGACCCGCCCTGTCGTGTCCTCGCTTAGCAAGGCCCTCTGGGGCACCACCTGGAGCGACGTGGGCAAGGCCATGCACTGGAACTTGCTCAAGCACAAACGCCTGGGCGAGCTCGCAGCGATCCGGGAATGCCGCGAAACGCGCGGTGAGACAACTTACACCATCATCCGCGCCACCAACTTCGGCAACAGCACCTTCGAGGGCGCCTGGCGCGTGGAGCCCGAGTCCATCAGTACCTTTGTTGGCGACAATGTCGACGTGAGTGAGGCTAGCACCTCGCGCGCGCAGGTGGCAGCGCTGGCGGTGGAGGCGATTTTCACCGAGGCAGCTATCAATCGCGTGGTCGAGGTAGTAGCGCGAAGTGAGGAGGACATGGCCATGTTGCGGGAGGCCAAAAAGGATAAATCCAATACTGGGTCGTCTGACAGTGGTCAGAGGCTGCAGGGTGCCTCTGGGGTGGATACGTCCAGACATGAGGAGCGTGAGAAGCCGCGGGAGGAGGCGGGCAAGGATGCTGGAAAGGATGAGCGAGAGAAGAAGGAGGTGTGTTCGTCTTCTTTCCTTTCTGTCTCTCTCTGTGCGCGCTATGTGGTTTGGCGAGTATGAGAGGGCGTGTGTGCCCTGATAGTTTTGAGTGCAGACGTCGTGGGTGTGCAAGAGTGGTGAAATGATGACGAGCATGTGCGAGATAGCGTTAGGGTCACTTAGGGTGGCGGGAGGGCTGCAGGTGTGCGGGCTGTAGGTTCGTCACTGTGGCAGTGACGAGGCATTGTGCAGGTGTCGCTGTGGGGGCAGCTCTTCCTCAAGCACCGTCCGGGTATTGGGGACTACGTGTCACAGGCCGACATGCTTCGCATGAGCAAGCTCTCTGGTTGTCGTCTTCTTTCTTCCACGCCCGCTTCTCTCCCTCACTCTCCTCTCCCTCACTCTCAGTTGCCCGTTTGCCTCTCCTATGCGTCTCATACCTTTATTAAAACAAATTGCTAACCTCTTGATTCGCTTTATCACTCGCTGCCAGAAATCAAGGCAAATCTGTTGATGCTTACAGCTGCGCCGCCTTCAAGCCACAAGGACGGCTACGATGAGGTCATCCCGGGCAGAAAATCAGCGCGCGAATTGTGTCTCGTGCATTAGGAAGAGTGGCAGGGCGCAATGGTGACTTGGGGTGTTGACTTTTTTTTTTGGTCATCAGGTGTATGCGGACCTTGTACAGGCTGCAGTTGGGTTCGCAGACCCAGCATCGGCCAACAACGCCGGGGCAGGGGCTAGCAGCAGCGGATCGGCGCCCAATATGGGAGCGCCCAGGGAATTGTGAGCGCTTGAGGCTTCACAACTGTAACTGCAGGTCACAGACTCCCAGAGTGGTTGCAACCAGCTTGAGGCAACCACCTGGGCAACCGTTTTCCAGCACGGCGCCCCTCCGCGAACTCCAGCTCCAGCAGCAGTTTTGAATGCGTTGAGAAACTTGATTCAAAGCAAACGCAGGGCACCAGGTGGAGTACTGGCTCGACCAGGAAGAGGAGGATCCGATTATACTCGCTTCCCGCCCATCCTTCCCCCGGCACAACGAAAGATCCCGCCATGCATCCAGCACAAATGCTGTTGAGTGGGTATGGGAGAGCGGGGTCAAATGATTGATATATTTTTTCAGAGGATGCTGGAGCTCTCACCCTCGACAGAGAGGGGTGAAAAAGACATTGCTCGCTAAGGACGCGAAAGAGAGGGATGATTATGCACAGCAACTGCGCCTTGCACAAGCCTGAAAGCTGACCGCGAAAGCCGTCGTCGTCATGCAAAATGACACGTCTACACAACGCACACTCACTTACAGCTGAGCGCTAAAGCCGTCGGGGCATCCGAGGGGTTGCAGACATCGAGGGGGTAGTAACAACGCACACGCACATAAGCTGTTTAATTGACATAAACTGTGAATAAGTGGAAATGGAGGTCTGTATCACGCAGGGTGTGTGTATGTGTGAGTTTTGCCGCCGAGCATCGCGTCCAGCGTAACGAGCGTTTTCTTGTCTGTGCTTTCACGTTCATTACGTAGGGCGCCTTTTTGGGCCCGCTGATCCCAAGGAAGAGTCGGCGGTCTGCTCATTTGCAATAGTTTTGCGCGCTAGGAAAGCCCGCCCGTTGCTGCAGATCATCGTGCATGTTGATCTGGTTTCGCTTGTGCACCTCTGGCTGATACTGGAACAGCCGGAAGGCTCCCTTTTTAAGGTCCCCGAGCGGAGGCGGTGGGCGTTGCGGCGGGGGCATCAGTCCAAACGGCCGCTGGCCGGAGCCCGAGGGCGCCATGCAATATGGCGCCGGCCCTGGCCTTGTTGGCGGTGCAGGCACCTCTTCCAGGTTTCCATGCCGGCGCCTATGCTCGGCAGTGCGCAGCTCGAGGCTTGAGTAATACCCCTTCTCGCCATTCTCCCAGCGCACTGCACAGGTCTCGCCCATGACACTGGTCTCGATGCCGGTCACGGCGCCCCGCATGCCGCTTGCCTCTGCCTGGTTAAAGTGCACCACCTCAAGACCCTTCTGCGCACGGATCTCGGCACTCAGCTGCAGCCCCCTGCGCGCGAGCAGCTCTTGCCCGCGGCGCTCGTGCTCCTGGGGTGCGCGCTGCTCAGCACGCATTGCAGCGTTGAGCTCGTGGCGCAGCATCGCCTGCTTTTCCGGCGTCCTGGGCCGGGACCACATGTCAACAATGCTTCCCCCCCGCACCCGCTGCTCGTTCAGGCCGATTGCCTTTTCCCTCCTGTGCGCTGGGGGGCGAACCATTTCTGCCTTGTCGTGCTCGTGCAGAGCTTCGAGGCGGAGCGTGTCCGTCCGCCCGCCAAAGAAGCCGCCGCCGACCAGCTTCTGTGGTGTCGGCACCATTCCAAGTGGTTTGGCGTGTTGGCGCGCTGACTCACGCTCCCTTGTACACGCAAAGGGTGAATTCAAAATGGCGTGGTCAGGGCCCTTTCAATATGACGGCACGGGCGTATTGCGAATATCCAGAAGCGCGCATGGACCCGCTGGTGAGCGACGCACTCATCGCAGCAAGCATGACCGCCGCCCCGCCGCCACCTCCGCGTCAGGTGCGCCTGGATCCGCAGCAGATGGACCAGCTCGCGCAGCAGATGGACCAGCTCGACGACACATTGGCTGCGTGGGCTGTGAACGAGGTGATGCCGCCGAGACCGAAGCGAGCTGCGGGGGCTTCGCTTCCGCCCTGGCTCATCAAGCAGCGCGATGAGCTGTTCCGCGAGGCCACATCCGGTCCGCAGGAGAGCTTCGTGCGCCCGAGGCGCGGGCCAGCCCCTGAGCAGGCCGAGGCCTCCGAGAGGATGAGGTGGGACCTGGGCAAACATTTTCCAGCACGGCGCCGCTCCGCGAGCTCCAGCTCCAGCGAGGTAGGAGACCTGGGCAATCATTTTCCAGCACGGCGCCCCTCCGCGAGCTCCAGCTCCAGCAGCAGTTTTGATGGCCTTGAGGCAATCCAGCTACGGGAAGCAGTGCGCCAGCGAGATGAGGCCAACGAGTGCGTGAAAAGCCTGACCGCGGAAGTGGTGCGCCTTGCTGGCCAACTGCATGCTGAACAGGAAAGTTCTAGCTCCCTCAACGCGCCTAGGCGCAGCCGCAACCATTCCCCTCCTCCTGCTCGGTGGCGTGACGGCAAGCTACCACTCGCTGCCATGATTGCTATCGCCAAAGACGACTCTGCCACAGAGTCGAGCGTGCCTGCAAAACTGTTGCAGCAAGTGATACGGCGACGCAGGCGCGTGCACGCATGGTCGGCGATGCAGGTCTGGAAGGCTTTATCGCGAGGGAGTGAGCTCTCTGGCCGAGTAGGCAACGGCTTGGCAAAACGTCACCGAAGCCGCTTTTCTGTCGCTGTGCTCCACGCGTGGGACCGATACGCAAAGCAGCAGGAGTGCCTCGAGCGTGCTTTGGGACTACGCATGGCACAACAGAAGGCTTCTGCCTTTGACGTGTGGCGTAAAAAAAGTAAGCGCGACAGAGTCAAAGAATCCGCAGACGGACCAATTCTCCAGCCAGCTGGATGGGACAACCCACAGCTCTTCATCGAGCAAGAAAGAAAACGGGAACAAGAGAGGCAAGAGCAGAGGCGCTCGCTTTCGAGAGAACGCAGAAAACGGACTCCCGCGTTCCCTCCCGCATTGTCTGCAACCACGCAGGCTGCCGTTGTGGAAGACTACGTGCAACGAATGAACATGCTGCACTATATTGAACACGTAGCCATCAGGCAAATGCATGCGCGATGGCACCTTCGCCGACTCCGGTCAAACTTTCGCAGATTCACTGCAGTCATCGCGAAGCTTAGCCGAGACCATCGCTTGCGAAAAAGGAACTTTGTGGTCGTCGGCGCACGTGGTATCAGCAATATGTTGCATAAGGGTCTCCATGCAATGAAAACCCAGCGGATGCGAGGCCTGGGCAAGCAGCGCGCTCTTGCTGCGAATAACCTCAGGATTCTGCAGGCAAATTTGTAAACGTGTGTATGTCGGTGTGTGGGTCGATGGGGATTGTTGATTTGGTATGACCGGTGCTATCTCTGGCAAACTTGTTCTCTAATCTGCTCTGTGTCTGGTCGTCGTCATATTTTTTGTTTCTGTCTGCAGAAAAGACGGCCACCGACGCCCAGTAGAGATATACTCCAGGAAAGTGACCTTTGGTAAGACTTGTGATGTGCAGGCTGCAAAAATAGTGCTGGTGGCCTGGCGAGGGTGCACTTCTTTTCCGAGAAATTGCTTACTCATCGAAGCGCAACCTCCTCCAGGTCGATCTCAAACCCCCGAGCTGTCTCTTTCTCCTTCCGCCGTTCATTTTTACGCACTTCCTACGCTCCTTCCCCCTCTTTTTGTCAGCCTCTCTTTCTTCCCTGGCTCTCACTGGACATTGGACATGGACCCCCCCTCACATACCGCCAGGTCGATCGTCAGAGCTTACCCACTCAGTGACAAAACTCAAAAACACGCTCTCCAACCTAGATTGCGACCGTAGCGCCCTCGCCTACCGACTCAATCTTCTGGAAGAAGATTTGAAGTAAGAACCACCCCTGCTGCGGCTATTGCAAACTCACGCGTGCGTTAACAAAGGAGTGATCCTGACCCATGGACTTTACCCCCCTGCACGCGCAAACTTTCAGCAAACGTGCAGAAGGAAGCGCTCCGAACAGCGCAAAAAAAGTGCACTTTTTAAGCCCGACGTCATCAAATGGATGTACAGATACATCGTTGTGGGCTCATCCGAGGTACTGCGATTTTTCCAGCACCATTTTGTCGTTTGAAATCGAATGAGCTGCTCGGCGTTTAATTCTCTTTGCGACCCCCACTTGTATCGATCTATTTTCTCATCGACTGCATTTGCCTCTTGAGTGCAAGGACAAATAAGAGTGATTATGGCGGGCGATCGAAATTCACACAGGGACGGAGGCTCTGTGCTAGACTTTTCTTCTCGCTCGCTACCGACCAGAGGCGATGTATCGCAGTCACTTGATCAGTCACAGGCACTGTTCAAAAATGTCTTTTCCTGCGCTCCGAAACACGTATCGTACCACTTCGACTTCACTGGTACTGCCATCTGATCCTGATCTAAAAAAATGCCATTCTCGGCCCCAAAAAAACACAGCATGCTCATGCTGCCGTGGAATATGGCAAGATCATGCCGGACTCGTCACGGTTGCAGGACCGGGCTACGGAGGAGCTGGCAGACCAATCCCAATACGATCCGATGTTCAATAAGGTTTATGAGACTTTTGAAAACACGCTCAGGGCGCAGGCTTCGGATATTCAACAGCTCAATAATTTATGCATCAGCGCGGCCTCTTCTCAGACCATGGTGTGCCCTACATTCAAACATATTTTGATGATATTTTGATGATATCTACTTGCAGGCGTAAGAGTCCATCAAATAATTTTACCACGTGAAAGTTTCGTTGACAATCACATGTTTCTTGGACAGGTTCGAGACGGGTTGACAGATTTAGTGAGATCAATACATGAGGGACGGAACGCCATGTACATGGAACGCACTGCAATCGCAGCAGCGGTGGAAGCGCGGCAGGCTCACCAGCGAAACACGTGGGCTGCCTTTGATGAGGTGTGCATAGCGTGTTCATATGCATGATGCACTGCCAAAGGGTGTATAGACAGGAACTATAGACAGGAACCTGTCTATACACACGATTCTCGGTGACAAAGAGTAATACAGTACGCACTCACGCCAAGTCGCGTACATGTACACACGCGCACATGCGGACAGTTGGAATCAATGTTGCTGGTCTTTGAAGTGCAGAAGGAGAGTCAGCCATTTGTCGATACCATTTTGTGCACGCCTGGCCAAGCAGAGAAAACAGAGCATACTATATCATCTTCTATCGTGATGACTCCCGCGACAGCCGGAGGCATTGGAGCCGTGCGAGTAGCAGCAGCAATGGGTCGTGACTGGGGCAAGGTCAGTAGATAGTGTGTACACTTTCTGAGCTTCCCATTTCATGGTTGGGGAAATTAATGCGCAACGCTTCGTGCAGATCGGTGACCTCTTGGACGAGATGCAAGACCCTGCTGTTGCGAAAAAGTTCCCCGGCATAACGTTGCACCTTATTCGTGAGCACTTTGAGGAGCTTTATGCTACAGCTCTGTCCATAAGGTGCGTACGAAGAATCTTGTGTGTGTGTGTGCGCGCACACACACACACACATGCAGCCCGATGACACGTCTGCACGTGTCTGAGTGTGTGCAGAAAAAAGGAGCCCGACACTCTCGAAAAAAGCCTGCGACGGCTTCAAGCGAATGCGAAGCTGCTTCATATCGAATCTTCTCGCCAAAACTGGTAAACCGAAACCTGTGAAAATGCCACGAAAGATTGCAAAAAGTCCTATCTGTCTGTGCCACTGACCATGTGCTTGTCTAATGTTGTGTCTTGTCTCAACACCAACAGCACGCCGCAACGCCTAGATTCCAAGCCAGATGTGACTTCCGGGGGGAATCAGGCGCGGCAGAGCCATGGGCACGGCAAAGCGCGAGGCCCTGCTCCAGGGGCTCTACGCGCCTCTCCCCCCAGCTCCCCGCCAGCCACCACGCAAGTGCCCCAGCAGGTGTTCACTGATTTATGAAGTAAAAAAAAATTACAACATAAATAAATGAAGAAGAGGAAACCTCCGAGATTTTATTTTTGCGCCTGATCCCCCCCGGAAGGCATATCTGGCTTGGAATCTAGACGCAGATTCAGTTTTACCCTAAAAGCTTGTAGCCCAAAAATGGACCACGTTGCAGGGCGCGAAACACTGCTGGGTGCCACGCCGGGACTGCGAGGCGAAGCCTGTGTTCGGTGTCGACGGTGAGAAAGTTGCCGCGCGTGGAAAGGACAGTAAGGGCCGTGCAGGATGGTAGCGCCTGAAGGATCGCTCGCGCCCCCTCATCTCGTATGCCGTTCTTGTCGAGAACGAGAGTTGCCAGGCTGGCCAGCGCAGAGCTTTGGAGAACGCTACCGAGACTGATCGCCCCATCTATGTCAATCGAATTTGAGGCCAGATTCAACCGTGTGAGAGCGCAGCAGTGCCGCAGCAGTTTGTCGCTGAGACACGCCGCACCCTGACTTGCGATCCGATTGTTGCAGAGGTTAAGATCTGTTAGTGCGAGTGCGGCGCGCGGCGCTCCTCCGCCTCCTCCAGCGACACCTCCAACACATCGTCTTCCCCCCCCCCTCCTTCCTGCTCCAAAAGCGCACACCACAATTCAATGCCTTTGTCATCCATGCCACAGCCCCTCAATTGCAGACTGGTCAGCCCCCTGCAACCCCCAAAGGTCCCTCCGAACACATTGCCAGCCCCAAACCTCGGCCTCGCACAGGAAGGAGGAGCCAACAGCTGAGCTAAGGCTGAGAAACTCTGGAGGGACTCGACCGCATTCTCACTAAAGTTGAGCTTGCGAAGCACTCCTGCGCCCGGGGGCTGGGAGAGTGAGAGGAGGAGGAGTCCCGCTGCTGGTTCTTGGATGGAGTTGCCAGAGAGATTTAGCGTTGTGAGCCTGGTGCTCAGCGTTACCGACGCCAAATTTCGGAGGGCAAGGGCGCCGCGAGAGCCCAACTTGGCAGCGGACAGCTGAAGGCATCGTAGCTCTACACACTCACTCAGTGTCTTCGCCAGCGGTATTATGCCGGCCTCCATGCAAGTTGGCACCCCATCGGTGAGCTCGAGGAATCCCATCTGAGGGCGCTCTCCCACGCAACCAAGCATATTGCTGCTGAGATCTATATCTTGCAGAGAGCGCGCGTGACGGCGGAGAGCTGCCGCGAGATGCGCCGCGCCGCTGGCGCCAAAGCCGTTGTCACGAAGGCTGATCCGCGCCAAGGAGCCTGCACAAATTTTCCCCAGCACACGGTCGGCCAACGTGTGAAGGGCAGCGTCGTCCAACGCTGTACCGACGAGATGCAGAGCTTCAAACCGGAGGCCGCCCGCGGCGTCCGTTGTGCCGTCGTTAGCATCGAGGAACGCTCTGTGCTCCACCGCTGCCGTCAGCGCCTGCAGAACCCAAGGCGTCCCGTGCGCAACCAGCGCCACCGGGCGCGTAAAGCGTGCCAGGACTTTGGCGGCGTGCGCGGGCCCGCCGTGCATGCCTTGCTTAATGCGTATGACAGCGGCCGTTTGCTTCTCACTCAAGCTTGACTCGACCTCGGGTTGGCAAACAAGCATG
>Ga0315905_10005986_pt1 | contig 12363 bp, 12 predicted proteins | sample LakEriMetagenome_5_FD_203522 | JGI IMG/M metagenome (GOLD analysis project Ga0315905, IMG submission 203522) | Freshwater fungal communities from buoy surface, Lake Erie, Ohio, United States - Buoy 4 MA121 | ecosystem: Environmental > Aquatic > Freshwater > Lake | place: USA: Lake Erie, Ohio... | reverse complement strand
CCTTGTGTGTGTTTTTGTGTGTGTGTGTGTGTGAGAGAGAGAGAGAGAGAGAGATAGAGAGAGAGAGTGTGAGAGAGAGAGAGAGAGAGAGAGAGAGAGAGAGAGAGAGAGAGAGAAAGAGATAGAGATAGAGAGAGAGTGTGTGTGCGTGTGTGTTTGTGTGTGTTTGTGTGCGTGTGTTGTGCGTGTATACTCTTTCTCTTTCTCTCTCTTTCTCACGTACCGCGAATGGGCGGAGATGGCTGCTCAAGCAGGCCGCTTTGCATCTCAGCAGCAGTGCTTCCCAATCGCGCCCCGCCCTTGATGAGCGTCGCCACCACGGCAGCATGGTCGTAGCTCGCAGCTAGATCAAGTGGGCGCATGCCTGCTTTCGTGGAGACTGTGTCCACGCTTGCTCCCTAGAGAGAGAGAGAGAGACAGAGAGAGAGAGAAGTACCATATTTGTGTATAAAGAAATTCAAATACACACACACACACACACACACAATACACACACAACACACACACACACACACACACACACCGCAGATATCAGTTCGGAAGTCAGCTCCCCGTCTCCCGAGGCCGCCGCATAATGCAGGGCCGATTCCCCATCCTTGTCAACAGCCGAGGCGTTGGCGCCTGTGTATGTGAGGACAGGAGATGGACAGATGTGGAATATACTACTCATTTTCTTTTTTAGATGGATATGCTCTTCTATCATTCGAATCATTTCGAATGCTTGTTTTTGAGGACTCGGATGGCAGATACTGATATGAAATATATGAACCGTAAACCGAAACCCTGATCCCTAAACCCTAAACCCTAAACAGTGATGATCAACGCCCTCACATGACTGACGTGCCCACGTAACTCTCCTGTCTGGACCTGACTAGGATACGAGGTGCGTGAACCAGGTCACGTCACAGACCCTCCTTCCTTTCAAGGCACATTCACACCTGCAACAAGCAGAAGTCGCGCGACCTTGACGTGCCTCATCCTCACGGCAATATGTAACGGCTGGCTATGCATCTTTTTCTCCCGAGCGTGTATCTTTTCGTGCCAGGCATCCTAAAAATCAAAGGGTCGGGAGAGAATTCAAGGGGGCCTGAAGTATCCTCGACTGTGCGCGGGAAACACGATACATACGCAAGCACATGATCCCAACCTCTGGCATCGCCCTCAGCAAATTTTCGAGGCACTGTTCGTGGCCGTGGAAGGCGGCACGATGCAGGTTGCCGCACTGCTGGCACTTGGCCTTGCAGCAGAAGATCATGAATCCCTTCAACTCAGCTCAGCTGCAGCAGCAGCAGTCCTTCTGACGGCACTAATATCCTCACCTAATGACCTGAGACATGAGTAGTGGTTTTTATTCACAAATTATAAATGCCCCAAAACGCCCCAAACGGGCGTTTTGGGGGCGTTTTGGGGGCGTTTTGGGGCGTTTTGGGCGTTTTGTGGCGTTTTTTGGGCGTTTTGTGGCGTTTTTTGGGCGTTTTGTGGCGTTTGATGCGGGTCCAAAAAAGCACCACTTATTTTTTGACCACGCTGAAATTCACTGTTTCAGGTCAATTTCATATGAAAAATCTCACCCTGAAAAACTTTCAACCTGAATAGTCCATTGGAGTGGCGCGGATGTGGAAGAGCTCTTCCAGTGTGGCGACCCTCTTATCATGCCTAGTCCTCTTGATTCCGGGTTGCTGGACGCACCCGCAGGACGGTCAGGTGAGCATTCTCACAAGTCCTTTAGTATTATTCTGAAAGAACAGCTTATTTTTAGAATTTGTTGCACATTTGTGTCAGGAGGCACGTTCACATCATCGCATGCTCAGAGTGGCTGGCGTCGTCCTTGACACCAGGTCGTCGGATCTGAGAGCACCGAGGCGCCTCTTCGGGCTCTGGGCAGACGGCAGCAAGTGGAAGCAGTGGTATGCTGTTTTTGGGAAGAATGTTGGGTATGACGGCATCAAGGCTGTGGAAAACGAGACTGGCGTCGCGCTCTCGAACTCCTTCATCCCAAACAATGGCTGTGTCTTCCTCGCAAGTGAAGATGAGGCTCTGCGGGTCGCCGAGCACCAAGATGTTGAATGGGTGGGTGAAAGGCCACACGACCACAAAGTCGCTTTGCATTTGGCCTCGACTCTCAACCGCCTGCGTGAACTCAAAGCTCGAGACGGCGAGGCGGTGGACTGGGTCCTGTGGAGTGAAGAGCTCAGTCGCGATCTCGAGGATCAGGGCGAACTGCTCGAGAGGCGCCGCGCTTCATTTGTTCGTGCAACACGACTCAAGCACCGTCAATTCCGGGAGGCACACAGAGACCTTCAACAGCAGCTTCTATCACGACAGACCCTCATGGTCACACTCCATGCCTCCTTCTCCTCTCTACCCTCCCCTACCTCAGGCTCCGTCACAAAGCCCCCACCCCCAGCGGACTCAGGCCGGGGACGCAAGGGGGGGGGAGAGAGAGCAGGGGCCAGCGTAAGAGAGAATGAAAGGATGGGGAGAGAGTCTATTACGAGCCAAACTTCCACGGCCGCAGATGCAACAGACGCTCAAGATGCACAGGAGGAGGAGACGGAGGAGGAGAAGGAGGAAGTGGCATTGGAGCGCCTGTCTGCAGAAGTTGAGACTCAGCTCCAGGCGGTGCTTGCACGCGCGCCCCCCCGAGCCCGTGCCATAGATAGGACTGCAGTGCATGACAGTGCGGGGCAATCATGGCTGGGCTGGATCCGGCGACGGTTGCAAGAGGCCTCCTCCTTCTCCTCCTCCTCCTCCTCCTCCTCCTCCTCCTCTGCCAATGATGCGGAGCCATGCGTGTCAGAAGAGCGCGGGGTGGTGCGCGTGTACCGGGGTGGCGCAAGGAGGATGCTGTTGCAGGTTTCGCTCATCATATGACATACATGTATCCTCCTCCTCATATGACATACAGGGGCAAGGAGGCTGCTGCTGCAGGTTTCGCTCATCATATGATACATGTATCCTCCTCCTCATATGACATACAAGGATGCTGTTGTCTACATCCCACATCCTACACCCTAAACCCTAAACCCTAAACCCTACATTCTCAAGTAAGGAGGCAATAAGGAGTGACTCAAGGAGGCTGCTGTTGCAGGTTGCGCATCACGCGCAGGTGGACGCGGCGGTGCAGTGGCTCGCCTCCCATGCCGCCGTTGCGCACATCGAGCACAGAACTGTGCAACAGCCGCACGCCGCAGCCGGTAAACGAATTGTCTTGGAAGGCGACGGCCAAGAGGCCCTCACAATCCTAAATGCTCCGCACCTTTTCTTTGAACGCCGGTGAGTCTTGTCAGGACGACGTCTGTCCTCTCTTTGCATACATACATACATGCATGCATGCATGCATGCATACATTCATAAACACATACATACATTCATACATACACACACACACATATATATATGCATAACATATATATGTATATACATATATATAATATATATATAAATATGTATACATATATGTATGTGTATACATATATATATATGTATACATATATGTATACGTGTAAATGTATGTATATATATCATATATATATCATATATATATATTGGAAATTACTTTAATGCACCTCTTGAGGGCTCAGATGAAGAATCAAAAACAGCCCAAGGGTTTAGGGTTTAGGGTTTAGGGTTTAGGGTTTAGGGTGAATAAAAAACAACCCAATGCACTATCCCCTTTTCGGGATAACTCCATCTGCTGAAATAAGATAATGCCGTTAACATGCTCCGAGAGAGAGAAGTCTTTCTAGAGGAGAGAGAAGTCTTTCTAGAGCGGTCTACTCTTGCTTGTTATGTCAGCTGAAATAGGATAATGCCGTTAACATGCTCCCTGGAGAGATGGTGTAAATATTCTTTTTTCACTTCGGTCCCAGCGTTAGCCCTCCCTGAGCAGTGCTCCCTTTAAGCACTCACACCTCCCTGGAGAAGTGCTCCCTTAAGCACTCACACCTCCATCCTCTCAGTGTCCATTTATGCCAACGATCTAAACTCATGTCACAATCCTCCCTTTTGTGTCAATCTGGGTCCTGCCCGTCTACACGTCAGGCGGGGACTTGACGGGCGCGGAGAGATAATGGCCATTGCAGACACAGGCATCGACTGGGACAATTGTTTTGTCTGGGAAAGTGCCCGCTCACCCATCTTCCCAAACCGGGGCCAGCCGCCGCCCTTCAACACTTTGGACAAGAATCGAAGGGCCATTATTGCGTATGATTACATCACGGACTGCAGCAAATGTGGCATGTGTCCCATCAGGGTGGTGGCGGATCGTCGAGAGATGCGGGGTTCAGGTGCTCTGCTGATGGCATCAGAGAGTCGACTGGACATATTTCCGCAAGACAAACTCCTGTCCGCACACCCCTCTCGCGATTATGATTCAGGAGGCGCTGCTGTAGAGTATGAGATCAAGGCAATCACGACGGGATTCCCGTCGGAGTTTGTGGCGCAGGGCGCTGGTGCCTTCGACATCCCTTCCAAAGTCTCGGTGGCAGTCCTTCGGCGCGTGGATTTGCCTAAGTATCAAGCTACTGGCGACTCCAAACTCTGCTTGAATGACTGTTTGGAAGAGGGCAATGTGATTTCCACAACAAAGCCCGTGGACCTACCGGCCTCCACAGGCGGATATGCCATAATCATTAAGAACATGGGTGCGCTGGGAGCACAGACCGACAGTCCTGCGCACATTCAACTCAATGGCTACCTGCAGATGTTAACAGCCCGCAAACCGTGTGGCGACGAGGCTGATGATGACATGGGCCACGGCACGCACGTAGTTGGGGTGGCGAAGGGAGAAGCGGACACACCGTCGGCGCTCGAGGACAAGAAGCGCGCGGCGGCGACGTCGAACGGCGTGGCGCCAGCGGCGCAGCTCATTTTTCACGATATCATGCAAAATGGGGATGTCGCCTGTCTTGCTGCCGGGGATGAAGGCGGCATCTGTAATAAGGTAAATCGGATGACGCCGCCGTTGGACTTGCAGCGGGATCTTTTTGCAAAGGCTCACAATGCAGGAGCACGCGTTCACCTCAACGCCTGGGGTTGCAAGGTGCCAGCGGGGGAGGCGGCAGAGTACTGTAACTATTATGGCACGGATGCTGCGGACATGGATGCGTTCATGCACGCAAACCCGGAGTCGCTTGTCGTCACTGCTGTGGGTGACGCTGGAGGCCATATTCTGAAAAGTTGATGTTTCGTTAGTGTATCCTCATTAGAAAATATGGTAAATTTACTAGGACACTGAGTAACAGTGGACGCGCTGAGTGACGCTGGAGGCCATATTCTAAAAAGCCGTTGTTTCGTGAATTTATATAGTAAATATACGAGGGTACTGATGTTTTTGAAATTCATCAATGTCGGCAGAGCGCGCAGCCTCCGCAACGGTAGCAAGCCCAGCCACAAACAAGAATGGAATCAGCGTCGGCGCGACAGATTCGTGGAATGAAGAGTACATCACTGGAGCCCTCAAACGGGACCCGGTCCTTGACATCCGTCCGTGCTTCTTTCTCCTTATATACATATATGTATGCAATAATCTATGCGCGCGCACACACACACACATAAACACACACACAGGTGTCCGACATCTGCCCGTGCACATTCCCAAATCAATGCAGCTTGTCGGAGCGCATTTCTGATGTTGCAGTAGATGAGACCAAGCGCGGCTCCACGCGTTTTGAGCTAATGTCGCGCCTAGAACCTTGCTGCAATGACACGATTGTGGCAATGCACGAGCTCGTTGACCAAGAGATACCGTCGAAGCAAATGTGGACGTATATTTTGCCAGATAAAAGCATGTTCGATCCCGAGATCCAAAATTTTGTGAAGAACAACTACCGTTGGGCGGACGACGGTGCGGCTATTGAATTTGATTATGAGGCGACCTCGGAGGTGTTTACAACACCTTCATATACCGTCTCAGAGGCCTTGATCCAAGTTATGATATTTCCACGGGCGGATTTCTACGAGTATTTCGAAGCGGGCAACCTCTTTTGTAACAGGCAAAATCTCGCCGCAGGCCTCCGATGCCGTCCAAATCCGTGCCTGAGCTCAGCCGAGAAGCAAACGCAAGGTACTGAAGTGTGTCTGTCGCGTCCATCGCTGAGCATCGACCCGGTGTATGCCAAGCAAACTTGCTCGAGCTACACAATAGACGGTAAAGAGTACCAGGACATGCACTGCCACGACGGTGAGTGCCTCAACGACCCAAAGCCCGGCGACAAAGTGTGGGGCGCCTTGCCTGAGCACGGCTGTGAACAGGGCCGTGTGGATGACAGAGGAGCCCCCGTGGATCCATGGTGCTGTTCGGACTCCTTTTTGTACACTTTCTGCCTCAATAAGCCCTGCGATAAGCCTGCCACGAGGCAAAAAGGTGTAGCAAGACACCTAAGTTACCCCATCCCCAACACTCTCAAGAAGGCCAAAAACGGGTATGCGGTGGTGATTCGCAACATGGCTCTGCAGCCCATTCGCGTGTCGGGTCGATTGCGAATTCGCAAAGCAGAATTTCCGTGCACCCTCGAAAGCTGCTGCGCGTCGCAGCCAAGCTCAGGCTGCTGCCCGCGAAACTACACGCGTCTCTACGTGAAGCCAGACCCAACATGCGGCAAGTGCAGCCGAGATGAGACGGACCCTTCGTGTCGCCCCTATGAATCCAGTGAAGTCCCATCTTGGTCTGCGCGGGGCCCCGCCAAGGTTCAGAAGAAAAGTGGAGGAGCTGGGGGACCGCGCGGGGGTGGCGTGAACCCAGAGGTACAAATCTTGCTAGAGTATGGAGCGGATCAAGGAGGTGTCGGCTGGCAAAAGCCTGACCTTGTTGCTCCAGGTGTAGCAGTTAGCGCCAACTCCGATGGCAACCGAAACTCCGCAGGAGATGGAGAGGAGTATGGAGTACAGTGTGATAAGGACGGAGAGGTGAAAACGAGCATCTTCGGATGTGACGTCCTGAAGGCTCTGCCCTACTCCGCCACTGCTGCCAAGATTCAAAAAACGGGCTCCTCGGTGGCAGCAGCATTCATCGCTGGTGCCGCAGTTGTCATCCGGCAGTATCTGGTCGAAGGGTTTTACCCCGCCGGAGTGCGCACGAACCCGAGGAAGAGAGGAGAGGAAGAGCCCACCACAGGTAATTATGTCACCATCCCTTATCTGGGCCAATTGCACGCGCTTAGCTGTTTGGTCGTCGCGTCTTTTGAGAAGTGTGCCGTTCACTTTTGAGTCCGTATCGTATACCACCCACCTATTATCATGTGTAGTATGCACAAGGCGGGCATGATCCCTGCTTACCATATTTGGCTGGTTATTGCTGTTGAGGGGGGGGGTGTTGAGGCACCCCTGACCATCTCCCCTCCCAAAGTACAGCACCCTTGCTGTGAGTTCAATGGTCTTCGGCAGATCAGGAGCTTTCACATCCCCACAAAGACCTGCTTGTCGTGATTAGTTTGCTGTCCGTCCTTGTCCTACGCGCGCTCCGCCTCCGCGCGCATTTCCTCAATTTGATGATGCCACCGCTCACATGCCTGAGGAATACAGTGCTTGCGGGGGCCCCCGAGAACCCCTGGGCTAAACCTCCTGCTTCCCTTATCAAGGCCATGCTCATACATTCGGCCTCTGGCGTGGGGGGCAGCACCAACACGCACACCTACTTCCCAGACCCAGCGTGCAACCAAGCAGCGCAAGAAAAACCATGCCCATTGGTGTCAAGGGTGTCGCGCGCCCCGCTGCCCCCAACTCCCAACCAGATAGAGGGCTTCGGGCGCCCGCGGCTGGACAATGTATTGTGGTTTGCGGACTCGCCGTGGTCGCTCCTGCTGCGCACGCAGGTGCTGAGGAAAAGAGGCTGGATGCACACGTATAAGTTGAGGCTGCTCGACAGCCTTGAGCCGCTTTCTCCGCACCACGCGCCTCTTTATCCGCCCCGCACACGCGCGCAGGCAAAAGTTCTGAAAAGTCCCATTCATAGTTTCCTTATGTAGTTAACATACTAGAGCACTGACTTTTCAGAATTTCTCCCAGCCCTTCTTGGTCACCATTTGCTACACCGACCCGCCGTCGACGCCTGGAGCCTCACACGTGCTGGTCAACGACTTGGATTTGATTGTGCAGATGTCGACGACGGAGATGGTTCTCAACACCAGCATCGGCAAAAAGGTGCCCACGCAATCCTTCATCTTCCGCCTCGGCAATGGCGGCCCGACCAAGGACGGGTCCAACACGTGCGAGAAAGTCGTTATTCCAAGCCACGGTGAATCGACGATTACAGTGGCGGTAGTGGCCTTCCGCCTCGTCAGCCCCATGCAAGAGTATTCTCTGGTAGTGAGCGGCCTGACGCGGCCCAAATATCATTTTTGGATCACGACTCTGGGGGGCCGCGTGCGAAAGGTGGTGTTGGACGCGAGCAAAAATGGCGTTGACATGGAGGCTGGGTGGCTCCAGTTTGACTTGTATAAGCGGCAACTGATTTTCAAAAGTCCTCTATATAATGATTTGATCTAGTAAATATACTAGATCTCTGACTTCTGAGAAAATATGTTAGAGGCAAGACCGCGGGCTTGCTGCGGTCCGATCTCAACATCAAGTTCCCCGAAGCGAGTGAGGAGGCGGTTCTTACCATGCTCGAGGAAGCTGATGACAACAGCGATAGGCGGCTCGACTTTCAGGAGTTCAAAGTCCTTGCCTTTGACTTGTCGACCGGTGCGCTCAACATCCAGGCGCCAGCTTTTTCCGAGGAAGAAGCCCCTCCAGAATTTTTGTCCCGACAGGTATTTTTGGGATCTGTGTCTGTCTGCGCAAGCAGTGCGATTTGTCTCTCGCAGGCGAGAACACATTCTATCTATGTAGAAAGAACACATTCTGTGTCTGTTACTCGCAGGTAGTGCACTTGAGCAACCACACGTTGGGCCTGCAGAATGATTCGACGATCTGATCACATCTATGCGAATGCATGGGATTCATACCAGCAGTAATATGGGGGGGGGAACGCGCGGCTATCTTACTGCTCATACCTTGGCCCACATATCACTTTGTAGCATCGATGAAATCGCTACTGATCGCAAAATTTGTGCGCATTGGACAGGCTACTAACAACACAACAACGAAAGCATCCAGTGCACTACCGGCGCGAGGCAAGTCCTGCCATCTTGCTGCGGTTGCAACCGCTGCGGTTGCAAGCGCCCTTTCCAGTCTAGTTGTGCTGGCAAGAGGTGGTGTTTACTAGTTCACTGGCAGAGCCTCTCCTGCTGTACACTGTTCTCCTCTTGCGCGCACACCATCATTCTCCTCTGCTGACGATCCTATGACGAGATGCGGGGCTTTAGGGTTGGGAGGCGAAATGGCTACTCCAATGAGCGAGAGTGTGCGGTGTTTCTTGTCAGTGGTACTCAATGCCGTGCCCATTCATACCCAATGCAGCGACCACTATCTGAGGATTGAGGCGTGAGGGCTTTAGTAATCAGCTCCAATAGACCACACGCCCACACGAAATCGCGGCAACCAGAGCGTGGTGCGGGCTCCTGCCAATCCACCCAGCCTCCTCCTCACCGCTCCTCCTAAATGCACCACCAACCCCTATCCGAACCAGCCACCGCCGCCTCCTTCTGGGGTGCCTGCCTGCTGTGTTTCTGTGCTTGAAAGAGGCCCGTTGTGTATGTGAGACATGATAATGCACGGCTTTGAGGCTAGGCTCTTTGTGGTATATGCATGCACGCAAGAGCGCTGCTGCGTCTGCGTCACGCGCACCGCCGTCACAGCCATCGGAGTACAGGAGGACCCTTCTACGATCCGACAAGACCCCAAGAGAAATTCTTGTATTCCACAAAACACAAATGTAACAAAGTCACTCGAGTACGCACCACGCGGTTGCGCTCGCGTCACTCGCCTCTCGAGCCTCTTCTATCCAGGCTCTGGCTCTCGCACGCGCATGCTTCATACAGGGGATATGCTGATGAGCGAGTTGCAAAATGTGGTGAAGCGCTCTGCATATTTGGTGGGCGGAATCACCGAGAAATTTTGTCCGTACTGCAGGACGCTCTGGGAGGCAGAGAGGAGAGAGAAAAAGAATGCAGAAGGGGCGGAGGGGAATGGTTGAGGGGGAGAAAGGGGAGCGTTCGTGGAAGGAGTTACTGTCAGATACTACACGCAAAGCAACCTCACGCATCCGCTGCACGTGGCAAGGCAATGAAGCGGACAACAAGCTAGAGGCAGGCATCGACAGATCTCTTCCTCCTCTCTCTCTTGCTCTGTCCCTGACTTTGTCTCTCTCTCGCCACGACCCCGCCCCGTCCTCGTCTCTCTCTATCTACGCCAATGCCTCTTCTCTCTCTCTCTCTCTCTCAACCTTGAGCCAATACTCGAGCTTTTTTCGCCAGCGGAAAGGCACAAGGGTGTCGATGATGCCCACAAATATGACCTGATGCAAATGACATAAATCCGTTATATAACATTACATGTACTACATATATCATATTACATACATACATATATGCAAATGTCTGTGTACATGATTTATACAGACATACACATGTGCAAATGTCTGTGTACATGATGTTTACATATACATCTCGTTATCCTGTCGCTTGCGCGCGCACTCTCTCACGCGCGCGCTCTCTCCAACCTCAGCATCCACGTGACCGCCTGGTCTCGTTGTTCCTTCCATTCCTGAGCAAAAAACAAAAAAAACAAAAAAAAGTATTCACGCCATGAGCAAATGCCCCAAAAAAATATTTGCACAAAACGAAACCTTGGACAGAACTTTGAAAAAAATGGGGGAATAGTGCGAGAAATAATCATTACTTGCAGAAAATTCGCCTTCCACAGTGGAAGTTTCATGGTATGTATATTTTAAAAAAAGGAAATGTATATTAAAAAAAAGAAAATCCGCCTTCCACAGTGGAAGTTTCATGGTATGTGTATTATGTATGTACATTATGTATGTATATTATGTATGTATCATATATGATGGATGTAGATTATGTATGCATGGTATACAGTGGATGTTTCATGGTATGTATATTATTTATGTATGTCTGTATATTATTTATGCATGTATGTATGTTATGTATGTATGTATGTATGTTATGTATGTTTGTCATACAGTGGATGTTTCATGTTATGTATATTATGTATGAATGTCATTCATGTATACACAACTTACAGTAAAATCTTGCACGTAAAAATCACACGCAATTGCGTGTGAGCGTTCGTGGAATGAATGTGTGCATACAGGGAATCGTATGTATAAATGTTGTGCGTGTAAATGTTTTGAGTATACATATTTTGCATCGGTTTAGGGTTGGCATGCACTATATGTACATATGTATATATATTTTTTATATAATAAAAGGTTGGCATGCACTATATGTATATATGTATATATACATATCTATACACATGTGTATACGTGTGTGTGTGTGTGTGTGTGTGTATGTATATATCATATATATATATGGGAAATTGATTTAGTCAAAATATGTATCCTTAAAACATTTTCACGCACAAGATTTATACGTACGATTCCCTGCATGGGTTTTGAGTATACATATTTGGCATGGGTTTAGGGCAAATATTGCACGTGTACATAAAGTGCATGCCAACATTCTGCATACATATAAGTATATAATGCATCAAACACATTGTGTGACGCACCTTGTATATATATCATATATAAAAATATATGTATGCATTATATACTTATATAAAAAATATATCAAAACATTGTATAAATACATACAATTATATGTATAAAAAATATATACAATTATATATAATAATTATATATAATTATGTACAATTATATATAACAATTATATATAATTATGTACAATTATTTATAATTATTCAAGTGCATAATGCATCACCACAATAATTATATATAATTATGTACAATTATATATAATAATTATATATAATTATGTACAATTATTTATAATTATTCAAGTGCATAATGCATCACCACAATGTTAACCCTAAACCCTAAACCCTAAACCACAATGTTACACATCATGCATCACCACATTGTATAAGCATCAATATATTGTACATGTAGCATGAAGATTTTGTATATATAGGAGTGCGACAGATAATCCTGACTTGCATAGTGGATACAACATATTGTATGTATTAGTATACATATAATGCATGAACATATAGTACAATAAGAGTGCGACAGAAAAGCATGACTTGCATAGTGGATCTAATTTTCATTTTTTTTTGTGTGTAGAAACAATTGTGTGGATTGTGTATATAATATTGCATGAGTTGTAACAAAAGGTTTCGGGTTTGGGGTTTCGGGTTTAGGGTTTAGTTAACCTCCTTCCAACTGCTGGAATGCGGATAGACCGTATTTGCCCGGGGGGGGGGGGGGGGGGGCGCGGG
>Ga0315905_10005985_pt1 | contig 12363 bp, 4 predicted proteins | sample LakEriMetagenome_5_FD_203522 | JGI IMG/M metagenome (GOLD analysis project Ga0315905, IMG submission 203522) | Freshwater fungal communities from buoy surface, Lake Erie, Ohio, United States - Buoy 4 MA121 | ecosystem: Environmental > Aquatic > Freshwater > Lake | place: USA: Lake Erie, Ohio... | reverse complement strand
CACGACGGCATCGACCACTGGGCCCCCGTCCCGGCCTGCACCGCCGAGGACAACCCCTCGGGCATGCTCGAGGAGTCGTCGTTCGCCACGCTCTTTCCAAAGTACCGCGAGCGCCACCTGCGCGAGGCGTGGCCCGCCGTCACGCGCGCGCTGCGCGAGCACGGCGTCGCGTGCGAGCTCAACCTGGTCGAGGGCACGATGACGGTGCGCACGACGCGCAAGACGTACGACCCGTACGCCATCATCCGCGCGCGCGACCTCATCAAGCTCCTCGCGCGCTCGGTGCCGGCCCCGCAGGCGCTCAAGATCCTCTCGGACGACGCCGCGCACTGCGACGTGATCAAGATCGGCGGCCTCGTGCGCAGCAAGGCGCGCTTCGTCAAGCGCCGCGCGCGCCTGCTGGGCCCGGGCGGGTCGACGCTCAAGGCCCTCGAGCTCCTGACGGGCTGCTACATCCTCGTGCAGGGCAACACGGTCGCGGCCATGGGCTCGTTCAAGGGGCTCAAGTCGTGCCGGCGGGTCGTCGAGGACTGCATGCGCAACGCGGTCCACCCGATCTACCACGTCAAGGCCTTGATGATCCGGCGCGAGCTCGCCAAGGACCCGGCCATGGCCGAGGAGTCGTGGGACCGCTTCCTGCCCAAGTTCAAGGCCAAGAACGTCAAGCGCCGCGTGCCGCACAAGGTGCGCGACCGCAAGGCCAAGGAGGACACGCCGTTCCCGCCCGCGCCGACGCCGCGCAAGATCGACCTGCAGATCGAGTCGGGCGAGTACTTTCTGTCCGGGCGGCAGAGGGCGGCGCGGGCCGAGGCGGCGGCGGCGGAGCAGCAGGCGCGGCGGGCGGACGAGGCGCGGGCGCGGCGCGAGGCGGCGTTTGTGGCGCCGAGCGAGAAGGAGGAGGCCAAGGGGGGGCGGCGGGAGGAGCAGGGAGGCGGCGGCGGCGGCGGCGGCGGCGGCGGCGGCGGAGCCAACGACGTCCGCGCCTTGGCCGCGTCGCTCAAGGACAAGGGCGCGCGGCGCGAGGCGGAGCGAGCGGCTGCGGCTGCGGCTGCGGCTGCTTCCGGTGCGGCGGCGGCGACGCCGCGCGGCGAGGCGGCGCTGGCGGCGTACCTTGGTGGTGGCGGCGGGGGTGGTGGCGGGAGCGGCGGGAGCGGCGGCGGCAAGAAGCGCAAGGACAAGGGCGAGGAGGCGGCGGAGTTGCCGAAGAAGAAGAAGAAGAAGGAGCGGCGGCGCGACGACAACGACGACGAGTAACAACGACGACGAGCGTTGTTTCGCGAGCGTGGATAACAAAAAAAGTAAAAGCAGGAACACAGAGAGGAAGAAAGAAAAGATCCAGACCAAAAAATCGTCGGCGTCGTCGGCGTCGTCGCCGCCGCCGCCAAATCAGCCGTCCGCCAAATACGCCGCGGGCCCAATCAGCCAAGCCGCGATCGCCACGTACAGGAACGCGGCAAAGCCCACGGCCGCCTCGCCGCGCTTGGCGTCGCGCACGTCGACGACGACCACCTCGTCGTCGACGGTCGGCTCGGGCGCGCCGGGGCCAAACAGCGGCGCGGGCGCCGCGCCCCGCTTTGCCGTCTTGGCTCCGTCGGCCGGCGACGCGCCACCCCCGCCACTCAGCCCTTCCGCCCACGACCCGGGCGAGAAGAGCGCGCCAAACAGCCCCCCGTCCTTGCCGCCCTTGCTGGGCGCCGCGGGCTTGGTCTTGTCCGTCGGCTTGGGCTTGGGCTCCCCGTCCCGGCCGTGGTCGATCGGCCGCCGGGCCAGCTCGTACGTGGGGCTGAACGCGTAGCCGAGCACGCAGCCCGCGACGGCCCCGGCGGCCAGGCCCGCGACCGACACCCCGCCGTCCCCCGCGCCGTCGACCAGGCTGTCCCCGCCCCCCCCGGAGGCGAAGGCGTCGACCAGGGCGCGCAGGGCGGCGCCGCCGGTGCCCGCGGCGCGCACCAGCGCGCGCACGTCGCGCGGCACGAGGAACGAGGCGCTGTAGCCCATGAACAGGTCGACCTCGGCGGTCGTGAGGCCGCCCGGGTCGTCGTGCAGGGGGTCGTCCTCCTCGCCGTCGAGGCTGCTGACGCTCGAGTAGGACGAGGTGGACGACGTGGCGGCGGCGGCGGCGGCCGCGGCCGCCGCGAGGGCGGCCGAGGCGGGGCCGTTGACGCCCGGGGTGCTGCTCGCGGCGGCGGCGGCCAACGCTGCCGATCCTCCTGCCTCTGCTGCTGCTGCTCCTGCTGCTTGCTGGCTGTTGGCCTCCTCGTCCATGCTGGCGGACGCCGCCACCGCGGCCGCCGCGGCCGCCGCCGCCGCCGCCGCGGCGGCCGCCGCCGCGGGCGACACCACGGGCGCCGCCTTGCGCGACAGCGAGAAGGACGACACCACGACCGGCAGCAGCGCGAGCGGGTTGTCGGCCACGGCGGCCGACGCGGCCGCGGCGACGGCCGCCTTCTCCTCGGCCGTGCTGTTCGGGCTGAGCTTGCTGACGGCCGCGACGGCGCGGAGGGCGCCCTTTGACGACGAGGGCGAGGACGGCGCGGAGGAGACGTCGATCGGCTCGGCGGCGGCGTCCAGGCCCCCGCCCCCGCCGCCAGGCTGCTCGACCAGCGGCCGCAGCCCCAGCCACGGCGGCAGCGGCCGGCCGTCGGTGATGCGCTTGCGCAGCGCCTCGACCGCCGACTCGAACCGCCAGTTGCGCGCCGTGTGCACCAGCAGGGCGCCGACCATCCCGGCGACCGCCGGCGCGGGGCCCTGCGTGACCAGGCGCGGCAGGCCGTCGGCGCCCGCCGTGATCGCGCTCGGCAGCGCCGCGTCGGCAAAGCCCCCCGCGACGGCCGAGAGCGCGTACGTCGCCCAGAACAGCTCGGGGCCAAAGATGCCCTCGAGCTCGGCGCCCAGGGTGAGCATGGCCACCAGGTACAGGCCCAGCTGGTACAGGGACTCGGTCGCCGCGAACGACGACGTGAACAGGCGCAGCACGTCGCCGTCGGCGACGGCGGCGTGGTCGTTGGCGAGCCGGAGCACCACAGAGTCGGCGGCGTCGGCCCCGAGGAGGTTCGTCGTGGCGAAGTAGGCGGCGTACGTGATGAGGGTGATGTAGTAGAGGACGGTGGAGATGGCCGGGCGCGCGCGCGGCTCGGCCAGGTCGACGCGCTGGGCGGGCGGGATGGCTGGGCGCTTGTTTTCTCCGGCGGCAGGGGCCGAGGCGGCGGCGGCGGCGGCGGGGGGTGGGCGCGCGACGGCGCCCGACGGCAGCGAGGCCGCGGCGGCGGCGTCGCTGCTGCTTGCTGCTGCTGTTGCGCCCGATGGCGGCCGCGCCGCTCTCCTCCGCACGGCCGTGATCTGGGGCGCGCGCAGCGTCCGGCACAGCGCCGGGGGCCGCTGCTGCTGGCGCAGGAGGCCCAGGGCGGGCGCCATCGCGCCCCCTTCGGGCGCTGCCTCCTCTTTTGCGGGGATTTGTGGTGTGCACGCGACTGCCTTGTTCTTTTCTTCGCGGCGCGCGCGGCCAAGGGTGGATGTGGCTGGCGGCGGACGGGCGACGGGCCTAGTGTTGCTGCTATGAGTGGGTCGAGCTGGCTGCGGTCCGAGGAGCGGTAGGGTTGTGGGCGTTGGTTGCATGGCGAGTGGGGGGGGGGCTTGTGCTTTTGTGTGTTTGGCAAGAGGAGAGGAGAGGAGGGAGGGGGGGGAATCCGGCGCGTGCGACGCGGCGCCGCGCCCGGCCGACTTGTTTTTTTTCAAAACGCCACAGGGCAGCAAAGGTCTCCACGCGCTTTGTTTTTGTTGCAACGCACAAGCCTCCATCCACTCCTCTAGTCCACCAGACGCCGCCTGGGCGGGCCCCGCCCACCGCCCCCGAACCCGTCGTCCACCATCCCGCGCTTGACGCCCCCACCCCCGCTGCCGGCCGCCTCGGCCGCCGCCACCGCCGCCGCGATCGCGTGCGGCGAAAAGTCGGCCTGCAGCAGCGCGTGCGCGACGGCGACCGGGTCGGGCATGGGCCCGTCGAGCAGGTGGGGCGGGGGCAGGGCGGCCAGGAAGCGCCCGACGGCCGGGGGGTACCCGCCGACCGCCGGCGGCGGCAGTGGGGGCGCGCCGCCGCCGCCGCCGCCGCCGCCGCCGCTGGCGGGGCTGGCCGGGTGGGCCGCCATCATGGTGATGGGCCGCGGCGGCGCTGGCAGGGGCGGCGGGTAGGCTGCTGCGCCCGCTCCCGCTCCCGCCCCCGCTCCTGCGCCGTCCTCCGCCTCGCCGCCGTCGTCCCCCCCTCCCCCCTCGCCGCCCGACAAGACCCCGCGCCACCCGGGCCCCGCCGCGCGCTCGACCTCGCGCCGCTCGGCCGCGCTCGCGAGGGGCGCGGCGCCCTCGCACGCGTAGCGCGCGAGCTGCAGCGCCAGGGCGCAGCGGTCGCCCTCGGCGCGCGCGCGGTCGGCGCTCGCGGCCGCGGCCGCGGCCGTCCCGCCCGAGCCGCCAGCCAGCTCGGCCGCCGCGCGCCCGAGGGCCTCGCGCGCGCGCCGCTCGACGCGCAGCACGGCGGCCAGGTCGCCCCCCTGCTCGCGCTCCAGCGCCGCGTACGCGGCCCACACGCGCCGCGACGCGCGGCACGCCGCCTCGGTCGCGAGGACGCGCTCGAAGAGGGCGCGGCAGTTGGCCGCGTCGCCGGCGTCGCGCAGGAAGCGGGCGTAGCAGAGCGCGTACTCGGGGGCCGAGGCGACCTCGGGCGCCTCGAGGCCCTTTTCAAAGATGCGCCGGGCGACGTCGGCGCCTTGCGGGCCCCCCGCGTGCCGCGCCTCGAGCAGCGCGGCCTCTGCGTACACGCGCCAGGGGCAGCGGGACGAGCGGCGCGCGCGCACGAACAGGCGGCGGCAGGCGGTGAGGTCCTCGGTGCGGCGGAGGAAGCGGAGGTAGGCGATCCAGGCGAGGGCGGCCTGGTCCTCGGGGAGTTGTTGCAGGAGGGTGGGTTGGGGGGAGGAGGAGGAGGAAGGGTCGGCGCCGCCGTCGGCAGCGCCGGCGGCCGCTTGCGCCGTCTCGAGCTGCGCCACGAGCCCCTCGTAGACGGCTTTCGCGGCGTCGGCGCGACCGCGCGCCTCCTCGGCGTCCGCGAGCGCAAAGTGCAGCAGCAGGCACGCGGGCAGGGCCGCGACACCCCGCCGCAGCAGCGCGACGGCGGCGGCCGGGTTGCCGCCCGTTGCTGCTGCGGCGTTGTCGGCCGCGTCGCCCGCCGCCGCCGCCGCCGCCGCCCCCTCCGCCCCGCCGGCCTCCTCCGCGTGCCACCGCGCCGCCTGCAGCCACCACTCGGGACGGTGCAGCGCGACCATGAGCGCCTGGTCGTAAGCCAGGGCCACGCGCGCCGCCACGGCCGCGGGCTCGAGGCGCTGCGGGTTGCCGCGCTCGTACTCGACGAGCGCCGCCCACGCCGCGCACTGGCGCTCGAGCTGCTGCTTGCCGCTGCTGCTGCTGTTGGCGGCGCTGCTGCTGCAGCTGCCGCCGCTGCCCCCGGCCGCGACCCTGCCCGGGGGAAAAGCCAGGCAACCAAAGTCGATGGCGTCCAGGCGGCGCTTGCGGTCGCGGTAGCACGCGCGCGCGGCCTGGAAGCGCGCGCGCTGCTCGGCGAGCACCTTTGCGGCGGCGGCCTTGGCGCCCGCGCCGCCGCCGATGGCGGCGGCCTGGGCGTTCTCGAAGGCCTCGTACTGGCGCCAGAGGGACTCGAGGGCGTGCGTGGGGACGGCGATGGCGCGGTGGAAGACGTCGCTGTTTTTGGGTTTGGTTTTGTTGGTGTCGGTGTTGGTGTTGGGGGGGGGCGCGTTGGGGATGAGAGTCGAACCGCTGCAGCCGCCGCGGGGCCGCCAGACGACGACGACGACGCCAAGGCCTTGGCGCTCACGTCGTAGGGCGGCCTACCCAACATGCTCTCAAAACACCCACCGAACCGACCGCGCGCGCTCGGACGCCTCGTCCCCGCCCACGAGCCCCGTGGAGAAGAGCGCAAGGTACTCGGGCGTGCCCTCCTTGGGCGCCTGCAGCCAGGCGGCGTACTCGAGCCAGATCGGCCCCGCCCCCGCGTCCTGCCCCGCCGCCGACAGCGCGTGCTCGAACGCCGCGCGCGTCTCGGCCATCGCCTCGACCCCGCGCGGCTCGTTGGCGCGGCGGATGCAGCGGATGTACAGGGCGTACAGGTCGGCCGTCGGGCACGAGACGAGGCAGCGCGCAAAGAGGCGCTTGGCGGCGTCGGGGCCGGAGCCGCCCGTCGGCGGGCCCCCCAGCTCGAGCTCGCACCACCGCGCCCACAGCTGCGAGGCCGTGGGAAACAGGGCGAGGACGTCCTCGTACACGGCGCGCAGCGGGTCGGTGAGCGCGGGCTGCGCGCGCAGCTCGTCGGCCGCGGCGCGCCAGGCGGCGATGTCGTAGGCGGGCTGGTGCTGGTGCTGGGGCGGCGGTGGCGTCGGGGCGCGGTGGTGTGGGGCGCCGTTGCTGCTTTGATGTTGCTGTTGCTGTTGCTGCTGCTGGTCGGCGGCGGCGACGCGCGCGCGCAGGTCGCGGACCTGTGTGTTGTGTGGGTGTCGTGTAGTTGTGTTGGGGGGCGCGCGCGCGCGCGCTTGTGAGGATTGATGGACGACAGGGCGGGCGCGTGCTGCTGCTCTGCAATCGGCCCCGCGCGCGCGCCTTGGTCAACGCCGCGTGGACCCCAGAGACAACGCACCCTCGCGGCCAGCGCGGCCACCTTGGGCCCGCCGCCTCCTGCTCCTGCTCCTGCTCCGGCGGCGCGCATTGATGATGATGATGAGCAAGTGTGCACGAGGTTCGATGGCGTCCGGTGTTGTTTGTGTGTACGTGCGCGCGCGCGGCGGTGGAAACAGGGGACGAGGTCTAGTCTAACAGAAGCATGTGCATGGTCGTATCGGTGGTCGGCACCTTCGGGTTGCACACAGCGACCCGTCTCACGCTCGCCACTGCGTTTTGTGCGCTTCGACGCGCGCACCGCCGCCGCCACCGCCGCCGCGCGCTTTGGCCGCGGCGTCGTTCGCGCTCTCGTTTGCCGCCTTGTTGCTGCCCGCCCCGTCTTCACATGTGAGCGTGTCCTCACACGCCTCCCCACACGTCACACATCGCGCGGATTGCCCATCCCTTACGACTCGCATCGTTTGGAGCTTGTTTCACCATCGATCCACTCTTTTGGCGCGCGCGCAACACCGTCTCTCAACCACCTCCCTCTCGACAAAACAAAAAAAGTGCGCCTTGCCATTCTTTCCGCGACCGCCCGATCAATCCATCAAGAACGCAACCAGCTCGATCATGCTGCCCGCGATGCATGCTGGCGCGGCGGCTCAGGAGCGTGCTTGCACGACGCGAAGACGGGCGTCGGCGGCGGCATCGGGCGCGCTCCTTCGCCCATCGTCGTCGCGCCGCCGCGCCCGTCTCCACGTCGCGGCCTTCCAGCAGCCGCAGCAGCAGACCCAAACACAGCAGCATCAGCATCATCAGCAGCAGCAGCAGCAGCAGCAGGCGCAACGACCCACCAATCGCGCGGCACCGCCAGCCAACGCCCCGCCGCGCCCCGCGTCAGAGACGACGGCCGTAGCCCTCCTGCGCGTCGTCCAGCCCCTGCTGCCGCGCCTGGCGCCCGGCGCCCTCGCCGCCGCCCTCACCCTCGCCGCCCGCGTCGGCGCGCCGCCCTCTGCGGAGTGGCTCGAGGCCTGGACGGACGCGGCCGAGGCGTCAGGGGCGCTCACCCCGGCGCGCCTGAGCCCCGGGATGGCGTGCGGGCTGCTGGCGTCGCTGGCGGCGCTGGCCCCGGGGCTGCGCGCGCGCGGCATGCGGCCGCCCGGGGCCTTGCTGGCGGCGCTCTACGCGGCGAGCGTCCCGCCGTCGGCCGACTTTGTGAGGACGGCTGGTCGTGGTGGTTTGGCGGCGGCCGCGAAGCCGGGGTCTTCGTTCGGTGACGAGGACGTGCGCTGGCGGCCGCAGCACCACGCGCCCGCCGCGCCGTCGTCGTCGTCGTCGCCATCATCGTCGTCGTCGCCAACGACGTGGTCGGAGGCGGCGCGGCTGCTGCTGCAGTACGGGCCCGACGAGCGCGCGCGCGCGGCCGCGGCGGCCGCCGCCCTCATCGCCGCTGCAGCGGGCCAAGCGCCGTCGTTTGATGATGATGGCGGGGGGGCGCCATCGACCCCGGACTCGGCCGCCGCGGCGCTCGAGGCCGCGGCGTCGGCCGCCGCGGGCGCGACCCCCGCGCAGCTGCTCGCGGCCATGGAGGCCGCGGTGGTGCTGTCCGCAGGCTCGCCCGGCTCTGCACCGCCGCCGCCACGCGCCGTCTGCCGCGCCTGGGTCGAGCTGCTCGGTTCCTCCCCCGCCGCTCTGCGCGACCTCGGCCCCGACGGCCTGGTCGCGTTTGCGCGCGCGGCCGCCGACTTGGCGTCCAGGGCGTCGTCGCCGCTCCTGCCCCCGCCGCCGCGCGGCCAGCGGTGGGCGCGGCGCGTGGCCGACGCCGCCGCCGACGCCGCCGGGCCGCTCGGGGCCGCCGGCACAGAGGGCGTCGCGCGCCTGGCCGCGGGGCTGGGGGGGCTGTTTTCGAGCCGCGGCGACGCGGAGGGGGAGGAGGCCGGCCGCGCCGCCGTCGCGGCCGCCTTTTGGCGCCGCCTGCGGTCCCCGGGCGCCCTTCCCCGCTCGTTGCTGCTGTCGCTCGCGGCGGCGGCCGACAGCTCGGGCTCCGCGGCCTCGTCGGCCGTCGAGGTGCTGCAGCTGCTGGCCGCGGCGCGCGAGGCGTCGGCGTCGCTGGAGGAGGAGGAGGAGGGCGGCGGCGGCGGCGGCGGCGGCGGCGGCGGCAGCAGGTGCGCGGTGCTCGCGGCGGCGCTCGAGGCCGCCGCCGCGGCCACCGCAGGCGCCCCCTTGCCGCGGCGGCAGCAGGAGCGCGCGCTCGACGCCTTCACGCGCCTGGGACACGCCCTGCCGCGGTCCTGGCTCGACGGGTTTGTGCAAAGGGCGCTCGTGGAGCGGGTCGGCGAGGCGCCGCGCACCGGCAGCAGCAACGGCCGGGAGGAGGAGGAGCTCGTGCGCAACATGAGGCTGCAGGGCCGGCCTCTCCTGTCGACGGGCGGCGGCGGCGCGGCGCGAGCGCTCGTGCGCGCGCTCGGCGACGCGCCGGCGCCGGCGGCGGTCGCCGACGTGGCGTTTTTGCTCGCGCTGGCGGCCGAGGACGACGAGGCGGAGGAGGTCGGATGCAACGCCAAGGTGCCCCCTCAACTCGCCACGGCGGTCGCGCGCGCCCTCGAGGCGTACGCTGCCCCTGCTCGCCTCGCGCCGCCGCTTGCCCCGCTCGCGCGCCTCGTATGGGCGAGCGCGCGCCTCGGCCTGCCGCTCCCGGCCTGCGCCGTCGAGGCCGCCGAGGTGGCGGTGAGGGCGGGCTGCGTTTCGCTGTTGGCGCCGACGACGGCGGCGTTCGATAGCCACCACCCGCACTACCTTGACGACGATTACAGCAAGTGCCGCGCGCACGAGGAGGAGGAAGACGGCGGCGGGCGGACGCGCGCGCTGTTCTCGTCGGCCGGCGGGGAGGTCATGGCGCTGCTGCCGGCGGCAGCGGCGGCGGCGGCCAAGGGGGGACTGCATCAGCAGCAGAAGCAGCAGCAGCGCGACCTCGCCGCCGCTCCGTGCAGCGGCGACGTCGCGCGCTGTCTCGCCGCGCTCGAGGACTTGCAGCAGCAGCACCACGATCGGCCGCGGAACGACGACGACGACGACGCGGCGCTCTTCCTCTCGGCGTTTCGCGCCGCCGCCGACAGCGACGCGCGTCCGGGCGACGTCGCGACTCTGTTCGACGCGCTCGCGCGCCGCGCCGAGCGCACGGGCGCGAGAGCGCCTGCCAACCACGCGACCGCCGTCGAGGGGGCACTGGCGGCCGCGCGCCTGCTGCCCTCGTCGTCGGCGTCGCCGTCGGGAGGTGCCGCCGACGGGGCCGCCGCTCTCCTCTCCACCCGCGAGCTCGCCTCGCTCGCGTCGGCGCTGCCCCGCGTGCGCCCGCCAGCAGCCGCGGCCGCCGCCGCGCTCCTCGCCGCCATGACCGCGGACCGCCTGGCGGCAGCCTCCGCGGCCGAGCTCGTGTCGCTGGTGCGGGCTGCGGCCGACTTGGTGGCGCTGAGCGTCGAGGCGGAAGTGGCGGCGCCAGAGTCGGGCTACCTGGCCCCGCTGCCGCGCGGGTGGCTCGACGCGCTGCTCGAGCAGGTGGCCGAGCGCCTGCCGCCCGCGCCGCTGCTGTCCACGGAGGCGGTCGTCGCTTCTGTCGGCGTCGACGAAGGCGACCAGCACCTGCTGTCGCCCGCCGACGCCGCGGCGCTGCTGGCCGCGCTCGCCGACCTGCGCGACTCGGGCGCCGTGCGAGGGCCCCGGGACGCCCCGCGCCTCGCCGACGGCCTCGCGCGCCTGGGCGGGGCCGTCACGTTTGGCGCCGCGCGCCTCGCGCGCCGCGCCGAGAGCAGCGGCGGCAGCAGCGACAAGGGGCAGCTCCTCGGCGGCCGCGACGCCCTCGCGCGCGCCGCGGCCTCGCTCTCGCGCCTCGGCGTCGACGTCCGCAACCGCGCGGCCGTCGACAGCGTCATCGACGCGTTGCTGATGGAGGTGACGACGACGACGGCGGCGACGGCGAGCGCGACGAAAACGACGCGGCTTGCGGCCATGACGTCCCAGGCGCGCGCTAGGCTCCTCGACGCGCTGCTTTCTTCGCCGGTTGCTGCGGCGGGCGCTGCGGCGGCGGCGGCGGCGGCGGCGGCGGGCGCGGCCACCCCCCCTCCGCCCCCGCCCGCTCGGTTGCGGGAGCTGCAGCGCGAGCTGGCGGCTGGGTGCTGCTCGCCGGAGCTGCCTGTCGAGTGCCGAGCGACCGCCGAGGAGCTCGAGCGCGCCGTCCTGCTCGCGTGTCGGGTGGGCGGCGGCGGTCGCGTCGGCTGCGGTCCCGAGCCCGCGCTCATGCGCGCCTACTTTGCGGCGACGCGGGATGAGGCGCTGGCGGCGACGGTGGCGGTCGGTGGTGGTGCAGAGGCGTCCCCCGCCCGCGCCCCGCTGGCCGTGCCCCTCGAGCGCGTGTGCGAGCTGGTCTCGGCGCTGGCGCGCGCCGTCGTCGTCGGCAGCGACGCCGAGGACGACGGAAGCGGTGGCCCGCCGGAGCTCGTCGACGCGGTTTGGTTGCTCGACGCCCTCGCCGCGGGCGGCGGGCGCCGCGGCGGCTTCGCGGGAGAGGCCACGGTCGTCGCGCTCGCGGCCGCCGTGGCTGCCGCGGCCGTCGATGCTGCTGCCGCTGCGGCGGCGGCGGAGGAGGAGGAGGAGGAGGACGAGGCCCCTCCGCAGCGCCCGCTGTCGCCGCGCGGCCTCGACGCGGCGGCGGCGGCGGCCGTGGCAGCGGGCTTTTCGGCGCGTCGCGAGGGGCCTCCTTCGTCGTCCGCGGCGCCGTCTCCGGACCCCGAGGACGACGGCGACGGCGAGCCCGCGCCGCCCCAGCAGTCGTCCGTCGGACCCAAGGAGCTCGCGCGCCTGGCGCGCCTCGCCGACGACGTGCAGGCGCTCGCCGACCGGCGCGCGTTTTTCGGCGGCGGCGGCGGCGCAAGTGGGGGCGGCGGCGGCAGCGGTTCCAGGCGCGAGCGCGAGCGCGTGGCGCGGCGCATGGCCGACGTGGCGGCGCTCCTGCGCGAGTTTGCGTGAGCGAGCGAGCGAGCGAGTGAGTGAGTGAGTGATGGTCTTTGCGCTCTTTTTTTAAACGAGGGGACGACCGATCCAAGATCATCCTCATCAGCCGTGCTTGAACCCGTCCTCGCGGAAGACCTGCTCCTTGACGGGCGGCGGCGCGGGCGCGCCGCCGTTGTCGCTGCTGCCGCCGCCGCCGCCGCCCCCGCCGCCAAGCCACGACCAAAACCCGCCGCCCGCCTTGCCCTCTGCCGACCCTGACGCGTCGGCGCTGTTGAGCGGGCTGCTGCTGCCGCTGCTGCCGCCGCCGATGCCGTCCAAGCCGCCGCCGCTCCCGCCGCCGCCGCCGCCGCCCAGCAAGTCGGGGATCGGCGGCGGCGCCGTCGACAGGCCCCCTCCCGCCCCTGCCCCCAGCCCCTCGGCCCCCAGCGGCGGCGGCGGCCCGCCGCCAAACCCCCCGGGCGGCACCGGCATGCTCGGCGGCGGGGGCGACGTCATCTTGCTGAGCGTGATGCCGAGGCCCTCGATCACGGCGAGCAGCACGCCGCCAAAGACGGCCGAGCGCAAGGCGGGGCGGACGCCGGAGCGGAGCTGCAGGAAGCCTCCCGTGAGGGCGCCGGCCATGATGGCGTTGAACGGGTCCTCCTGATGGCGTGGTGGTTGGTGGTGTCCAAGGGGGGGGGGGGGGGGATTACGGGGACGATT
>Ga0315905_10005984_pt1 | contig 12364 bp, 13 predicted proteins | sample LakEriMetagenome_5_FD_203522 | JGI IMG/M metagenome (GOLD analysis project Ga0315905, IMG submission 203522) | Freshwater fungal communities from buoy surface, Lake Erie, Ohio, United States - Buoy 4 MA121 | ecosystem: Environmental > Aquatic > Freshwater > Lake | place: USA: Lake Erie, Ohio... | reverse complement strand
ACCTCTGAGGCATCTGGCAATAAGAGCACATCGTCGTAAGTCAGCCCGAGCATCGCGACTTTGTCGTTATCGCCGCTCATGAGCCCTCCGAACTGTGGTTGAGCGCCCTAGTCTAACTTGAGAATTAGGCGCCTATCGCCTGCTTGATTTCCTGGCAGGCCAGCGTTAAATCATCTGCAAAGGCCACATCTGCGCACTCTTTACGATCCCAGCCAGGCCCACCGAGGATAAAGCGCGGCGCTGGTCGAATTGCTGGAATATCGCGGAAGAATTTTGGGTCACCGTTTTTAGGTAGTTGTGCCCAGAGAAATACAGCCGGTGGTGCACTGCGTTCAACGACATTTGAAAGGGCCTCAAGCGGAGTTCGCGCACCTAGAAAATTACATTCGATTTTCGCTTCGGCCAGAGCAGCATGTAAAGCGTGCAGCGCGAGGCAGTGCAGTTCTTCTCCAACTGAAGCGAGCAAAACTGGGCGAGCATTGAGTGGGGTCTTCATTTGTCTAGAACGATCGCGCAATATTCCGGTGATTGTTTCAGAAAGTAAATGTTCTACTTCTATCCCTTTCCCAGTTTCGGCCCAAGCATCGCCCACGATAACTAGAACCGGCACAATCACTTCCTGCCAGCTATCAATTACTCCATATTTATCAATATCTTTTCGCAAAATCACTTCAACAAAATTTCTATCTAATGAGTTTGCCGCCTTAACAATTGCTGAGACCACATCTTCGCGTACTTCAAATGACTTTAAAATCTTTTCTACTTTAACTTCACCTTTATGTGCCAAAGCTTGTTCGGCAGCATCGGCTGGTGCCATACCCGCTGAAATTAGGCGGCGCATCAGAGTTAGCTTGGCGATATCACTTGCGCAGTACTTGCGATGATCACCGGCTTCATGGCTCGAGGGGCCAAGGCCATAGCGGCGAGCCCAGGTCCGCAGCGTCGCAGGGGCGACTCCGATGCGGCGGGCAACAGCGGCCACCGTCAAAAGCTCTTCCATGCCCCTATCGTGGCGTGAAGTAGGCCACCTCACCACTTGAAACAGGCTCAAAACCCGATCGAGGTGTGGCCAAACGAACAAGGTTTGAAGCGATAGATACTTGAACAACCTATGGCGCGGTTGTAGGCTTTGGATACAACAAGGCAAGGAGAACCCAATGGCTGAACTTTCACGTCTACCGCTTCCAATCGCAGATCATTGGGAATGGCAGTACGAAGGCTCCTGCCGCGAACTTCCTGCGGAAATGTTCTTCCATCCCGATGGCGAACGCGGTCCGCGTCGCCGTAATCGCGAAAATGCTGCGAAGGCAGTCTGTTCATCTTGCCCGGTAATTGCAGCCTGTCGCGCACACGCCTTGGCAGTGCAAGAGCCTTACGGAATTTGGGGCGGTCTGTCAGAAGATGATCGCGCGTTGATTCTCAATAAGGATCTTCCAACAGCTTACGAAGCATCATAAGTAACGCCTCTTTTTAGAAATAAAAATCCCCCGTACTCAATGAGTGCGGGGGATTTTTAATTAATTAATGGCTAGTTTTATTAGCCACACGTGAACTTAGTGGCTGTGCCCACCTGGACCGTGTGAGTGTCCATGTCCACTTGATGCCTCTTGCACATCTTCTGCTGGACGCTCGTATACAACTGCTTCAGTTGTAATAAACATCGCAGCAATTGATGCGGCATTGGCAAGTGCTGAACGAGTCACCTTAACTGGATCGATTACGCCATCTTTTGCAAGATCGCCGTAAACATCAGTTGCGGCATTGAAACCCTCATTTGATTTCAGTGCGCGAACCTTTGCGACAACTACGTAGCCTTCTAGGCCAGCATTTTCTGCAATCCAACGAAGTGGCTCATCACAAGCCTTGCGAACTAAGCGAACTCCAACGGCCTTATCACCAGTGAAACCAAGGTCACCTTCAAGTGCATCAGCTGCGTGCACAAGTGCTGCGCCTCCGCCAATAACAATGCCTTCTTCAACGGCTGCACGAGTCGCTGAAATTGCATCTTCTAGGCGGTGCTTCTTCTCTTTAAGTTCTACTTCGGTATGTGCGCCAACTTTGATTACGCAAACTCCACCAGCGAGTTTTGCAACGCGCTCCTGTAGTTTTTCGCGATCCCAGTCAGAGTCGGTGTTAGCGATCTCGTTGCGGATTTCAGAGACACGGGCGGCAACAGTTGCCTTATCCCCTGCTCCATCAACAATGGTTGTTGCATCCTTAGTGATAACGATGCGACGAGCCTTGCCGAGATCTTCAATATTTACTTGATCAAGCTTCATGCCAACTTCAGCAGAGATCACTGTGCCGCCGGTCAAGATTGCAATATCTTGCAACATCGCCTTGCGACGATCGCCAAAGCCAGGGGCTTTAACGGCTGCTGATGTGAAAACTCCACGCATACGGTTTACGACCAGAGTTGAAAGTGCTTCACCCTCAACATCTTCAGCGATGATCAAAAGTGGCTTATTTGCTTGCGCAACCTTCTCAAGAACTGGCAGCAATTCTGCGAGCGCAGAGATCTTGTTGCCTGAGATAAGTACGAAGGCATCTTCAAGGATGGCTTCCATACGATCTTGATCGGTTACGAAATATGGAGAGATGTAACCCTTATCGAATTGCATACCTTCAGTGAACTCAAGTTCGAGCGCTGTAGTTGATGCTTCTTCAACAGTGATGACGCCATCTTTGCCGACCTTATCCATTGCCTCTGCAATGAGTTCGCCGATTGCGCGATCTTGGGCAGAAATTGTGGCAACGTCTGCGATCTGCGCTTTATCTTTTACGACAGTTGCATTTTCAGCAAGGCGTGCAGATATAGCAATAACCGCGGCTTCAATTCCCTGCTTTAGATCCATTGGCTGTGCGCCAGCGGCCAGGTTACGCAAACCTTCTTTAACCATTGCTTGGGCAAGAACTGTTGCTGTTGTTGTTCCGTCACCGGCAACATCGTTGGTCTTAGTCGCAACTTCCTTTACGAGCTGAGCGCCCATATTTTCGGCTGGATCTGAAAGTTCAATCTCTTTTGCAATTGTCACACCATCATTTGTAATTGTTGGTGCGCCAAATGACTTTGAGATAACCACGTTACGGCCCTTAGGACCGAGGGTTACCTTCACAGTGTCAGCGAGAATATTTACTCCACGCTCCATTGCGCGACGAGCTTGCTCGTCGAATTCAAGAATTTTTCCCATTACTACTTCTCGATTACAGCGAGAATGTCACGGGCTGAAAGCACGAGGTACTCCTCGTTGTTGTACTTAACTTCAGTTCCGCCGTACTTGCTGTAGAGAACTACGTCGCCGACCTTGACATCCATAGGGACGCGAACGCCATCATCGAAACGACCAGGACCTACGGCAACAACTGTGCCTTCCTGTGGCTTCTCTTTTGCAGTGTCAGGAATTACAAGACCTGATGCTGTTGTTGTTTCGGCTTCTGATGCCTTAACTACGATGCGATCTTCGAGTGGCTTGATGGCTACTGCCATGGTTTTTTCTCCTTCAATTAGCAGTGTGGGGCTTAGAGTGCTAACTGTAGTTCTAGAGGGCAACTCGCTCAACTTGGAGGGCAGAATCAGCGTCAAAGGCCTGAGGACCTGGTTTGCGGCCCGCAGCCACCATCAGCGAGCCCAGAGCAGCCACCATCGCCCCGTTATCGGTGCAGAGCGCAGGGCTTGGGATCCGCAGACGTACCCCCGCTTTTTCGCAGCGCTGCTCGGCCAAATGGCGCAGCCTTGAATTAGCGGCCACACCCCCAGCGATCACCAAGGAATCAATTCCAGTTGCCTTACAAGCGGCAAGTGATTTTTGAAGCAAGACATCGACGATTGATTCTTGGAAAGATGCGGCAACATCACCCTTTGCATAATTTGGCGTACTTTCAAGATATCTAGCAACCGCCGTTTTTAAACCAGAGAATGAAAAGTCGTAAGGGCGAGTTGCCCAATCATTGCTGGTTGTTAAACCGCGTGGAAAATCTATTGCTGTAGGTGACCCAGATTGCGCAGTGCGATCAATCGCCGGCCCACCAGGAAAACCAAGTCCCATTACGCGCGCGATTTTATCGAAGGCTTCACCCGCAGCATCATCCATTGTTGCACCGAGTTTGGTTATCGATGAAGTGATGTCATCTACTTGCAGCAGCGATGAGTGTCCTCCACTTACCAATAAAGCAATGGTTGGATCTGTTGGCAGATCGTGAGTTAAGTAATCAACACTTATGTGCGCAGCCAAATGATTTACTCCATATAAAGGTTTGCCAAGCCCCAGTGCCAAGCCACTTGCCGATGCAACACCTACTAATAACGCACCGACTAAACCGGGGCCAGCGGTAACTGCAACAGCGTCAATATCTTTCAGTGAAATACCGGCATCACGCACTGCTTTATCTATGCTTGGTAACATCGCTTCCAGATGAGCGCGGCTAGCGATTTCAGGGACAACTCCCCCAAAGCGCGCATGCTCTTCCACACTTGAGGCAATGACATTTGCCAATAACTTTCGCCCACGGACAATTCCAATAGCTGTTTCATCACAAGATGTTTCAATCCCCAAAACTATTGGCTCGCTCATTACTTGAGCTCCTTGCGCATTACAAAGGCATCTAAGCCAGGGCCGTAATAACCTTCGCGGGTTGAGATTTTTTGATATCCCAACTTTTCATAAAGCGTAATCGCAGCTGTATTTTCTGTACCGACTTCTAACATCATTGCTGGGGCTTGCTTTAACGCCGACCAATCTTCCAGAGCCTTCATAAAGTGAGTAGCTATACCTTGGCGCGTGTAATCGGGCAGAACGCCAACAGTTAAAACATCGGCTTCTACGCCAGGTGCCACAACCAAAACTCCGGCATAACCAACGATCTGATCTTGATCATTTGTGGCAACGATGAAGTGTCGTGAATTAGGCACACCTTTAAACTCTTCTTTAAATTGCCCCATTGACCAAGGCGAATCTGCAAAGAGCACGCGCTCCATTGAGACTAAGACTGGTAGATCAAGTTGAATAGCGGCGCGGTAGGAAATCATGTGCGCTCCGCAGTTGGTACGGCATCGGGGCGGCGTAGATACATCGGCTCCGTTATGTTCTGAGAAGAACTTAACGCAACTAACTTTTGCAGGTTTGGATACTGGCCAATAATAAAATCGCTCACTTCATCAGGCTTGCTTACCGCTGGCCCCAAAGTTCGAACCCCATCTTTATAACCTGCCCAGTAAATTTCCTTGCGGCGAGCATCTATTGCCACCGTGTACTCACTCTGGTCAATATCAATCGCATCTAGCGAACAGATGCCAATCACTGCAATATCACGAGCCAACGCAAAAGATTGCGCGAAGGTAATTCCCACACGAAGTCCAGTAAATGGCCCAGGTCCCATACCAACAACGACTTGATCGGGTTTAGGGCAGATTTCTAAAGCTTTAGTCACAAGCTCAGTAATTGCAAAACCGTGTTCGGTTGCGCCTTCGTGAAAAGATTCAAATAGAACTTTGCCATCTTCAATAATCCCAACAATGGTGCGTGATGTCGCAGTATCAATTACAAGTGAGATAGTCATAACTTCAACTCTGCCCAACGCGGACCGATCGCCCGCCAAGCCACAACGCGCTCTTCATCTGTTCGATCAATGTCAATTTCTAAGCGCTCATCAGATAACCTCGCAGATTCAGCGCCGCCCCATTCGATAACAGTCACTGCACTTTCGCGCGCGGTATCTAAATCTAAATCATCTAAGTACAGTGCCGCTTTTTCGCCTTCTAATAATCGGTAAGTATCAACGTGGATTAAAGAGAGCGCTCCCTTATGGATACGTGAGATTACAAAGGTGGGAGAAGTTACTTCGGTAAAACCCAGGGCCGCGCCGATTCCCTGAACCAGCACGGTCTTGCCAGCACCAAGTGGGCCATTTAAAAGGATTAGATCGCCAGCGCGAAGTTGAGCGCCAATTCTTTTTCCGAGATCAAACATCTCTTGCGCTGATGCGATCTTCATAGTGGTTAAGGGTACTAGTGAAAAAGAAACAGGGGCCGCGCTCTCGCGCGACCCCTGTTTCGTAGGATCTTTTCTACAACTTATGAATTACTGGTTGTAGTGCTTTAGATATGGATAGAGCGTGTCACGATCTATCTTCAAGCCCTTTGCACGGTTGACCTTTGACAACTGCGCAGCGTTCCAAGGCAAGTCACCGTTCTCGGCTGCTGCAAGTGCAGTATCGATTACGAGCTTGTATTGGGCCATCGTGAAGTTGGTGTGACCGGTACCTGGTGTGTTTGTTAACCCAATAGGTAGACCCGTAGCATCAAACTTTGACCAAGACTTTGGAGTTACGCTCCAGAGAACTTGCAGTTTGCGAACAGGGGCTTTGTATGAACCGCTCTTTTGAGCAGCTTTCAAAGCAGCAGCCTTTGCAACAGCAAACTCTGCTTCATATTGATCAGAGATGCGCTGAACGATTCCAGCAGGTTCTACTGGATCGTGTTGGCCGATCATCATCACTGTTGGCACTTTAATCTTGCCAGTGTGCTGATACATGGTCGCAGCCTTTGCTATTGCCGCAGCATCACCCTTGATGCGTGGTGCATCTGGGTTGAGTGGATTTAGAGTCGTCAGCATTCCAGTGATAGCGGTGGTGCCGCTAAGACCTGCGTTGTGAACGGTGCGATCTTCATCGCTTAACTGCTTTGCATAATCGGTCTTCTGATTATCTGTCCAGATGCCGCCCATCTTCGCTTCCATATCGCGTGCACCGAGTAGTGCAAAACCCAATACTGCAGCGATATTTTCTAGCGTTGCAAGTGCTGGTGCAATTGCTAACGGCCAAGCAGTTGCTTGCGCCGTAGCAGGCCCATTAACACCGTCAAATGAAGTGCTTTGGGTGCTAACTCCAGCTAAGAGTCCGATCATCAAGAGCGCACTGCGAGATGGAATTCCATTTTTTTCAAGTGCTTTACCTGAAGCACTTGATGTTGTTGGCCAAGCACCTGTTGCAACGTTTGCCTTAAGTGCTGTTAACACCGCAGAGTATTTACCGAGATCTTGCAGCATCTGCATATCTCCGGCAAACCCTGGAGCGTAACCAGTTAACTTAATTGATGGATCAAACCAAGTTTTGATCAACCAAAGCATGTCAACGAAGTACTTACTCTGCGCACTCCAAGCATCAACTGGGTTCATTACCGCAGCTGAAGCAAGTAGCTCTGGGTTCTTCTCAGCAAATGCCTGAGTAATTCCGCCACCCATTGAGTAACCCCAAGCCACGACCTTCTTAGTTGTTGTGAACTTGGTCTTGAAGATGCCAACTAATTCAGCGTTGGTCTTTACCGCTTCATCAAGGTTCCATCCTTGGGTGCTAAAACCTGAACCCATAACAGCAACGCCTTTATCAGTTAAGTACTTAACTAATGCAGCGTTTCCACCAGTCTCACCAGGTCCATTTGGAGCTAACTGTGCTGTTGAATCAACCGCAAAGTAGCCAGGGATCGTGGTGTTTCCACCAAATCCGTGTGACCAGATTGTTACTGTGCCGTTGAATGTGGCAGGAATAACCATCTTGTAGGCAGCGCCGTCAGATGTTGTTCCAGTACAAGTTTGTACTGGCGTTGCGCCATCACAAGTTGGACCAGTTGCCGCAGCGTTAGCTGGCGCTGCAACTACGAGCGTTGCAAGCAACGCAGCTGTTGAAACTAGCGCGAATGCGCGTGATTTAAACGATGTAGTTCTCATTAGTTAGGCAATCCCTTCGCAGGCATCTTTGGACGAGAATAAGTTGATTTCACAACAGCGCCAGTACCTGAATCTGTGGTGTAAGGCGAGTATGTGAATGTGCTGTTAGGGACTAAGTCACCGGTGCTGTTGAAAGTACCGAACCAGTAACCGTTGTATCCAACGTTGCTTGTCTTTGAGTAGTTCAGTGGAACTAAACCAGCGCTTGCAAACTTAGAACCATTGGTATCAATGGCTGCAAGAAGTGATTTGCGAGTTAAGTTCTTGCCGGCTGAATGAAGGGCCTGAACTGCAACGAATGCAGTGTTCATACCGATAAGTGCCCAGCTAGTGAACTTTGCGCCTTTGTTGTACTGAGTATTTATCTCCTTGAACAACTCAACATACTCATCTTTTGGATCAACAACTGATGGCAAGAATGACACAGAAGTTGCTCCATTGATGAAAGGAGCAGTTCTTGGATCAATTGATGGGATATCAGCTCCGACAGAACCGAGGATCCACTTAGGTGCGTATGCGATCTTTGCTGCAGCTTGTACTGTGTACAAAGTTGCAGTCGCAACTCCGAATACAACTTGAACTTCGCAACCCTTAGCTTTGAACTTCGCAACCCATGAATCAGGAACTCCAGCTACGCCTTGAGATAGTGATGGATAGGCGATCTTTTCCGTGAATTCAAGATTGCCATATGCCTTATCGAAACCGACAAGTGCGTCATCGCCAAAGTCATCATCCTGATACAACAAGCAAACCTTCTTGGATGGATAAGTCTCATTTACATACTTACCAATCATCTTTGCTTCCATAATGTATGAAGGCAAAATCGTGTTTGAAGTTGGATACTTCTTACGATCGGTAAATCCGCTAAAGCCAGTGTTCACGAAGAGGCTAGGGATTCCGCGACGGCCAAGGTTTACCGAAGACGCAACAGCTTTGTTATTTGCTGTTCCAAGGGCACCTATAACCGCAAAGACCTTATCCTTACCAATTAAATCTTGAGTATTCTGAATTGCCTGCTTTGGCAGGTAACCATCATTTTTTACAACGAGGCTAATCTTGCGACCATTTACTCCACCATTTGCATTGACATAATCAAAATATGCCTTCATCGCACCTGGTAGTTCTTTATAGCCGAAGCTAGCTGAGCCTGTCATTGGCAAGGTGATGCCGAGTTTGATTGTGGTTGAAGTTACGCCAATCTCTGATCGCGGCGAAATTGCTTGCGCCGGCATAACAGAGAGTGAGAGCGCAGCTGCAGCCGTCACTGCGGAAGTTACGAGAAACTTCCGACGAGTCGTTCTGATCATATTTTTCCTTCCATCGAGGGGTATAACGGGGTAGATCTGTACTGCTGAGTACTCGTTATCATACGAGCGCTTTGCATTTACTTACCATGACGCGACCGATGCTTCTCGATCGGACCTTTCGGGGCTAAGAAGACCGTCAAGATCAAGAGTGCGCTGACAATAAAGTCAGCGAACACCGTGTCTAGATTCTCTGAACCGCTCCAACGATCTGAGATCGAAGTGGCGATAAGCGGAATCGCGACCAGTGCTACTGAGCCAATCATGACGCCTCCGAGGGTACTTACGCCAGAGAGGACAGCCCCAGTGGCGATAAAAAAGGAGAGGGCGAGCGGAAATGAGCTCGGCGCGACGTTATTCATGGTCATTGCCAGTAATGCGCCAGCCAGGCCGGCTATTCCCGCGCTCACGGTGAAGGCCAGGACCTTGGAGCGACCAATAGTGATCCCCGAAAGCTCGGCGGCGACCTCATTGCTCTTGAGCGCTCGCCAGCCGCGGCCATAGCGAGAGCGCAAAATATTTTGCACCCACCACATCGAAATTAGCGCTGCCAGAGTTGCGATCCAGAGGAACCACTTATATTGAGAAAAACTCTCACCGAATGAAAGTGGTGGCATTCCCGCATCGAAATAAATTCCTTGCTCGCCACCTAAAATCGAAAATTGATTTGCAATCGAAGGTAGCCCAACGGCAAAGGCCAGAGTTGTTCCCGCTAAATATGGCCCTGACAATCGCGCAGCTGCCGTTCCAAGAATTGCACCAACGAGTGCGGTTACTAAAACTGCTGCTACGAAACAGATCCAAACTGGTGGGCTGAAATATATTTGGGTCAGTGCTGTTGTGTAAGCGCCGACTGCAAGGAGCGCACCGTGGCCTAGCGAAATTTGGCCAGAGTAACCAGTTAATAAAATGATTGAGGCAATTGCGACTACAAACACTGCAACGGGAGTGGCATCTGCAGCCCACCATTCATCTACAATATTGCTAAAGATATAAACGACAAGTGCAATCAAACCAAAACCGACGAAGCGATGTTTATTTGTAATATGACGGCTATGCACGGCGACCACCTTTAACTCCGATGATGCCATTTGGTCGCAAAAGCAAAACCAAAATCAAAATTATGACTGGAGCAAAGAAGACCAGGGAGCTTTCGAGATATAGCAAAATAATCGCCAAGATAACCCCAAGAGTTAACCCACCAACGACTGCTCCAACCAAACTTTCGATTCCACCGATCACTGCCGCCACAAAGCCAAAAACTAATAGCAAGCCAAATTCAAATGCTTCGGGTGTGACAGACCCAGAACCATTTACCGTATACAAGATTCCGGCGGTCGCACCAGCAGCGCCGGAGATTGCCCATCCAATGGTGCGAATCAAGTCGACGCGAATTCCTGATAAACGTGAAATTTCAGGTGCAAATGAAGCGGCACGTAGGGAGAGTCCTAAATTTGTGCGTTGGAAAACCAGAGTTAGCGCGATCATTAGCGCGAGAACAATCCCAAGAATTAAAAGGCGCAGCGGAGATAGCGCGATACTTTCACCTGAGACGATAAATCCTTTATCCGACAGCGGTGGAGATAGAACTCCAATTTTCTCTCCATAAATAAAGTGAAGAACAGCCTTTATGACTCCGAGTATGCCCAGTGTTGCAATAATCGGCAAGAAAATTTCTTGGTTCTTATCTCCAGAACGCTTAAGTAGCGGACGTAAGAAGAAGTATTCAATAAAGGCTGAAAGCGCCGCACCTGCCAACATTGCAATCGGCAGGGCGATCCAAAATGAGCCAGTGATTTCTAAAATAGTAGAGCCAACAAAAGTTGATGCTAGTGCGATTCCCCCGGAAGCAAAATTAACAACGCGAGTGCTGCGCCAGACAAGCACAATTGCGATCGCCATCAATGAGTAAATTGATCCGGCGGTTATGCCGATTAGCAGTGTATTGAAAAATTCAAACATAGTTAGAACCCCAAATAAGCAGCGCGCACTGCGGGGTCATCTCTAAGCGCAGCTGCGCTACCTGTCGCGGCTATAGAACCAAGATTTAAAACGACACCGATGTCAGCGATCTTTAGTGCGCCCATTGCATTCTGCTCTACCAATAAAACTGTTAAGCCAAGTGAAGTTGTTAGATCGCGAATGGATTGGAAAATTTGTTCAACAACTAGAGGAGCTAAACCAAGTGAAGGCTCATCCAATAAAAGTAATTGTGGTTTTGACATCATTGAACGTCCGATCGCCAACATCTGACGTTCACCACCTGAAAGTGAATCAGCGCGTTGTGAAAGACGCTCACCTAAACGAGGAAAGAGTTCAACAACTTCTTGCTTTGATTTTGCTGCTTCTTTACGGTTGCGGCGCCAGATCGCGCCCAATTCTAAATTCTCTGAAACAGTTAACTCTGGGATAACAGACTTTCCTTCGCTGACATGCGAGATTCCGTGGCGCACTAAAGATTCTGGTTTTGAATGCAAAATATTGAGATCGCCCCAAGTTGCACTTCCCTCAGTTGCTTTATTTAGGCCCGAGAGCGTGCGCAATAAGGTGGTCTTCCCTGCACCATTCGCACCGATTACTGCAGCCAGCTGACCCTTCTCGATTGAGATTGAGACTCCGTGTAGCGCGCGGATTGCTCCGTGATCCACCACCAAATTTTTAATTCTTAACATTAAGCCACCCCGGTTCCGAGGTATGCGGCGATCACAGCAGGATCACGACGCACTTTCTCTGCAGCACCACTTGCAATTACTTCACCAAAGTTTAAAACATATAACCGATCGCATACGCTCATTACGACATCCATATGATGTTCCACAATTAAAATTGACATAGTCGCAGTTAAATTGCGAATTAAGTTATTCATCCATTCGATATCTTGCGGACCAAGTCCACCCGCAGGTTCATCCAACATCAAAATCTTTGGTTCAGAAACAAGTGCGCGCGCAATTGAAACTCTCTTGGTATCTGGATAAGCCAATGTATCTGCACGACGATTAGCCAAGGTGCCGGCGTATACGCGATCAAGTGCGCGCATCGCTTTATCGCGCAGAATTTCTTCATCTCGCTTATTTGTGCCAAGCGCGGCAGAAATCAAACCAGTCTTAGCTAACTTCTGTGCTCCAACCATTACATTTTCTAAAACGGTTAGCTCTGGGAAGAGGCCAACGCCTTGCAAAGTGCGCGAAATACCGAGGTCGATTAATTCATCCGTGCGTGGCCAAGAGCGCTCTTTACCTTCAAATTCAAATTTTCCAGAATCTGGTTTAACTAATCCGCACATCGCATTAAATAAAGTTGTCTTGCCTGCGCCATTTGGCCCGATGACTCCGACGACTT
>Ga0315905_10005983_pt1 | contig 12365 bp, 22 predicted proteins | sample LakEriMetagenome_5_FD_203522 | JGI IMG/M metagenome (GOLD analysis project Ga0315905, IMG submission 203522) | Freshwater fungal communities from buoy surface, Lake Erie, Ohio, United States - Buoy 4 MA121 | ecosystem: Environmental > Aquatic > Freshwater > Lake | place: USA: Lake Erie, Ohio... | reverse complement strand
AACACCCCAACCCCCCCCCCCCCTCGGTGAATCCCCCCCCCCCCCCCCCCCCCCCCCCCCCACTGCCTGGCGAGGCTCTGCAGGCTTGCACTCACCATGCCCACCCAAACGTGGCCCTTGAACACCTCAGCCAGTCCGTCGTGGCTGCTGGCCTCCACGTCTGCCAGCAGCTCACGCACGCTGGTCAACTGGGTCGGGTTGACCGGGTTCCTGCGCTGCTTGACCAGGCGCTGCTGCTGTTGCTGCTGCCTCTGCAGCTCCACACTGTTGCGCTGCATGAGGGCATGAGCGGCCTCTGCTGCGGCCGCTGCAGGGTCTGTTGTGGTGAACACGGCGCCCTGCTCACGATCCGCCGCTGACCGCTTGCGAGACAGCGTGCCGCCTGCACGAGCAAGCAAGCGAGCACATTGCCAGTGGCCAGGAACAGCAGTGCACACGCACACAGCAAGCGATGTGCCCATTGCTGCAGCAGCAGTGCCACCATGCCCAGGCGCAAAACATGGCCCACCTGCTGTTGCTGCTTTGGCCGCTGCTGCTGACGGCTGCGACACCACAAACGCGTCCATGGTCTGCGCGCGGTGGTCCGACCTCACCAGCTTCTCCGGCTGCAAGCGCAGGACAAGTCATGGCATACAGAGTGTCTGATGCACACCATGCAGGCGGTTGCTGGCTGCGTTGAGGCATGACGCGTTGGGCTGCTCAAACACCGTGCTGGCGCAGCAACGCAGCTGCTGTCGTTGTGGAGGCGTGCGTGCTGATGCTGCCCTCTTTCACTGTCGTCCTGCGCACAGCGGGCAATGCAGCAACTTGCTGCCCAGCAGCCCCACCCTGTAATATGCTGGCTGACTGGGTGGCTGCCCCTCCTTCTGCTCCTCCTGCTGCTTCAGGCGCTGCCCGCCTGCTGGTGTGGCGTCCACCATGCCGGCTGTGCCGCTCAGTTTGGCTGTCGCAAAGCTGCGGCTGTGCATGGATGCCTCCAGCAGCTGCGCGATGCCCTGACTCAGGGAGTCAATGACAGCATCCTGCACGCATGTGCATTGCATGGAGAGGCGACGCGAAAGCTGTGCAGTGTAGAGATGCAAGGCACCAGCGCACAGCAATTGCTACAATTGCTGTGCGCTCCCTGCAGGCATACCCTGCTGCTGTTGATGCCCTTATCAACACCTCACCTGGTTGAGGAAGCCCACCTCCCTCTTGGTGGGATGCACGTTGACCTCCACATGGCGCGGCGGCAGGTGCAGGTCCTGGCAGGACAGGGCACACAGGCGTGGCGCGGCAACGCTTGCACACAATGCCAGCTGACCTGCTGCAGTGCTCATGCCGGATGCTGGCGCAGGTTTCGCCTCTGCAGGCGCTGATTCCCAGCAGCTGCCGCCAGCAATCGCAAGCAGCGAATTGTGGTGATGCTGTGGCACTCACCAGGAACACCCAGGGCTTGCTGGCCTTGGGGTTGTGGGCCAGGTACTGGGCCTCAATGCCACGTTTGAGCTGCCCACTTTCCACCGGTCGCCCATTGATGAACAGAAGCAGGCTGGACTTGCGACCAATGTAGGTGAGGTTGCTGACAAAGCCCTGCAGACCAGCAGGCACACTCGCTGAGAAATGCAACGGGCAGCACAGGCCTGGATCCCCAAGCCTGCTGCATGCCCGTCTCACCTCTGCCCGGAATGCCATCCCCGCATCTATGCCGGTGTTGTCGTTGAAGGCATCGCCTGCTTGGAGCTCCAGGGGCAGCAGCGCAGCCGCCACATCACTGCCATACAGGCAGCGAATGGTCTCCAGTCGGCTGGCGTTGGGCAAGGTGTGCAGGTCTGCCCGCGGCTCGCCCTGCAGAGATCAGATGGGGCGCACTGAGGTAGCGCGACCGCAGACAGCACCCTGGTCAGCGTACACTGCGCAGCACGCCATGCCTCCACCCTCTGCCCCCGCCTCCCCTTGGGGAGCCCCCCGCGCGCCACTGCTTTCCTGTCGCTTGAGGGTGAATCCCACTCCCTCCTTGAACACCGCGTAGCGCTGCATGATGTCGGTGATCAGGTTGTGCTCCTCCACATGGCCACGAAACGCCTGCAAGTGGGTGCGGATGTCTGATCAATAGCCTGGCCATGTGGAGGCCCCCGCTGCACACTGCTGCGCTGTTTTCGTGCTGCCTGCCGAGCGGTGTTGCTGCCTGCCAGCCGCAACTAGAGCACCAGCCCATCTGCGCACCTTGCGACGTGCAGGCACGTTGTAGAACATGTCCTCGACCGTGATGATGGTGCCTTGAACAGTGGCAACGGGTCTGGGACCCGGGGGCAGCATGTCGCCATCCTGCAAGCCGCAGGCCCAGGGATGGTCACCCCCCCACCTGCACCAGGGCAACGAGTGGCTGGCTGGCTGGCTGGCTGGCTGGCTGGCTGGCTGGCTGGAATGAAGTGACCTGCAGCAGGCTCGTATTCACAGCAGGCGCCAATCACATTGGTCAGTTGCAGGCCATGCGCAGCCGACTCGCCTTGTACAGCGTCTTGAAGCCGTGCTGAGTGCCCGCCGTCATGGTGGTGACGCTGACGTGCGCCACGAAGCTGATGCTGGCAAGCGCCTCGCCGCGGAATCCCAGAGTGGAGATGGTGTCCAGGTCATCAAAGTTGCGCAGCTTGCTCGTGGTGTGGCGACGGCAGAGGATGGGCAGGTCTTCATGCTGCGGCCATGGCGGCAGTGCAACGGGGTGAGCACGGCACCGTGCCTCAAGCAGTGTGCGCCCACCTGGCAGCATGTGCAGCCGGGCCTGTGCCATGGACATGGGCAGGGCAGCATGCACGCCCCGTGCGTACCCGCACACCGCAGCCGTCGTCCTGTATCTGCAGCAGCTTCAAGCCGCCCTCCTTGACGGTGACGGTGATGTGCCGCGACCCCGCATCCAGGCTGTTCTCGATCATTTCCTTGATCGCCGACACAGGACGCTGGATGACCTCGCCAGCTGCTATCCTATGCACCACCGCCTCCTCCAAGGCCAGGATGGGCGCTGGCTGCTGCATGCTGCTGCAGCTGGGGCCCGCGTTCGCGCGTGTTGTCTGCGGGGGCGTCCCAAGGTCGTGCCTATTGCTCAGGCTGCCCCGATCACATGTTGGCGCATTCCTATTGATGCTGCAGGCGTCTTCAGCCCCTCAAACGGCCCTTGCGCCGGACCCAGATTGGTTTGTACTGAAAGCTGCGCAGACAGGGCTGAAAACGTTGCGCTATGGTGTGCCGAGGGTCGGAACTGTAATCTCGAGAGGGAGCGCACTGCACAAGTGTCGGGGTGGGCAGCTGCTGGGCAACTTTGCCGAGGGGGGCAGCCGCGGGGGGCAGCCGCGCACGAGGGTTGCTGCAGCCGCGCACTCTCAGCAAGGACCGGCAACCGCCAGCTGGTTCGGTGAAGACGGCCTGTGTGGAGGCATTACAGCAGTGGCACAGCCACGAGGCTGATGTGTCTGCATGTGTGCGGCAGCCATCCTGGTCCCTGGTCCGGCTCATGCTTGAGACCCCACCCGCCCCCCCTGGCGCCTGCTGCTGTCTCTCACACTGCCTGGTCCGTCAAGCCAGCTGCCTTCAATGCCTACAAACGCCACGCAGCCACAGCGGGTCACCACATTGATGCCAGTTGTAGATGCCAAGCGCGCAGGGCAGCAAGGGCGGCACGCAGTGCATGCACCATGCATCGCGCCCCAGCACCGACCTGAATGAACGCCTCCTCGTCTGCATGCTCAATCTCGACCATGGCCTTCTGGAAGTAGTCAGCAATCTGGCGCATGACCATCGCGTCCTGCAGGCGATCAGCAGGCACACGGTTGGCACAGCTGCATGCAGCGCAGCTGCCCCGCCGCGCGGCACCTAGAATGGAGATGCGCGGTTGCACTGTTGCTTCATGCATGCCTGCTCCAACACCATGCTGCTCAGACACGCACAAACCCATGAAACAGCAGCGCCCCTGTCAGCAGGGGCCTCAACAGCGTCGCTTCAAGCGCGCCTGGGTTATGTCATCACAGCAGCAGGTGCAGAGCGCGCACGTCGCCAGGGGATGCGTGGCCACGCCCATCATGCAGCGATGCCACTGCTGCCAGCAACAAACAAGCCTGTGCCACCCAGCAGCTGCACACCTCCTCGTTGGCCACCAGATTGAACGCGGCTCCCTTGCGCCCAAAGCGCCCGCTGCGCCCGATGCGGTGCAGGTAGGTCTCAAAACTGGGCGTGCGCCGGTCGCGCTCCACGGGCGGGTCGTAGTTGACCACCAGAGTGACCTGCCGCCGCCAGCCGGAATGTCAGTGAATGTGCTGTCCAGGACGTCACCCCAAAGGGTGGGCAGGGAGCATCCCCCCACGTGCAGCATCGGACGCGCCACAACCCAGCCTCACCTGGCTGACATCAAAGCCGCGTGACAGCACGTCTGTGCTGATCAGGATCTTGGTGGTGCCCTCGCGGAACTCCTTCACCACCCTGGCAGCCAGGGGGAAGACAGGGCAGGGCGCGACGGGCAGGTGGGCTGCCAGAAAGGGGCCACAGCACCACCTGTGCCACACTGCAGTGGCACGACGGCCGCATGGCAGGCAGGGTTGCAGCAGCAACGGGCAGCCCCGCCCGCCGCACGCAGGGTTGCATACAACCGCTGCTGCCAAAGGCTCAGTTTGCTTAGTGGCTGCGCCCAGGCGCACCTGTCGCGGGCTGCAAAGTCCATGTCCGACTGGATGCTGGTGCACTTGTAGCCCTCCTGCTCCATGGTGGCGTGCAAGTGGCGCGCCCCCTCCTTGGTGCGCACAAAGATGATGGTCTGGCCCAGCTTCTGCAGGGCCAGCAGCGCAGTCAGGCGAGCAATGAGGTGGGATGCTGACAGCGCTGCCACGGCCTGCCCGCATGCTGCTGCGCGATCTGCGGCTGGCTGCCGCGCAACCCACCTCGCAGTTGGGGAAGATCATGTCCTTGAGCACCTGCGTCTTGGCGTCCCGGTGGGGGCAGCGCACGATGTACTGCTTGATGACATCCAGCGACAGCTTCTCCTTGGGGATGAACACCTGCACACGGTGCGGTGCAGGGGCACCCGAACACCTGAGCGGGACACCTGGACACCTGGGCAGGCTTGCAACAAGCTGGCATCAGAGCAGCCGCTGTACGTCCACAATGGACGCCTGCAACAGTCATCGGAAACTGCAGCCCCAGGGCTGGAGTGGCACAACATGACGCACCTGGTTTGCTGTGGGCGAGATGCGCAGCGCAAACTGCTTGATCCGCTCGTTGAAGGTGGCAGAGAACAGCAGCAGCTGCACCGCTGGGTTGGCCTTGCGAATGGTCTTGATCAGGCGGACTGCAGGGCAGGAGGCGTGCGCCCAGTGACCAGGCGATTGGGTGCATGCAAGGCCATGTTGCTACGGTGCACGTGCCTGATCGAAGGTTGACGGTTGCCAGGCAGGCTGGCCCAGAATTTTCAAGCTCTGGTGTGCTCGCGCGCATCCCCTTCGCCACCCACACCTGAGTCGTCGGCAAAGGCATCCGCCTTGAGCATCTCGTCCGCTTCATCAAACACCAGGATGGTGACCCGGTTGACATCCAGCACACGCTTGCTGACCCAGTTCTTGAGCTTGCCGTGCGTGCCGATGACCACCTGCGAGGTCCTCAGGCTCACCAAATCACCAACAGCCAAGCAATGCTTATTGCCTGAACAGCAGTGCTGCACTGGGACAGCACGTGCTGAACAAGCACCCCCCGGGTACCCCTCCTGCGCCCCTCCTGCGCACAGCCGGCGTCGCCTGCAGGAGGCTGCTGATCAGCGCCGCTGCTGAGGAAGCGCACCTGGTCCCTGATGGCCTCCCGGCGAGGCCCGTCATCACTGGCAGTGCTGGTGGCTGTGATGGACGTGTACTTGCCCATCTTTGACAGCACCTGCCGACCGGGGAAGCACGCAGCAGCTTTCAGTGACCAGGCAGGCGCTGCTTCAACCATGCCGGCCTGGAGCATTGGTGACGCAGCATCAACGACAGGCGGATGTGAGGGCCGGCTTCTGCACACCCCATGGACACACGTAGCCTGCAGCCGCGAAGGCGGGCGATGCCAGCAGCCCACCTGCAGGTTCTGCACCACCAGCTCGCGCGTGGGGCACATGCACAGCGCCTGGGGCACCCTGGCCTCCGGGTTGACCCGCGACAGCATGGCCAGCACGAAGCATGTGGTCTTGCCGCTGCCGTTGTGGGCTTGAGCAATCAAGTCCCTGCAATGAGCAGCAACGTGTGACGTTGCTGAGCGGCAGCTGCTGGAGGTGCCGCTGGGTGGTGCCCTCCTGCCCTGCTGTCAACACCATGCAGACATACTGGCTGGATGCTGCACCCACCACCCCTCCTGTCTTGCCACATGCATCTGCAGCAGCCGCACCTGAAGGTGCCACTTCCATCTGGCTGCAGGATCATGGGCAGCGTGCTGGCCTGCACCTTGCTGGGCCTCTCAAAGCCCATCTCACTGTACAATCCCTGCAGCCAGGGTGTCAAGCAGGCGGGCGGGTCACATTGCCACCCACTCCTGCTGCAGTGTGCCGCGCCTGTGACCGGCTCCGGCGTCCATCTGTCTGCATCATGATCACTGCAGGGCTGCAGCCTGCAGCTGATGAAACACGCTACCACAGCACGCCAGGCAGTCCCGCGGCCCCACCTGCAGCAGCTCCTTGGAGAGACCCAGGTCCTCAAACGTCTCAGCCGCCTTGTAGATTGTGTTGTCTGCCACGACTGCCTTGACCTCTCTGTCAGGGTCCTCTTGCAGGCCTGCAGCAGCCAATGACACCCCCGCCACTGATTGTCTTGGGCACGTGGGTGCTGGCAAGCCACCTCCTTGCCTCCTTGGGCGCACAGGCCGCACCACAGCAGGAGCACAGCAGCCCACGCTGCATGCAAAGCCCAGTCAAGCAACCATCATGCCACGCGGCTGGGCTGTGTGGCTCACCCGTGTGCCCTTTGAGGGCCAGGTCCGGCTCGTCGGGCTCGTCGCCTGCCACCAGCGCATTCGCCATGGTGGAGGTCAGCGCATCCACTGCGTCAGCCTTGGGTGCGGCCAGCCCGGGGGGTGCGCCAATGCCCGCAGGACGACTGAATCCCGGAGGCGGCTCGTCATCATCCGCCTCGGTGCCGTTGCTATCCTGCATCGGGGGTGCGGGCGCGCCAGCGCGGCGGGGATTGAGCTGCATGCAGACAGTGCAGCCTGCCCAGCACGAGGGGGCCGCGGACGCGGCAGCGCTGCTCGAAGCAGCCATGTGCACACCTGTGGATCCATTTCTGCTGCCCAGTCCTCGCCCTCGTCCGCCTGGCCACCTGCAACAGCACGATCTGAGCCTTCCGCACGCTGCGCAGGATGCGACCGGGGTCCCAATCCCTTGATCTTCACCATAGTACGAATGCAGGGGGAGCGGCGCGGGCAGGGGAAACCGAAGCTGCGAAAGCCGGCTCCCGGGCACCCACGGGCGGCCGGTCCCGCCGCCGCCTGCACTGCGCTCGTCCATTGGGGTGGCCGTCACCATGCCCAAGGCGAAAGCCAAGAAGGCGCTGCTCGTCCGTGTGCCGGCAGACCAATCCGCTGCCGGCAAGCGCAGGCGGCCTGATGGGCCAGTGGAACACAAAGCCACGCAGCCAGCGAGACCCGCCAAGCGGCGGAAGCCCGGCACGGCCGGCGCTGTGGGCAGCAGCGCGGGCGGGCAGTGGCGATGCCACGGCGTCATTGATCGCCAGGCGGCCGAGGCCGTGGAGCGGCTCGTGCAGGCGGCAGAGACGCAGCGTGGAGGCTCCACCATCAAGTCGCTGACGCTGGCGCCCCACGTGGTGCACAAGAAGCCCACCCACGCCGTGACATGCGAGACGCTGCGATGTGCGTCCCCCGCAGCGCAACGCGCGTGGGTGGCGCCTGTCCGCCCCAAGTGCAAGGCATGCATTGTCCCACACGCGTGCGGTGGCTCTGCCGTCTGAACACGACCTTCCCTGCTCTGCAGATCTGCCGGTGCTGCAGTCGGTGCTGGAAGCCAGCGGCTTGCAGCAGCAGCACCCGCAGCTGGCGGACGCCACGGCGCTCGTGCTGACGTATGAGCTGCTGATGGGGCAGGGCATGAAGCCACATGGGCCAGCAGAGAGAGCGGTGCTTGCTGCACAGGTGTGTGTGGTGCAGCTTGACGATGGCAGGAGGGCGTGCAGGCAGCGCTGCTCACACGAGCCACCACCAGGACCAGCACACACGGAGCTGCAGCGGGTCAATCACTCACCCTCCTGCTCCCTCATGGCCCGCGCAGGGCCAGCTGAAGGCCTGCTTGACCAGCCTGATGTCAGCTGCTGCCGCCACGTCACCAGCAGACCTGCTGCCGCGCCAGCGGGTGGCGCAGCAGGACCTGCGCCACCCCCGCACAGCGCGGGTCAACACCCTGAAACTGGGCGTGCAGCAGGCGGTGAAGCAGCTGAGGGCTGCTCCAGCAACGGCGGCCGTGAAGGTCGACCCACTGCTGCCAGATGTGCTGGTTCTGCCGGCTGGCACCGACATGCACGACCATTCCCTGGTGGTGGATGGCTCCCTGGTGCTGCAGGTGGGCTGCACGCGGCATGCTGTGAAGCACCCTGCAATGCACTGCGCCGCAGCAGGGCTAGAAGGGGGCGGCCCCACGATCACGCGCACCGCCTGACTCGGGGCTGCGTTCCACGTTCATGCAGAGCAAAGCCAGCTGCATGCCCGCGCACGCCCTGGCCCCACAGGCGGGGTGGACAGTGGTGGACTGCTGCGCAGCTCCGGGGAACAAGACCACGCACGTGGCTGCCATGGTGGGAGCGGGAGGTGAGCAGGGTGGCGGTCATCACGGCGCGCCTGTGTGTGCCTGGCGGGCAAGAGCAGCGCAGCGCAGCCGCACGCGGACGTCGCCATGGCTGCCCTGCGCGCAGGGTGTGTGTTCGCCTTTGACAAGGACCCCAAGCGCCTCAAGCGGCTGCAAGCCAATGCTGAGCGCACGGGTGCAGCCGACATCATCACTGCTCAAGCAGCCGACTTCCTGGCCCTGTCCACCAGCGCACCCCAGTTTGCTGAGGTCTGACCTGAGGGCCTGGGGCTGGCAGTCGCATGCCAGACACGCAAAAACGCGCACGCACGCACGCACGCACGCACGCACGCACGCACGCACGCACGCACGACAGGCCCCCCCCCCCCCCCAACACCACCACCCAGGATGCCGGGTGGGCTGCGTGCCGCCTGCACCTGGCAGCGCAGGGCGACGTGCCCCGTCGCCATCCCACCTGCCTGCAGGTGCAAGGCGTCATCCTGGACCCATCCTGCAGCGGGTCGGGGACCATCGTGTCCCGCATGGACAACCTGCTGCCGACGACGGGCGCTGGCGACAGCGCCGAGAGTGCAGAGAGAGTGGAGCAGCTGGCAAAGTTCCAGGTGCGGGCTGAGCACCAGCACCAAGCCTGCTGGGCCTGACATAGCGACAGTCCCTGCCCCAGCACTGAGCAGCGTGCAGCACCGGCTGCCGTGCGGCATGCCCCCCCCCCCCCCCCCACCACCACCACGCGCCCCTGCCGCCTGCTGGCCGCCCGCAGGAGGCGGCGCTGCGACACGCGCTGACGTTCCCGGCCCTGCAGCGCCTGGTGTACTCCACCTGCAGCGTGCACCAGCGGGAGAATGAGGACGTGGTGGCGGCAGTGCTGCCGCATGCCCAGCAGCTGGGGTTCAAGCTGGTGACCGCGCTGCCCGCCTGGCATCGGCGGGGGCTGGCGGGCAGCGTGTCCGGCGCGGAGAAGCTGGTCAGGACCGACCCACACGAGGACGGCACCGATGGTGAGCCCCCTGGATGTCTGGATGCCTGCTGCCAGCAGCTGGCTGCCTGGGTGGTGCCGTCAGCTGTGTCACACCGCGCCCCGCCCGCCCCGCAGGCTTTTTCCTGGCCGTGTTCCAGCGCCGCGGGGGGAAGGGCAGCACAGCGGCAGCCGCGGTGGGCCAGGGCCGCAAAGCAGCAGCCGGCGCCCGTGTAAAGTAGCAGGGCGCTGACATTGCCCGACAGCAGGCGTGACACTTATTCACCCTCTCCCCCTGGCTGGTGGAGGCGGGCCGCCCCCGGGTGGGGTGTTGTGCTGCACGCTGCGAAGCAGCAACTCGGCGACACCCCCCCCCCCCCCGGGCGCGCTGGCACCCACTGCGCCCAGCCCCGGCCGAGCAGCACTGCTGGAGTGCCTTTGGCATCCCTGCGCTCTGCTTTTGGGGCCTTCGCCGGCGGTCGGCACCTGCCCGGCAGCCAGGCTCCAGAGAGCCTCTTGGGCGCCAGCAGCGCGTGCTTCGGTCTCTTTAAGCGTGGCTTTTGCACCGCAAAAGAAGCCATGGTGAGTTTTGGAAGCGCGGGCCGGCGGGCCGCCATCGCCCGGCTGTGCGCCTGCGAGGCCGGCGCCTCACCCGGCTGCGTCCCTGATTGCAGGCACCGAAGAAGAAGGCTGCACCTGCGCCCAGCGCAGTGAAGAAGGTGAGGCGCGGGCGCCTGGTTTTGCTCGCCGTTCGCCTGCAGGGCCCTGCTGAACGTCAGTGCCTGCTGCTGCAGGCTGCCGCTCCCAAGAAGGAGCTGAACCCTCTGTATGAGAAGCGGCCAAAGACCTTCGGTGAGGGCCGGCAGCAGCCTGCAGGGATCCGCAGCCAGCGCGTCCAGCCTGCCCCGCCGGGCGCCAGGGGCATGCAACAGCGGGGGCAGCGCGGGGCAGTCCTCGGAGGCTGGGCGTCCGGCGGGGCGAGCAGCACCCGCGCCCCCGGCAGCCATTTTCGGGCAGCAGCCGTCCAGGCCTGGGCCCCCGCAGCTCGCCAGGCAGCCACAGCAGCAACATGCAGCTTGCAGCGGTGGCGAAGATCACGACGCTGCGCGGAGGGCGTCCCTGCACGCAGCCCGGAGGAGATCAGCCAGATTGCACGCCATGCGCACCGGCGCCGGGCCGCGCGCTGGGACCGAGCGCGCCGCCCCGCCCCTCTCCCTCCTGTGCAGGCCTGGGCGGCGCACCCCCACCGAAGCGTGACCTGCACCGCTTCGTGAAGTGGCCCAAGTATGTCCGCATCCAGCGCCAGCGCCGCGTGCTCAGCATGCGCCTGAAGGTGCCGCCGGTGCTGAACCAGTTTGTGACCCGCACCCTGGACAAGAACCAGGTGGGCAGGCGGCGGGCGCGGGCACGGGGGCGCTGGGCCGGGCGGAGGGCGTCTCCAGTGCGCACGCGGCAGGCCGGAGGGGGAGGGGGCAGTTGCAGCTGCAGCCGCTTGTGGCGCTGGCGTGGTTTGTGCTGAGTGCAGGTTGCCGGCGGGCAGCAGTGCCCCGCGCTGTGGGGCGGCATGCGTCCCCCTTCGACTGCATGCACAACAGGGCATGGCGGCCGGCCATCGTGCCTGGGGGTCATGGCGGCAGTGCCAGCAGGGGTGTGCACGGCCTGGCAGCATGGGGCGGGGTGCAGTCGGTGTCGCACAGCCGCTCACCAGCCGGGCGCGCTGCTGCAGGCCGAGTCCCTGTTCAAGCTGCTGATGAAGTACCGCCCGGAGGACAAGAAGGAGAAGGCGGAGCGCCTCAAGGGCGAGGCAGCAGCACGCGAGGCGGGCAAGGTGAACCGTGTACCGGGGTCGGCTGCCAGCAGGATGGCGGCTGCTGCTGCGCCTGTGGGGTCGGGCACGCTGGCGCAGGCCGAGCAGCGTGGGGGGCGGTGTGCAGCCTGTGGCTGAGCGGGCTGGGATGGCTGGGATGGCAGAGCGTTCGGCACCGCAGGCACGCGGAGGGGGTTGCTGTTAGCATGCAGCGTGCAGCAGGTTGGCGGCAGCGCATGAGGGCAGCGCCAGGCAGCCAGGCCCCAGCAGCAGGCTCAGCAAGGCGTGTCTGGCTTTGCAGGCGGCCGACAAGAAGAAGCCCGTGGTGGTCAAGTACGGCATCAACCACATCACGCACCTGGTGGAGAGCGGCAAGGCGTCCATGGTGAGCAGACCAGCAAGGCGGGGCGCAGCCAGCCAGCGAGCCAGGACGCCCTCAGCAGCATCGGTGATGGCGGCCCCGGCGCGCAGCCAGGGATCCATCGCAAGACACAGGACCTGCCTGTGCCAGCGCAGCAGCCCGCGCAGCAACTGCACTGCATCCATCTGCCTCTGGCCTGCTGACGTCGCTGCCGTGCCAACGTGGCTGCAGGTCTGCATTGCCCATGACGTCGACCCCATTGAGCTGGTGGTGTGGCTGCCCGCCCTGTGCAAGAAGATGGGCGTGCCGTACTGCATCGTCAAGGTGTGATCCTGCGGCACAGTCCCTCTGCTGACAGACGAGCAGGCAGCGGCTTGGCTTGGTTTGCTGTTGTGGAGGCTCGCGTGGTGGAGGGCACCAGTTGTGTCCACACACCCTGGCTGCAGCT
>Ga0315905_10005982_pt1 | contig 12367 bp, 13 predicted proteins | sample LakEriMetagenome_5_FD_203522 | JGI IMG/M metagenome (GOLD analysis project Ga0315905, IMG submission 203522) | Freshwater fungal communities from buoy surface, Lake Erie, Ohio, United States - Buoy 4 MA121 | ecosystem: Environmental > Aquatic > Freshwater > Lake | place: USA: Lake Erie, Ohio... | reverse complement strand
CTGCTGCGCCGCCCACTTGGCCACCCGGTCGCGCGCGACCGAGGCAGACGTCAAGGGGCCCGGGGCGTCGGACAGGCGCTGCACCTCGTCGCGCAGGCTCGCGGGCGGGGGGGCGCTTGGCGCCCCGGGAGCGCCAGTGCCGCCGCCGTCGCCGCGCGTCCACGGCGCCGCCGCTGCCAGCGCCGCGTGGAGGCTCCCGACGGGCACGACCTGCACGCAGCCCGGCGCGGCGGGCGAGCGCGCGACGTCGGCCAGCGAGTGGGGCCGCGGCAGCACGAGGGCGCACAGCCCGCCCGCGCCCATGCACGCGAGGGCGACCGTGGGGGGCCGGCCGTGCGGCGAGCGCAGCGCGTCGGCCGCGGTCGCCGGCGCGGGCGATGCCAGCAGGGCGGCGAGCTCGTGGGGGCTGTACTCGCGCGCGGGGGGCGCCGGGGCGGCAGGGTCGGCTGCGGCGGGGGGCGCAAAGGGGAAGGGGGCTGAGAGAACGGGCTGAGTGGCGGCCGGGGCTTGCTGCTGCTGGCCAGCGGCGCCGCCGCCGGGGATGAAGAAGGGCGGGGGCGGGGGCGGCGGGACAAAGGCGGAGGAGGACGTCGGCGGGGGCGGCGGCAACGACGGCGGCGGCGCCTGCTGCTGCTGCTGCTGCTCCGGCTGCTGCTGGTAGGCGTCGTACGATTGCTGCTGCTGGCCCGTCCATGCCTGCTCCTCCTGCGCCGGCTGTTCGGAGCCGAGCCAAGGCTGCTGCTGTGCCGCGGCCTCGCCCCACGGCTGCTGCTGCTGCTGCTGTTGCTGCTGCGGTGGCGGTGGCGGTGGCGGCGGCGGCGGCGGCGGCGGCGGCGGCGGCGGCGGCGGCGGCGGCGGCGGCTCGTGCGGCGGCTGCTGCTCCTGCTGGTGCGCGACCTCCCACGACTGCTGCTGCTGCTGCGGCTGCGGCTGCTCGCCCCAAGGCGGCGGCTGCTGCGGCTGCTCGCCCCACGCCTGCGCCGGCTGGTCACCCCACGCCTGCGCCGGCGGCGGCGGGGGCGGGGGCGGCTGCTCGCCCCATGCCTGCTGCTCCTGCTGCTCCTGCTGCTGCTCCTGCGGGGCTGCGTCGCCCTCGTTGGCCCAGTCCGCGCTCGGCTGCGTGTCAAAGGCGCTGGGGTACGACTGCTGCTCACCGCCAAACGGCCCCGCGGCGTCGGCCGCCGGGGGGGGCGCGCCGCTGCTCAAGGCGCCGCCGCCGCCAAAGAAGGCCGCGCCGCTGTCTGCCGGCTCGGCGGCAAAGGGCGCGGGCGCCGAGGGCGGCGGGAACGACGTCGCGCCCGGCATCTCCTCGACGTACGGCTGCTGCTGCTGCTGCTGCTGCTGCTGCTGCTGCTGCGGCTGCGCAAAGGGGCCGGCGTCGGCGGCCGCCGGCACGCCCGCCAGCGGGGACTCGCCGCCCGCGCCGCCGCCAAACGGCCCGCCGCTGGCCGCGGCAGGCTCGGCGGTCGTCCAGGCCGTCGCCGGCGCGGGCATCTCGAGCGGCTGGGCGGGCGGCGGGCGGGAGGGCGGCGGCGGGGGGGCAGCAAAGTCGGCGAACGCGCCACCGTCGGTGCCGCCGCCGCCGCCAAAGGGGCCCGCCGTGGCCACGGCGAATTCCGTGACGGCGGCGGCGGCGGCCGGCGGGGGCCCAGCGTCGTCGCCAAAGGCCGTGGCGGCGGCAAACCCTGCGTGAGGCTGCTGCTGCTGCTGCTGCTGCTGCTCAGGCGGCGGCGGCAGAGACGAGATACCGCCGCCGCCACCAAAGGCGTCGCCGTCGTCGTCCCCGCCGCCGAACGGCCCCGCTGCTGCTGCTGCTTCTGCTGCTGCTGCGGGGGCGAAAGGGGCGGCGGCGGCATCGTCGGCCGCCAGCGGCCCCGACGAGCTCATCGCGGCGAGCGGCGAGGGCGCGGGCGGCGCGCGCCCGCCGCCGCCCGCGCTGGCGCCCGGCAGCGGCTTGGGCGAGGCGGCCGCGTCGGTGCCGGCTGGCGGGGCCCAGGCGAAGGGCGGGCGGGGCGAGCTGCGCGCGCTGTCGTCGAGGGGGGCGGCGAGGCTGCCGCTGCCGGCGGCCGAGCCGCCGCCGAGCTGGGCGCCGAGGCCCGCGCTGAACGAGGGCGCGAGGGGGAGGGTGGTGGCGGCGGTGGTGGTGGCGGTGGCGGCTTGGGGGTCGGCCGAGGTGGCGGGGGGCACAGGCAGCTCCTGCGGCCCTTGCTCGTTCGTGGCGACGTCAAAGGCGCCGGCAGCAGCGTCAACATCGTCGGCGGCCAACGGCGACTGGCCCCAAGGCGCAGGGTCGACGGCCGCCGCCACGGTGGCGCCGTCCGCCGCCGGGGCCGGCTGCCAAGGCACGGCCGCGGCCGCAGGCAGCCACGGGGCCGGGTCGGCAGCGGGCTGCCATGACGTGGTCGGCGGGGCGGGCGGCGCCTGCTGCGGCTCCGGCTCCGGCTGCTGATGCGGCTCCGGCTGCTGCTGCGGCTCCGGCTGCGGCGGCGGTGGCGGCGGCGCGTCGAACGCCTCGGCCGCCGCCTCGGCGCCAGCGCCGCCCCAAGGCATGGGGGCCGCGGCGGGCTGCCACGGCGCGGGCTGCGCCGCGGGCTGCCACGCCGTCGCTGCTGCTGGGGGCTCGGGGGCCGCGGGCTGCCACGCCGCGGGCGGCTCGGGCGCGGCCGGCGGCGGCGGCGGCGGCGGCGGCGCTGTTGTCAGCTCGTCGCCCGCGCCGTCCTCCGCCTGCGGCTCCCCGCCAAACGGCCCGCTCGCCGCGACCGCCCAGGGCCCGCCAGAGGCTGCAGGGGCGAGCGGCGGAGGCGGCGGCGGCGGCACCTCCTGCTCCTCCTGCTGCTGCTGCGGCTGCTCGTGCTGCTCCGCCGCCGGCGCAGGCCACGACTGCGCTGCGGGCGGGAACGCAGCAGCAGCGGCAGCAGCAGCAGCAACAGGCGGCTGCTCCTCGAATGCCGGCGCAGCCGCCACCTCGGCAGCGGCATCGCCCCCCCACGGGCTGCTGGCCACGACCGCGAAGCCGCCCGGGCCCAGCGAGGTGGCGGGCGGCGGCGGCAGCGGCGGGAGGTCCTGCTCCGGCGGCGGCTGCTGCTGCTGCTGCTGCTGCTGCTGCTCCGGCGGCGGCGGCGGTTCCCGCTGAGCCGGCCCCGGGACAAACGGCGCCGGCGCGCCCGGCAAAAACGGCACAGCCCCGCCCGGCAGCGCGCCATCACCACCGCTGGCAGCCGCGCCGCCAAAGCTCGCGCGCGGCGGCGGGGGCAGCCCGCGGGCCCCAGCAGCAGCGGCGGCCGTCGGGGCGGTCGTCGTCGCCGGGGCCGAGGGCGGCATCGTCGTGCCGCCGCCGCCGGGCATCATGCCGTGGTGCGGGTGCGCCCGCGGCTGGTGCCACGACGCCGGCATGTGCGTCATGACGGGCGGCGGGGGCGGCGGGGGCCCATCGTTGTCGTCGTCGTCGTCGTTGTTGGCGCCGGCAGCGCTCTCGCCCGAGGCCGGCGGCGGGAACAACATGGCCGCGCCGTTGCCGTGGGCGCCGCCGCCGCCGCCGCTGCTCGCCGTCGCGATCTGGCGCGCCGCCATCGTCGCATCCGTCGGGGGGAACGGCCCCGCTGGCGGCTGCGACGCAGTGTCGGGCGCACCCGACGCTGCTGCGGGCGCCGCAACGGCGAGGGTCGCCTCTGCTCCGGCGGCGATCGCGCCTTCCGCAGCAGTCGGTTGGGAAGCAGGGGGAGGAGCAGCGGCACCACTTGCTCCTCCTTCTCGCCGCTGCTCCTGCTGCTGCTGGTGCTTCCGCTGCCGCTCCTCGGGCAGGAGGAACTCATCCCCATCGTCGTCGTCGGAGAGCCAGTCGGGCGTCCCGACCCCTTGTTCCTCGCCGCGGTCGAGCGCAAACTCGTCCGCCATTGAGGCTGGGGAGAGGGGGATTGCTGTTGGCTGTGCGCCGTCGTCTGTTCGGGGGGGGGCTTTGGGGTCTCTAGGTATCTGTCTGTGTATGGATCACGTTGCAAAGGGAAGGGATGGCCTAAATGGGATAACGCGCTGCGTGCGCTCGGCCGGGACGCGACCAAGTCTCTTGATCGCGCGCGCAACTGACGGGGCGCGCGGCGGCGTCGCCGGCGACGCGCGCCTCGTCACTCTCGCGCGCGCTTTGGCTGCAGGTGTTGGGGGCCGCCGGGCTGTCATGCCGCATCGTCATCATCAGCAAAGAGCGAAGAAGAGGTCGGCTTCCTTCGACTAGGTGCTGCCAGGTGCGTTACAAGGTGTTTCTTTTTGTGACATCTAGAGCGGCGGCGGCGGCGGCGGACGACGAGCAGCACCACGCACAAAAAGACGCGGGCCCCCCCGCCCGCGGGGGGGGGGGGGCCCCCTGTGTGCGTCAAGGCATGCCTGGCATCAACAGTGCTGGGGGCGCCTGGGCGCACCTGCGATGCCTGCAGGGCGACGATTACATCTGGTATTGCCACCCCAGCAAGCAGAAGACGCCGCGCAGCGACCGGCTGCGCCACTGGTACCTGGACGTGCTGGTCAAGGCGCGCAAGGAGGGCACCGTGGCACACGTAAGCCCCTGCTGCTTCCGGTGCCCTGACCAGGCGCAATTGTTGCTCGCGGGTGTTCGAGCTGCTCACAGGCTGGCTGCCTGTGGTGCCTGCAAGGCTTCCTTTCACATGCACTGTGGGGTTCACCACGGCACGCCCATGCATCTCCCTGCACCTTGCAGGTCTCCACGCTGTGGGACACCTACTTTGATGGCGGGCGCGACCACCGCTTGGACTCGGTCAGCATCATGCAGATGCCCTACCTGGAGGGCGATTACTGGCCTGGGGAGAGCGAGAACCTGCTGCTCAACATACAGGTGGGGGCGGGGCAGCCAGCTATCAGGCGTAGCCACGGGCGGCAGCGGGGAGGGGACAAGGCAAGCTGGTAGCAGGAGCCGGGTGGGCTGGCTGCTCGCAGGCTGACGCCGGCTATTGCCTTCCCGCGTGTTGCAGGAGGGCAAGTCCAATGGCGGCAAGGGCAGCGGCGCGGCGCGCAAGGGCGGCAAGAACAACAAGCGCTATGGCGCGCCCGGGGCGTCCACCGACGAGCAGCTCATGGGGCGCCTGGGGGAGATCCTGGGCGGCAACATGAAGGTGCGGCCGCGGGTGCACAGCTGCCGCGGCGCCGGGGATGGGCAAGCGCCTGGCAGAGCCCCCCACCCTTCGCAACTCGCACACAGCCGCACAGTCCCACTCCCCTGATCATGCTGCCTGGCCCGCACATGCAGGATGACTTCATCGTGGCGCACCTGCGCGAGCCCTGCAGCTTCTGCCGCACCCACGTGGTCCAAACAGGCGGCGAGCTGCACCGCTACATATTCCCTGCGGGTCGCCCGCTGCCGGCGCCCAAGACCACCACTGGGCGCTCCTTTGAGGGCATCCGCCTGGAGGCATCTGGCCCATCTGGTGCGTGGTCTGGGCATGCTGGTTGCATGGGGGCCGGGGACTTCGCAGCCGGCACAGTGCCTTCATGGGCGGCGCTGGTCCCCGTTGTGAGCGGGGCTCCTGCTGCAGGCTGCGAGCACCTGCGAGCATGCTCTCAACCTGTGCGCAGCACTGCCTTGGTGTGTGCTCATGGCGCCCTGCTGGCGCATCTGACATGATGCGTGCCCTCGCCCCGTGCAATTGCAGGGCCAGTCAACCACCTGCAGATCTGCAAAGACTGCCTGGAGCAGGAGCTGCAGCGGATGCAGCAGGGGATGAAGACGCGGCTGCCGGCTGGCGTCAACCTCACGGACCTGGTGCCCACCATGATCAACCCTGTGCAGGTGGGCAGGGACCTGCCTGCCTGCCTGCCTGCCCGCCTGGCGACAGCCAAATTTGCAACAGCATGTAGCGGCTTTGCTCGCAATCACCCAGCAGCTAGCCTGGTGTGGGTGGCGCTCGCGCTGCACCATTTGCACTGGCAGTGATGTTTCTTGGCAGCGCTAACCTCACGCCCTGGGCACTGCTGGCCTCCTCGCCTCCTGCTATGGCGCTGCCCACACCACGCCCAGCTCTGCCGCAACACCTGTGGTCCTTGCGCCCCTCTCCCCCAACCCCTGCCTGCGCAGGTGCGGCAGGAGCCGGGGCCGGACCTTGAGAACGAGTTCTTCGAGACGCGGCAGGCCTTCCTGTCCCTGTGCCAGGGCAAGCACTACCAGTTTGACACGCTGCGGCGGGCCAAGCACAGCAGCATGATGGTGGTGTACCACCTGCACAACCCCAGCGCTCCGGCCTTTGCCAGCACGTGCAACAAGTGCAGGTGTGGCTGCTGAACAGCAGAACACTGGCTTGGGCGCACTCCGCGGTGTGCTTGGCGTCCAGTCGCCTACGCCCTACCTCCTGCAGCATGCATGCGCTGTGGCTGCGGGTTGCGGCATCGTGTGCCCCGCGCCCACCCCTGGTGACCATTCCCCTCGCCATGCACCCCTGGTGACTGCAGCATGGAGATTGACGCTGGCAGCGGGTTCAGGTGCACCGTCTGCCAGGACTTTGACATGTGCGCCAACTGCAAGATGAACACCTCGCACCCGCACCCGTTGGTGGTGAGTCTCACGCCCAGGCTTGGCCCCGCTGCTAGTGGCATGGCCTGCTGTTCTTTGTTGGCATCCGCATTCCATGCGCTGCTTGCGGCGCCTCCTGCCTCGCTGCAGGCTGCTTCCCCTGCGCAGCCGCGGTGTGACCCCCCCCCCCCCCCAACCTGCCCTGCAGTCCACTCGCTACAGCCAGGTGGATGAGACGCGCACGCGCCTGACTCAGGTGGAGCGCGACCAGCGCCAGGTGCAGCTGCAGCGCACCATGGAGCTGCTGAAGCACGCCTGCAGCTGCCAGGACAGCAACTGCAGCAGCAGCAGCTGCCGCAAAGTGCGGGCGCTGTTCCAGCACGCTGTGCACTGCCAGCTCAAGGTCACAGGGGGATGCCCGCACTGCAAGAAGATGTGGTGCCTTCTCACCTTGCACGCCAAGAGCTGCGTGGAGCCCAACTGCCCAGTGCCGCGCTGCAAGTGAGTGCACGAGCCGCCACCACATCCCCCGCCCAGGAAGGAACGCACACACACGCATCTGCCTCCACATCATCTCCCTAGCACGCAGCTGCTGCCTTGCCGCGGTGAGGCGCATTGTGTGTGTGGGCGCCAGAAAATGCACAGCATCCCCTGCGTGGTGTGGTTGACCGTGCACACAGCACGGCACAGCCTTTTCCTGGCTGCTCACTGCCGCAAGCCTTGCCCGCCTGCTGTGCGATTGCTGCAGGGACCTGCGGGAGCTGCGCCGCCGGCAGGCTGTGCGCATGGAGAAGCAGCGCCGCCAGGCGTACCAAGCCATGCTGCGCACGCAGTACGGCGAGCAGGCGCAGTGACGCTGGCGACAGCGGCGGCGGTGGAGGCGTTGGCTGGTGCAGCAGCACGATGCACCTGGCTGGCTGGCTCCTGCTGTTTCTGGTCACCTTGCTCGGGTGGGGCAGGCCCGCAGGTGCAGCCGCAGCGCCAGCAGCTCAGCGTGGCTTGGCTGCTGGCGCGCAGAGCGCACTGGGGCAAGGTCCCGAACTTGTACATTTTGCTGTTGTTGTGGCTTTTCCTGCTCCTAGTGTATGTGGATGATGTTTGCTCACGCGTGCCCCAAGCACTGGTCCCCTCGTGGAATGTGCGCCCATGCGGTTGGTTGTGGCGTTTGGCACACGGCGTGCTCCATGGGTGCGCATGGCTTGCCCGACGTTGGGTCGGCTGTTTGTGTGGTCGGCAGCTACGTAGTCGACTGTTCGTGTGCTCCTCGCGTGTTTGTCCCCCTGCGCGTGCCGAGGCGAGTCTGGTCCCCGGGGGCCTCACTCGTTCCTTGATACAGCAGACACACTGCCTAGCTGAGACAGTGCAGGGCAGAACACTGCTTTTACATGACATGCACTGTAACACCAAATCCTTCCGGCACAGGCCCAGGCACTTGTGCAGTGCCTGGCATGCGCATCGTCGGCCACAGGTGTATGCGGGCTCATGCTGCGACGATCAATGTGAGTCGCGCTGTACAGTAAGTGGTGATGCTGGCGCCATCAATTCTGCACCTTCATGATGTAGCCAGCACTGGCGGTGGGCGCTACGTAGCTCTCTGGCAGTGGTCGCTCCCACGGTACAGCTGCCATGGCATCATCAATGATGAGCTGCGGCACAGCAGGCAGGGAGTGAGTGCATGTGCAATTGTGCATTCACAGGGCATGCAATTAACGGCAGCATGCTAGGTCAGGCCGGGTGGTGTGCCTGCTGGCACACCTGCAGCATGGCCCACGTCTTTGCAGCCAGTGTAGCCGAGCTGCCCTGCTGTGCTGCCTGATCCAGCCGACTCCTGCCGCTCAACATCAGCTCCTGGAACTGCGCAACGTCAAATCACGCACCACGGCTGCGTGTTAAGCCATGTGTCCATGCACACGCAGCGTTGCTGCCAGGGCAGCAAGGTGCTCATGCTGCACCAACCTGGGGCAAGGTTTGCTGGCCAGATGCGCATCAAGCTTGGCTGCCAGCCCAAGCACTACCATACTGGCAGTGTCCCAGGCCTAACCTGTGGCAGCGACAGCAGAATGCTAATTTCCACCACCCAGGCGTCGTGCAGGTCTTCAGCTGCATGACGCAGGCTTTCTTGAAGGCGCAGCAGCGCGCCAGCGTACTTGAATGCGAGGCATGCGCTCACGCCTGAGGCAGCAAAAGGTGGAAGCAGGGCCAGCTTGGAGTGGTGGGTGCGGTATGGTATGAAAATGGTGAGTCCTGTGCCTGTGTGACGATTGCAGTCTCACCGTCTGGCAGCCCTTCAGGCCACTCCCTGCTGCTTGCTGCGCCAGCCATGAGGCAGACAAGGCGCAGGAACATGCGGCTCAGCAGTGGCTTCAGTGTCTGAGGCGGTACCTGCAAGGGTAAGGCAGCAGATCATGAATAGATGCCAGCAGTTGCACCTGGAAATGGGTCTGCGGGAGTCATTATTAGCAGGCATGATTCTGCGCATCGTCTGCATGCAACGTGGCCCTGCAGTCACACCTGCCGGGCCACCTGCAGGGCCGCATGCCCTCCTGCAGCCTGATCACTCGTCTCAACAGACTGGGTGCACATGCCCAGCATGTCGTGGATGATGCTGACTGCAGGGTCCAGCATCCAGCTTCCTGCAGCACAGCAAATCCGTGGCAGGACAGGTGTGCACGTATGTGCGCGCAAGCCCGCAGTCTGCAGACCCGCCGTCAACACAGCTGATGCTTGAACCACTAGCATGCAGCAATGGCGCTCGTGACCCATTCAAGCAGCGCACGTGACATTGCCAACAATGCCAGTGCCCCACCTGCTGCCTGCTGTGCCCACCACAGCGCGTCATCGATGCTCTGAGGGGCTGCCGGCGACTCGAACGCGGCTGCGCCCGGGTACTGCAATTGCAGCAATGCTGCCAGGAGCATGCGGCTGCACGCCTGGAAGGAGTAGCTGTCATGGCCACCAGCAGCAGACCCGGGCTCCACCACCTGCAGGGCAGTAAGCATCAGCTGTAGCGACGCAATGACAGCATGCACCTGCTACCTGCCACCCCGCCGTGTTGCTGTCTGCAACCATCATGCTGCATTGCTCGTACCTTGTCAGACAGCCAGTTGAGGCGAGCACTGCAGCCCTCGGTGAAGGCCAGCTGCATTTGCAGCCAGTGAAGCAGCAGCTGCAGCTTGCGCTGGGCCATGCGGGCGCACAGCTTGCCCACGATGCGCTCCCAGCGCAGCAGCATCGTCTCCTCCACCAGGTGTCCGCTGCAGCAAGAGGCATGGCATGGCGTTGGCCACCTCGTTGGCCTGCCGCATGCTGCTGAGCACGCTGGTTGTTGCGACAGGGTCAGCAAGCGCCAGCCAGCAGGTGGGCAGACGGAGCGGCCTGTGGCAGCGCATGACACTGCTGCAAAAGTGCACAGGGTAAGGCGCCCCCCCCTGCCAATCCTGGCCTGCCATGCATGACCCCACATTCCCACCTGGTGTCGTAGACGGACGCTGCTGACTCAGCATCATCACCAGAATCCTCGTCCATGTCCTCAATCAGCCCTCTGCCCCACAGCGCAGCTGCTGGGAACCTGCGACATACAGCAGTAGCCCCCATGCAAATAATGCACAGAGAAAGACGCGCTGGGCAGCCCATGGGCAGGCATTCCTGCTGCGTCACGCCACTTGCCTGTTCAGCTGTGCCACCGGGCTGCCAGCCCCCAGCTGGACCCGATGGGGGAACAGGTACGGCAGCTCCACCAGCGGTGACAGCGCCAGCGGTTCCCACGGGCTGGCAGTGCACTGGCCCTGCGAGTCTGCCTGCTGGCGGCTGATGTGCAGCTGGCGGGCACCAGCCTGGTGGCCCATGGAGATGCGAGCCAGGCCTCGCATGGTCTGCCTGCAGGTGTGGCACAGGACACCACCGCCGTGCCACCGTCATGTCATGCAGCTGCCTGCACCATCGCGCAGGGGCCAAGATAGAGGTCAGAGCACGGCAGTGGCGGCGGCATGCCTGCATGATTCCTCGCACCTCACGGACACACGGCTGGTGCACAGCAGCCCCAGGCGCTTCAGGATGTGGCGTGGTCTGCCCGCATACAGCAGAGCTGAGCTCCACACGACGCGTTTGCCCGCCTGCCGCTCCAGCATGCCTGGGATGGCTGGGTTCTGCAGAGTTGGCGACGTTGTGGGTTTGTGACGTCATACTGGGAGGTGCAATCATGACAGACGGCAGCCGCCCAGCGCATCACTATGTGGTTGAGCCAGCGCGCCAGCAGATGTCACATCACAGTCAGCACACGCGCTTGCCCTCAGTGTGCAACAGATGGTTTTCTGCTGGGGTGTACGCGGGTGCACGCATGCGCACCTTGATGGGCGGCATGCCCTCATGGAACAAGGCACAGATGCCACCCAGTCCAAGCAGTCGGGACACAGAGAAGATCATGACCTGCAGTGACAGCCAGCAATTAGTGGCAACAGGTGGCCATGGAAGCAGCACGCATGCTGCATCGGGTCGACGTCCAGCGCCAGGCAGCAGGCTTGTGTGCGCACGACGCGCTCGCAGTGTGAGCATCCGACCGCTTGGCGGGCTTGCCTCTGTGCTGGAGAAAAACAGCTGTTGAAGCGGTGCCACCTTGTCTGGCGTGGCAAATGCCAGCTCCACGATGAGGTCCTGCAGACACAGGCAGCAAAGCCATTGCGTAATTGTGGGGCGCAACCATTGGCCAGTGGCATGGCCGGCAAATGTGGCATGTTATGCACGTGAGCATGAGAGCACCCCTAGGAGTGGCAATTGGCCCCAGCAACACCCTAAGACCTGCTGGCGGCAGGCCCTGCCGCTTTTCACCTTCATGGTGGCGGTGTCCAACACATCAAACAGGCTGCATTTGTGTGTCAGAGCTGTTGCCATGTCCAGAAACTGCTCACGAGTCTCTGACAGCGAGTTGTGCATGTAGGCTGCACATGAAGCCTGCACAGCGGGACGTGCAAGGTTGTCTGCTGATTCACCGATGCATCCAAGTGTGTGCATGCGCATGACATGCACGTGCATGCAGTCATGCATGCCTGAAACTGCGTGCTTGGGCAAGAGAAAGGCTGGTCAGTGCTGGGGCGATGGGATGCTGGCCCTGAGTGCTGATGCCATCGCCCCTGCCTGTACCTGTGTGGCGCCCTTCATCACGGAGGCACGCCCCATCTGGTCCCGGCGCAAACTGTGCCTCTGATGCAGTCCTCCAGCAGGCAGCAGCCCGCCCGGGCTGCCTGGCCTGTGGGCGGGCACCTGCCAGTTGAGCTGCTTGTGCTGCTCGCTGACAGGCCCATGCGGCGCCGCCCCTAGCAGCCCATGGGTCTGCTGCTGCTGCTGCTGCTGCTCAAGCATCCTGCTTGCAGCAGCCGTATTGGCTGGCCTGGCCGGCTGCTGCAGCAGGGACAGCACCTGCTGGGGCCCGCCATGCCGTGGGCTCAAGGATGGCGACTGCAGCAGGCTGGGCTGAGGTGACAGCTGCAGAGAAGCTCGGCCCCATGGCTCCGGCAGTGTCTGCACTGACGAGCTGACCGACAGGTTCCCCTCTACTGCTGCTGCTGCTGCTGCTGCTGCTGCTGCTGCTGCTGCTGTTGTTGCTGCTGTCACTGCTGCTGCCATGGATCGACCATGGTACAGGCTGGCCTGGCGGGCATGCATGGTCGACCGCCTCTGCATGTGCCGCTGCATCACCTGGCTGACCTCTGGGCTGAGCACTGCAGGCACAGGTAGGCGCGGGCCCGGTTGGCAATCAGTCGGCCGGCCTCAGCTGCCGCGTGCATGTGAAAGTGGGAGTGTGGTGTTTTGCCTTTTCCAGGAAGCAGTGAGCTTAGAGTAGAGAGTTAAGCGCCTGGTGCT
>Ga0315905_10005981_pt1 | contig 12368 bp, 16 predicted proteins | sample LakEriMetagenome_5_FD_203522 | JGI IMG/M metagenome (GOLD analysis project Ga0315905, IMG submission 203522) | Freshwater fungal communities from buoy surface, Lake Erie, Ohio, United States - Buoy 4 MA121 | ecosystem: Environmental > Aquatic > Freshwater > Lake | place: USA: Lake Erie, Ohio... | reverse complement strand
TCTTTTCTAAATATTTTAATTTAAAAAACTTAAATATTACTATAATAAGAAAATAATTTTTTTTAAATATATTATGTATTTTAATTTATATATTTAATTTAATTTTTATGAAAAAATCATATTTTTTTGTAAATTAATAATAAATTATATTTTGGTTATTCATATATATATATATATATATATATATATTAAATTATTATTTATATAATAATAATTTAATAAAATTAAAAATTTTATTGAAATATTTTTTAAGCAGAATCAGTTTTTACTGATGCTTTTTTAGCAGGTGCTTTTTTAGCAGGTGCTTTTTTATCTACAGTTTTTTTATCTACAGTTTTTTTATCTACAGTTTTTTTTTCTACAGTTTTTTTTTCTACAGCTTTTTTATTAACAGCTTTTTTTCTTGTAATAGTTACGGTACCGTCGTTAATATTTTTTTTTACTTTTTTTAATACATTTTTAAAATTCTTTACAATTTCTTGATCTCCAACTTTATAAGTTACAGGATTCTCAAGTTTAATACGTTTTCCTGTATATTGATGAGATTTTTTTCCTGATCCTTTAGTTGATTCTACTAGATAAAAATTAATTTCACAATCTACAGATTCAGAATTTTTTACTCTATTTCTGATAATTTCAGAAAGTGCTTTATTAGCTGCTTGATAAGGTGAGTCACCGTTATATCTTCCATATAATTGGTCTTCTGATGAAAGTTTCACTTTAAAAGAACGATTTTTTTTTTTTTGGGCGGCATCGATTGTTTCGGACATTTCTATATACTTATATAATTTATATATATTTTATCTTTTTAAACGAATTTACACAATTTAAATATATTTTTAAAATAATTATTTAAAGAATTATAATTTATAATTTATAATATATAAATTATAAATTGTAATATAATTAACTATGTATGTTATAAGTGAATTAGAAATATTTGGCAAGAAAAATAATCTTGAATTTTTATATGAAAATTTTAATTTTGAATTTATTAAAAAAAGTCCTAGTTATTTAATAAATTATAGTGATCTTGAAGATTGGCGATATAAAAATTGGGGTACTGAAACAGATATTAAATTAATTCATAAAAATTTAATATGGGATAGAATAGAACAAAAATTAAGTATCTTATTTGAAACAAGTTTTCCACCATTAAAAATAATTAATTATTTTGCAATGGAAAACCCATTTTTACATTTAAAATTATATTATTATGATTATTATGATGGTATAAATGGTGAATATGAATGGAATGGTGGATTATTAGAATATGAATTTAAACAATTTATGTATTAAAATAATAGTTTTCTTTTAATAGAGATGTTCTTTTACTTGTAATAATAAATAATAATTCTTATAAGTAAAATATAATTATAAGACTTTATTGTTGTTAGTTCATGTTTTATTAGTAAACAAATTTATAAAAAAAACAATAATTACTATAACTAAAGTTCCATATATTATTTCTTTAATAGCATGTTTTATATCATAATCATATATATAAGCATAATTAAAAGAATTTATAATACCATGTAAAAGAAGACCATGTAATAATGCTTCAATAACAGTTGGTACATGTTGCATTAATGTTACAAAATGTATTAATAATAAGATATTTGCTAATATAAATGAAATCATTTTTTTTTTAGGTTTACATCTTTTTTCTTTTTCTTTATTAACTTGCATATTAATTTTTTTTATATTATTATAATATAAATCTATTTCATCTTGATTTAAAAATTCTTTATTACATTGAATATTTTTAATTACTTCTTTATGATCTTTATAAGTTATATATAACCATAGTTGATCACAAACAATTAAAAAAAAAACTCCGATTCCTATAGTAATTAATTTTTTATTATCAAATCCTTCACTTGATACCATTTTTATTTAATATATATTATATAATATATTAAATTTTTATTTTTCTATCTTATTAGTTACTACAAGAATAATTAATTATTCTTGTAGTAACTAATAAAAATTAATTATTCTTGTAGTAACTAATAAAAATTAATTATTCTTGTAGTAACTAATAAAAATTAATTATTGTCATCGTCTTCCTTATCTTCTTTATCTTCTTCATCAGAATCATCCGATTCAATTAAATTATTATTTGTATTTATTGGCGATAATACTAAAAATACATTTCCTAAATTACCAACTTGATATTTAATAAATAATGGATATTTATTCATCATATATAATTCAATATTATTACATAAATTACTACACTTTGAAAATAATGATAAATTTTTCAAATCATATAAACCTTGAACTATAGTATCATTTTTATCAACTTCTTCAGTTTTATTTATAAAAAATCCAGTAGTTTTATCTGTAAATTCAGTTTTATGAGATGCAAATTCTCCGCGACAACTAAATATTAAAGTATTTGGGTTATTTACTGTATCAATAAATTTAATATCAATATATTCTGCAATTGTGCTAGTATCTCTTATAATTTTATGAAATCTATCAGACGGTATTGAAATCATGAAAGGAAATGATGCATCCGGAATTGGAATATTTGTATCACTGAGTTCTAATAATTTAAGTTCATATGTTGTAACAAAATTTTTTTCTCCATTTTCTAATTTAATACATAGATTATTAATATTATTTTCATCAATATATAATGTTAAATTGTCTTCATTACTCATTGTTTTAATTAATTTATATAAACTATTCATATTTACACCTACTAATAATTGTTTTCCATTTCTTGGTTTACAATGAAAACTATCAAAACTAGATGCAGGAATTTTTAATTTAATTAATACTGAAGTAGATATATTCATTGCTACTATTGACATTCCTCCAGAATTAGGTACATCTGGTTCTTGAATTGTAAATTTAATATTTACATCTTTTAAAATTTCTTTTAATGCTTCTATTAATGTTCTAAAAGATGATGTTTGACATGTTACAATTTCCAATAATAGTTTAGATGAATCTTTTTTATGTAAATTATTTTCCATTATAAAATAATTTATAAATTATACTTTATATATATTTAAGTATTAAATATTTAATATTCAATTTTTTTTATTTATAAATAAATTTTTTTTATTTATATATAATATAATGACTAAATATAATCTAATAAATCCATATATCGATGGTACTTTAGAAACTACAGTTAATGTATCTAGTAAAACGTCAGTATTAGACGCTGCAGGACAAATGTACAAAGATGTATTAGCACCAATATTTATTACTACTGCTGGTGATAACTTTAATTTTAGTATGGAAGGAGGTGGTAAAATATATCATTTTACTGTTTCTGAAACAGTATCAAATGATAATGCTAAATTTAAAATTTCAGAATTTAAAGGTGATATTGATGATCATAAATTAAGGAAAAAAATAAATGAAATTCATGAACAAACCGGAGGGAAAAGAAAGCATAGACATAAAAACGACGATTCGTCTTCTTCATCTTCTAGTGATTCTTCGCCATATTATTCAATAAATAGATATTATTATTCGCCATATATTTATACTCCTTATACAACTATTTATCCTTATTATACTACACCAATTATTACACCTGTATATCTTAATACTTATTCACTTATGTTAATCTACTAGACATAAATTATAATCTTCTATTATATTATTTATATTGATTATCTTATTTTCAATATTTGTATTATGATATAATAATTTATAAAAATTTAATTTAATATTATTAATATTTTTTGATAATATTAAATCTGCTTTATAATTTATATATGGTTCCATAACTTTAGTCCATAAAAAATTAATATTTTGTTCTATAATTTCTCTTTCTTTTTCTAATTCAATTAAACAATTTTCAAGTTGATTAACTGATATATTATTTTTTTTATTTATAATTTCATTATAGGACAATACATTTAATTCTTCAGAATCAGATTCCATATTTTATTAATTTTTTGTTAAAATATATCTTTAACTATGTTCAATTATAAATTTGAAAAATAATTCATACATATCTGTATTAATTATATTTAAATTATAAAAATCATTATAAGAAATTAATAAATTAAATAAATTGTTAATTTCTTCTTCTAATATTATTTTATCCATTTTTATTATATTTATTTTATCATCTTTTAAATATATTAATTTTTGATATCTTTTTTTTTATTTGTTTGTCTTTTTAATGTTACTTTCTCATTAATTTGACGTTTTTGAATAATTTTTTGAGTAATTGAATATGCTTCTTCTAAATCTTTTGTATATTCTTGTATTGCTTCTTGTATCATTTCTTCTTTAATAGATTCTTTTGTTTGGCTTATATTCTTTTTTAATGAACCATTTGATAAAGTTATCATATTTTCATTATATTTTTCCATAAAACTTAAAATAAAATCTTCATATTGTTTTTTTTCATCTTTTATATTTTTTAATTCTGCATTAATTAATTTAATTTTATCATCAAGCTCAACCCAAGATATTACAATTTTTTTAAACTTTTTTTTTAATTCTTCTTCAGATTCATCAGTTTCATTCATTTCTAAATTTGTATTTTCCATATTTATTTAACTAAAGTTTATAAATAATTAAAATTATACGAATTTTAATATAATGATTTTAGATTATAATCTGGTTCTGTTGTTGAATTATTCCATGGGCTGATTTGGAATTTTGGACAGGGTACTGTTCCACGTATATCATATGAAGGATTTTTTCTTGTTTGCCCTACTGTATCAACACCTACTTTTTGTACAGCATCAGATAATAAATTAGCTTCTTCTATTCTAATTCCAACATCTGGATTTTCAAACCACTTTTTATCTTCTTTTTTTTCTTCTACAGGAGGTAATAAATCACGAGATGTTAATGTAGGTTCTTGTTTTTTTACATCCATATGATTATCTTTTACACCAAGAGTATAATTATTACTATTAGCATCTCCATAATCCCATTCTATATTTTTAGGCTGAAAAATATTGTCATTTATTATTGGTACTTTAATTGAAACAGGTTCGTTTGTTTGTTGTACTGGTTCTTTTTTTTCGGATTGTTTTTCTTGATCAGTATTAACAATTTGAGCATAATGTTCTGTTATTGGTTCATTTATTTCATTATAATTATTTTTATAATAATTATCTGATGTAAAATATTCTTCATTATCTTCACTTTGATCATTATTTATAAAATTGTTTTTTGATTTATTATTATTAGAACACATAATTTTTAATAATAGTAAAACTATTATTCCAATACCTAATATAAGTAATAAATTATTATCACTACATTCGAACATTTTTTATTATATACTATAATAAGATAAAAAATAGTATTCGTAAAATATATATAAATAAATTTTTTAAATTTATATATATTTTATATATAAAAATATTATCATTTATATATATATATATATATATAAAATGATAATAGATTTTAATAGTATTCGTAATAATCTCATAAATAATAAAAAAATAAAACAATGTAAAAAAACTGGAGACACTTTACTACATTTATTAATTAACGATGGAGATTTAGAAGGTTTTAGAAGATATTCTTGTATATTAAAAGAATTAATAAATAATAAAGAATTAATTAATAAAATTATTAATGTACAGAATTTTAATGGCGATACTCCAGCACATATTGCTGTAAGAAAAAGTAATAGACAAAATAATATATATTCTGCTATGGTTGAAATATTACAAGAATTAGGAGCTGATTTTACAATTTCTAATAATAATAATGAAGTTATTACTAAATTAGATGATGGGGATAAATATAATGAAAAAATTAAAAAATATATTCAAAAATGTTTATTTAATCCAAATGATGATTCCGATATATTTACAATATCTATTATTCCTGAAAATGTAACAGATTTTAAACCTATTAATGTAACAGATAATAAACCTAATAAAGTAACAAATAATAAACCTATTAAAGCAGCAGATAATAAAGAACTTTTTGAAATATTTACTAATTATTCTTCAACATCTCCTTATAATTTAAAAGGCGGTGATCAAGTATATTCTAATACTGAAAATAGTTTAAATAATATTGATAAATTATCATCATCTCCTAATTTAAATTCTAATTTAAATGGCGGAGCTAAATATTCTGAATCTTCTGAATCTTCTGAATCTTCAAATTCTAATTCTATGTTTTATGGTAAAAGATATATAAATAATCCATATATTAAAGGAGGATCTAGAAAAGCACAAAAAATACACAATGATATAATTGAACATATTATAAAATTAGGATACAGTGAACAAGAAGCTAATGATATTAAAAATGTTTTATATTATGAAGTAAAAGAAAAATATCCTTCATTAACTAATACTCAAAAAGCTGAAAAAATGTTAGAATTAGTTGACAAAAAAGTAAAAAATATTGATATGAAAGATATACATAAAATATTAAAAGAAAAAAGAGAAAACAGAGAAAACAGAGAAAACAGAGAAAACAGAGATACAAAAGAAACTAAAGAAACTAAAGAAACTAAAACTAAAAAACCCAAAGAAACTAAAAAAACATCTAAAAAAACATCTAAAAGAATATCAAAAAAGAGTAAAAAAAATAAAAAATAATTTGTATTAAAATATTTTATTAAGTTATAGGATTATATAAACTAAAGTTAAACACACCTATATTATTATATAAATATGTTTTATTTTCTAGATTCAAAATTAAATTATTAATTTTAAATCTAAAAATATTTTATTAAATTTAGTTAAATAATTATAATAATTATTTTTTAATATAATTATTATAATATTAAAAAATATTTTTAATCTACTAATTCTTTTATTTTTTTAATTTCCCAAATAATTCCTGCATAATTATTTCTAATCCATAATGATTGTAATACTAATTCTATTGAACAATTATTTTTTAAATTTATATCATAAATTGAAATATATGATTTATCTTTATAACATTCTAAACCTTTCTTAGCAATACGTGTTTTTAACATATGATGCCAATTCTCACGTTTTTTTATACTAGTTTGCCAAATTATATTTTTATCTATATCTTCAACATAGGTTTTTAAATAATTATCTATTTTATATAGATCACCTAATAATTGCGAGTGATTATTGTGAGACATTTTAATTTCTAAATTTACACTTTCATTTTCAATTCCAAAAGGTGCATTTATTATTGGTATTAATATTGTAAATAATTTATTATTTGTATCACAAATACGATAAGTATTATTATTAACTTTTTTTATTTTTAATTCTAAAGACATTATAATATATTATAACATATTATCTAAATAGTTTTTTATTTCATCATATCCTTCGTATTTTTCTTTATCATCAATAAATAATGTAGGAAAGCCTGATAATTGTTTTCTATAATTATCGGGAAGTTTATGTAATTCATCCGATTCATAATCTAATAAATTAACATTTAATTTATTATCAATAGCTTTTAATTTTAAATCTAACCATTTAGGTTTTATCATATTTGAATATTTACAATTATTTGAATAAACAAAAATATAATTAGATTTATTTTTATTATCATTAATTAATTTTAAAATTTCAGAAGCACCTACAGCTACTTTCTCATCTGATACTCTTAAAGCGGTAGGAAATCCTTGTACATGTTTTTGTAATTCTGGTGTTATATCATTTGAATCTACTAATTCAATATTTTTATTAGATTTCATTATTTCTGATAATTGAGGTTTTAAATTTTGACAATGAGGACACCATTCAGCTAAAAATACAATTATTGCTTTTGTATTATTATTTTTATCGTCCTGTTTAACTTCATGTTGAACTTGATGTTTAATTTCATGTTTAACTTCATGTTTAACTTCATATTTAACTTCTTCATTATCATTAATTAATTTTAAAATTTCTGGAGCTCCTACAGCTACTTTTTCATCTGATACTCTTAAAGCTGTAGGGAATGCTGTTATATGTTTTTGTAATTCAGGTGTTATATCATTTGAATCTACTAATTCAATATTTTTATTAGTTTTCATTATTTCTAATAATTGAGGTTTTAAGCTTTGGCAATGATTACACCAATCTGCTAAAAATACCATGATCTTATTTGATTTTTGTTGTTTAACATCTTGAATTACTTCTTCTTTATTATTCTTTTCTTTTGTTTCTTTCATTAAATTTAAAATTTCTGGTCCTCCTACTGCTCTTTTATTATCACTTTTTCTTATAGCTGTAGGGAAACCTGTAATATTTAAGTCTTTAGGTACATCTTTATCATAAATTATTTCAACATTAACAACATTTTGTTGTTTTTTATAATCTTCAATATATGGTAATAATTTTTGTGAATGACCACACCATTCAGCAATATAGAATTGTATTGTTTCATTACTTGCTGTAAAACCTTCTATATTTTTATTATTTATTAAATTATTAATCTTGTTTTTAATTTCATTTTCACCCATAGCATAATGAATATTATAATTAATATTTATTTCAGCTGTAGGATAAGCACTGATTTTTTTTCTTATTTCTTCTCTTTCTTTTTCATCCTTTACATCATCGTCATCAATTACTTTTATTTCAATATTTTTTGATTTTAGTAGTTGTCTTAATTCTTGTGCGTAATCTTTTATAAATCCACAATGTTTGCACCATCCAGCAGTATAAAATGTTATACTATCATTGTTTACTTTTTGATAATCAGTATCAAAATTTTCTACATTAAATTTTACTAATGTTTGTTTAACTAATTTTTTAATTTCTTCTTCACCTTCAGCTTTTTTATTATCACTTACTCTAAGTGCAGTTGGAAATCCTTTTATTAATTTTTTTTCTTTATTACACATATCTTTTGGTTTTTTAATTACTATATTTATATTTTTTTGTTTTCTACATTTATTGATAAATGGTTTTATTTTTTGACAATTTGGACACCAGTCTGCAACATAAAATATTATAGTTTCGCGATCATCATATTTAAAATATATATAATTGTAATATAAAATTATAATAATAACTATTATTAATATAGTTAATATTAATATTTTTATTTTAGCATTATTTAAACAATCAGAATCAAAACTAGTTGAATTTTCCATAATTATATATATATATATATATAATATAATATTTTTATTATAAAAATATATATTATATATTTTTATAATAAAAATATATAATGGAAAAAATATTAAATCAAGTTTTTGATAAATGTATTAATGAATTAAAAAAAGAAGATAATTTAACATATGTTGAAAATGAAATATTTATACCTATTTTAAATAGATATAATTCTAAAATGCAAAAACTTTTTTTAAAAATTTATACAATGTATTCAGTTATTGTAATTATGTTAGTAATAATTATAATTTTATTAATAATATTAATTACTAAAAGAATTAATTATTCGTAAAATAAAAAAATTATATATATAATATATATAGTAAATGTTTAATAAATTAATTAAATATATTATTATATTATTATTTTCAATTATAATATTTTGCTTAATACCTGAAGAAATGAAACCTATACAAAATATATTTACATGTGTATTACTATTTTTACTAATTGTATTTTTTATAGATAATTGTGGTGTTACAGAATATTTTACTGATCCTAATGCTAATACTGATCCAAACGCAAATACTGCATCAAATCCTAATACTAATACTGATCCAAACGCAAATACTGCATCAAATCCTAATGCTAATACTGATCCAAATGCAAACACAGCATCAAATACAAATTTAAACGCTGCATCAAATACAAACGCTAATACAGTAGCAAATGCTAATGATAATACTGCATCAAACGCAAACGCTAATACAGTAGCAAACACTGCAACAAACACAAATACAAACACGAATACAGTAGCAAACACAAATGCTAATAATTATGATATAAATAGTAATTTATATATTAAAAAACATTTTTTACCATTATGTGAGAAAATATTATTAATAATTTTATCATATAATAAATTACCAAATAATTTAGAAACTAAAATTAAAGCAATTATAAATCTAATTAATAATACTGAAAATAATAATATAATATTAAATAAAATAAAAGAAATTGATAATGATATTAATTCTGTATTAATTGATAAACAAATAATAATAGATAAAGTTGCTAAAACATATTTATTAATGGCTAAAGATATATTAAAAGTTATTATAAAAAATTATAAATTAATAATATTACAAGAACAAATAGATTTTAAATTAGATATATTACAACTAAATAAAGATCTAGAATTAACAATGAGAACAAATTTAGAAAAAATATTAAAATTAAATATATCAATAGAAATTAATTCATTAGATGAATCTGATATTAAAACATTTTTATTAGTTGAATTTAACCCTAGTATTGAAAACATAGTTGGTTATGATTCGTCTAATACACAAATATCTGAAATGTTAAAACAACTTGCTAATAAATTAGAAACAGGTAACAATGAATGTAATTGTGAAAAGAAAGTAAACGAAGCTGTCCAACGATATTTAAAAAATGGAAAATATATAGATGATAATGGTATAATAAAAAATATAATTAATTCAGATATGATTTATAATCAATTAGATACAGCAATGTTACAATCATTAGGATCACATGATAATAGTTTTAGTAATAAATGGGATAAAGGTTATACATATTTAAACACAACAAAATGGTCAGTTCCAAAAGTTAGTATTCCTCAACCACCTAATATTAATAACATACTTTCTTCTTTAACACCAGGATATCCAATTAATGTTTTAGAATTTGATAATAGTAGAAAAGTTCTCGGACCGGATAGTATTAATTTACAATATATTAAAGATAAATTAAATTAATTATTTATTACTTAAACTAATTTATATAAAAATAAATTAGTTTAAATTTAAAAAATTTAAATTTATATAAACTAATAATGATAGATATACAAGAACATTTAAGTAAAATTATTATAGCTTTACTTATAGTTATTATTATATATTTAGCTTACAAATATTATTTTTCTAAACAAAAAATATTTTTATTAGAAAAAAAAATTACAGAATTAAATAAAATAAAATATTTAGATAATACTATTGATACAAAAAAACAAAACAAAAAAATAGATATAAATCCATATTCAAATACAGATATAAACCCATATTCAAATACAGATATAAACCCATATTCAAATACAGATATAAAACAATATACAATAATAAATGAAAATGTAAATAATTATGAATATAATGAAAATGATAATGATAATGAAGAAGATAATGAAGAAGATAATGAAGAAGATAATGAAGCTAATTTATACTGTAATCAACAAACATGTAATTTAAAAAATATTAATTATCCTATTCAATATGATAATAAAAAACAAAATAATAAAATAGATATAAATAGTTCTAAATATAAAGATTTTGATTCAGATAATGATAACGACAAAGGTAATTATAAATTATTAAATAATAATACAATTGAAAATTATGGAATGTTACCAATTGATTTAAATTTATTATTACATACAGCTATACAAACCAAAATTGATAATAATATTAAATCATATAATTCTGATTCTGATTCTGAAACAGATATAAATACAAAAAAATCTATTATATCAATATATAATAGTTCTGAAGAATCTAATAAATCCAATAAATCCAATAAATCCAATAAATCCAATAAATCCAATAAATCCAATAAATCCAATAAATCCAATAAATCCAATAAATCCAATAAATCCAATATAGATTTATCTGAACACCAAATTTTATCAGAAGATATTTTAAAAAATAAAAATATTATAGATATTAAAGAAATTGCAAAAAAATATAGTATTAAATTATCTGATAAAGGAAAGCAAAAAAATAAAGATATATTAATTCAAGAAATATTATTAATTAATATAAATAAATAAAAAAAAATATATTAATTAATATTAAATATATAATGAATTCAAATAATAGATTTGGACAATGTTGCAAATGCCCTGCATTAATGAGTGATTCTAGATTATTTACTAATTGGGAAACATCAAAAACATATAATTATAAATTAGGATTAAAATTAAATGCTGAATCAAATACAGAATATAAAAATAAATTATTAACAAATCCTGATATTGAATTAAAAGATAATAATAATATTAATAACGATAGTATTAAATGTTATAAAAATAAAATATTTAATGATGATAGTACATTATATCATAAACAATTTACAGATAATATTTTTAATGAAATGACTAAAGAAATTATAGTAAGACCTTTTATCTCTTTTGAATATGCTAATTATTAAATTAGTAATATAAATTAAAATATATAATTATATATTTTAATTTATTAATTTATAAATTTATTTATTTATTTGATCATTTAAGTCTTTAATTGCTTCTATTAAAAGTCCTACAATATTACCATAAGCAACAGTTTTAATACCATT